>Ga0265797_10012605_pt1 | contig 10332 bp, 10 predicted proteins | sample P2T30metagenome_FD_192433 | JGI IMG/M metagenome (GOLD analysis project Ga0265797, IMG submission 192433) | Plant litter microbial communities from East Loma Ridge, Irvine, California - P2 T30 | ecosystem: Environmental > Terrestrial > Plant litter > Unclassified | place: USA: California... | reverse complement strand
ATGCAGCGGCGGCGGCGGCCCCTGTCGAGACTGGCCGAAGTGCCGACCCCGCATGCAAGCACGCAAGACCTCTCTGAAATGGCCAGTTTCGTACAACCGCACCAATAAAGAAGCTTGCGACCCCTGATACTCCTGAGCATACAACAACCCTATTCACCTCACCCTGATTATGGCTGAATCATCTCCTATGGGCAATGCCCTCGATGCGATCGGTAACACCCCATGCGTACGATTGCAACGAGTTGTACCAGATGGATGCGCGCGGGTCTTTGTAAAGCTTGAATCACTGAATCCGACGGGCTCCTACAAAGACCGTGTGGCAAGATCCTTGATTGAAGAAGCAGAGCGGAGAGGTGATTTGCGACCCGGTATGACCATTGTAGAAGCTACTGGGGGCAGTACCGGCTCCTCGCTCGCTTTTGTTTGTGCTGTCAAGGGCTACAAATTCCACGTTGTATCGTCCAACGCCTACGCGGTCGACAAGCTACGAGCGATGGCAGCGTTCGGCGCTGAAGTGGATCTGGTCAACAGCCCTTCTGGTCGCATCACAGCAGACTTGATTCCATCGATGATAGAACGTGCAAGGACGATTGCTCAGGACGACACTTACTATCCCACCGACCAGTTCAACAACGCTGACGCTTACGTTGGCTACAAAGCACTCGGGCTGGAGCTGGTTAATCAATTTCCGAACGGCATTGACGGGTTCTGCGCAGCCGTCGGTACAGCTGGTATGATCATGGGCGTGTCGAAAATCTTGAAGGAACGGTGGCCAAAAACTCATGTTCGAATTCTTGAGCCAGCATCTGCGCCCACTATTACCGAGGGGCGGAGTGGTGTGCATGGCGTTGAGGGCATAGGAATTGGATATATGCCGCCTCTTCTCGAGAAGGACCTCTATGACGACGCACGCGCAGTCCCGGAGGATGAAGGTCGTGCAATGTGTCGACGTCTTGCGAAGGAGGAAGGACTCCTTGTCGGTACATCCACCGGTCTCAACGTGACAGCTGCCATTGCACTGGCAAAGCAACTGGGACCCGACAAGACGGTAGTAACGGTCGCGTGCGATACGGGACTTAAGTACATGCATAGAGATCTGTACGAGTAATGCAGTCTCTTTGCCAAAAATGCGATACCCGATGCTGCCATCTGACGGTGTGCCAAGGGAGAAGTGGGTCAAAAAGCTCGGAGCCGAGATGATCACGGTAGGTGACCTTCGGCACCATCAAGGTTCTTCTAAACTTGGGACTACAAAGAAAGATCGTTACGTGAAGAGCGTGATCTAACCTAGAACGACGGTCGATGGAGGGAGGCCGACGAAAGGAGAATTGAGAATACTTTAGCATTAACGGATACCCAGGCACGACTTCTAGGATATGGTTCGGTTCCTGAATGTCGGACGATCTGATATGCATGAGTTCGGTTCCGACTAGTCTGAAACAAGTCAGTCCACACATACAATTCCCAGACTACGACGCGATTGAGTTAGACGGACCGAACATAACGTTATCCTACGAGCGCATGATGATATATATACTTCGATTTGCCTGCTTGCCTCCTGTATCCTTCCCTACAATTCATCTTCTTCTAGGCAGAACCATCATTCTGTTACTGTTCTTACTCTCAACATGGATTCCATCCATACCAAAACTCGACAATGGCAGAAGCCTTTAATTTGGTCAGCTTCATTGGCAGTTGTCGTTATCGCCTTTGCGGGATCGTATCTTCACCAGCGTCCGGAAAAAGGAACTCCTCGTTTCGACTTTGACCCACGCTTCAAACTTCCCTCGCCTCCAGTGGATACGCCTTACTCAGACAAGGGCAATATAATAGCCATGGTTCTGACGGGAGTCAGTGGCCTTTTCGCAGTCGCATGTGGTGTCCGTGACGCCCGAATCACGCGCTCATTGTTACCGTTGGTCTTGCCTTTGAGTGGTGGCATGAATGTACTTTCAGAAACTATGATCGATGTACTAGGAGCTGTTTATTACCCTTGGCCCGAGAACTACGTTTCGTTCCATATTCTAGGACGCGAGATCGTTCCTTGGATCCCAATCTGGTTCGGTTACGCGTCGATAATGCAGCTGGGGCTCCAACTGCTGCATAAGAACGCGACAACTCAGATGTTATGGGCATTTTTTGGATTGACGATGGTCTTGGATCTGGTTCTCGAAGAAATCTTGCTTCCATTGGGGATATACGACTACTATGGAAACCAGCCTCTTATCGTACTGAACAAATTCCCTTGGTGGTGGATGGGGCCAAATGCCGTCGCAGTATTTTTGCCGACGGCTCTTGCGTATCGCCTGCGATATCTTCTGGTCAGCTGGAGATCTCTCGCCGTATTCTTCCTTACGCCAATGTCGGTTTGCGCAGCATACGGTCTGGTCGCTTTTCCAGCTTGGACTGCCATCAACGACGATTATAGTTGGTTTGTGAGGGACTTTCTCGGTCTTCTAACTTTGCTCCTCGCACCCATCGTGTTCTGTGGCATCTTGGAGATCGTATTGGGAAGGCACCCGCTCGATATGGACGGGACTGGGAACTCTGATCAGATACCACCGACTCCGGAAGAGAACATCGGTACATATCGGGATGACTGCTAGAATATCGTGCTGTCGGTCTCAGAAGATGTTCAACTAGCGCAAGGTGCCCAGGAGTACTCTGCTTGAACCGTAGATTGTTGAGGAAAGGAGCGGTTGCAAACATGAGTTATCTGCCTGCCCTATCCACTTTTTAGTTCGCAAAGAGAGACTAGGATCTTAAAGATGTTAACGGGCTTCACGTTCAAGTCGTTTACGATGTTGAGTGCACACTGCTTCGAGGACTTGGGACTGATTGTTCAGCATTGCACCCGCGTATAGATCGGCGTCGCAGCGTTCGAGTCATTGTTGTCTTCCAGCGCTTCTGTTACGACCATGTTCGAAACTCTACCTCACCCTGACCTATGAAATTCCTTTTACTGTTCCCTCAACTTAGATATCATTGCAGTTCCCACCCCACAGCAAGTCCTCTCCATTCGGGCCCTGTGGCCCTGTACTCCTGCAACAAGGGGCCCAAGCATTGATCATCTGGTTCAGCGTAAAGCCCAACCCATCTGTCTGCAATCGGCATTCGCCGTTTCTACCATCCCAACTACCAGGTCGATCCCTTCCGTCGGGGAAAGTCACACCGGAGGTGTCAGTGCAGCAGATATTAGCGAATCTGTCTGGATCGAGCTCGGCTGGCCCGGTGCAGTAGCAAGCGACGTTAGCCTAAGTAGATTGTTAGCCACGTTCTTCACATGCAGGTTCGCAAGAGGTTTTGGAGTCGTAACTTGCCTGCGCGATACCTGCGAGGACAAGGACAGTGGCGGTAAGTGTAAACTTCATGATTGTGTAAGAGTATCTTCTCGGTCTGTTATGGGAGTCGCAATTTAGTGAAGACAGTTAGCCAGATGTTCAGGGGGAGGAGAGCAATGCTTTATAGGCTTTCTCTACAGCCTCAAAACTGGTAGCATCTTTGGATACGCCAGATTATCCGCAAGCTGCCTAAGACTGACGTGAGGAATGGTCTGTTAAGAGGGCGTACCCAATTTACGGCCGTAAATCATATATACGAGTTGTGGATGTGGTTCAGGTTCCGGACGTTACTCCGGTATGCTACTTTCCAGAGTCATATACCAAGTCGCGTTGCGCTACCCTGCGCTGTGTTTGAGTGTTCTGGCATCTTTGGCTGCGCAGTTAACTGGTTCTCAAAGCTATTCCCACGCCTTTTCATCTGTTACTGTGCGATCGGTGTATCATGTCCGACAAAGATGTCTTTTGCAGGTGCATGGTTGTTTCTGTATGTTAGTGCTTATAGGACAGGAGAAGCTACCACGGCAAGGATATGGCTGTCTCTTGGCAGAGGTCCGCAGCATTCCGCGCCCTGGTAATGGAATAGGTCAACACCTGTCACACATCCCGGTTGCGGAAGAAGGAGAGACATAATAGTTCCAGTCAAGGTCGTACTTCCGCTGCCAATGTCGACGCGTCACTAGCGTGTCATTAGCGCGCTGACATGTACATACTTCGGGCTCACCAAGAGACGGAGGCGTCCCCGTCATACATTCCACGACCGCCCATCTCGAAAATCTTGACGCGACACTGATTGCAGCAAACCATTGTGGATTGGAACTGCTCACCGGCACCCGGCTGCCGCGGCGGCTGAAAGCTTGTCGCGCTGGGTCTTGCTCGAGAGGGCGAATAAAGACAAATGCTAGGGCAGGGTCATTGGGAATAGTGCCTGTCAAGAGTACTCGTAGCAGAGTATTCGAAGCGAAATTACTTTGGGGAAATGCTGGTGGTAGAATGGACATACAAGTAGTCCTCAGATGGATGTACATGTTCGACGAAGACGAACTCGCCGGAACCGATGACGTCGACCAGCATGCGTAGAGGGAACTGAAGAGCTGGGAAGCGCATGCGCATCATGCCCTTCATACAATATTTTGCGACGTGTCGCGCATGGTTCTATGTACATGGGTAATGGTCCCAACACCAGAGGATTATCGAGCGATCTTGCGGCTGCGCATCTCAGCCGCGGGTCTTGCTTGAGCCAGCTTCTCGAGGATCTGTCCCGCACAGTCTACCATTCGCTTTGCCGAGGGGCCTGGAAGCCACCTATATGATACCGGAACACCACGATCGCGGTTACACAGCAGGACATCGGTTACACAAGCTCATGGCTAGTCTGCAGAGTTCAGTCTAGCGTGGACCGCCTCTTTACCCGCTCCCGTGCTGACGTCCGGCGGCACTGCTTACGCATCATGTGTATGGTGTATCTATTGGTCAAAACAAATGTATGAGCTTCGGAAACCTTCCTCATCGATCTGATATTACGTTCGCGCATCCATCCGCTGAAGGTACACTTTAAAACGATCCCCCCCTCGATGTTTGCTCTGTGAGCGACACCTAGGGAGTTTATGTTCCTTTGCCTTAGAATGAAGACATATAGGACACTACCTGTTGCATTTGCACTGATAACAGCGTTTGTAGCTTACGCAAGTGGATTGTCTACGCGAGATGAGATCGCTCAGTCTGTCTCTCAGCGTGCCAGAGCTGGTACCCGCCTCGTACTTGCAAGAACTGTCTCAACATTGCTGATCATATCATCTAGACTCTGTCACTCTTGAAGCCGTTCCAAATTCTGCTTTGACCTCTGCTCTTGAGAGCATCGCCGCTACGTATCTGGATGCCGAAGCAACTAAGCTCGCGCAGCACAGTGTTTCAAATCTCACCAACATCATTGACGTTCATGGTATGTCCTGCTTCGAAGCCTTGAACGCACATCTAACAAGCTCTCATAGCGCATTGTGTACCTGACTGGTTTCGTGCAATCGCTCCCACAGCCGGCGGAAATCCGACGCCATCATGGAATGTCACTGCGCATCTTGACTTCATGGCCAGCCAAGGCATCTCACACTCGGTTCTTGCCTTCTCATCGCCCGGTTCGAACGCTTACCCAGGAAATGAAGCTGCCACCGCAGCGCTTGCTCGGCTGATTAACGAGCAGTCTGCAGCGTATGCTCGAGCCTACCCAAGCCGCTTCTCCTTCTACGCTGTCGTTCCGCTACCATACACACAAGCCGCTATCGCAGAAGCGGTGTACGCGCTCGATATGCTCGGAGCTACCGGTATCGCCCTTTACTCCAACTTTGAGGGTCGATATGTTGGTGACCGAAACTTTATGCCTTTCTTCGAAGCGATGAACGCGCGCGGTTCAGGCCAGATTATGTATATACACCCTACAACGCCATACATGCGCGTGAACGGCTCACTAGTGGAAGCAAACCCTACTACATACCCGACTGGCAATATCGAGTTCTACTTCGAAACGGCACGTGTGCTTCAAGATCTCACAATCACGCAGACGATCCTGAATTTCACGAATATCAACTACATTATACCACACGTCGGTGGCGCATTTCCCTCCGTTGCAGATCGGTTGTTGAAGTCATTTCCAGCTATCTACAACCGCACGATGGACGCCTTGCAGACGCGCTTCTTTTGGGATTCAGCGGGCCCAACATATCTCCACCAAGTTGGTGGCCTTCTTGCGTATGACATACCAACGACAAATCTCTTGTTTGGTACGGACTTTCCGTATGCGCCAATCTTCACTTATGCCCCGTCCCTGCTAGGCATCGAGACCTCGACATTTGTAACCGATGCGGAGCGTTCAGGGATCTTCTTTCGCAATGCGCAACGGCTCTTTCACGGCCGCTTCTCTTTTTGAGTGGTTACATAATGGCCACTCGTATACGCGTTGGTTCTCATAGACAGAAGTGTTTGAAACCACACTCCGCTATGTGCTATGAATTTTGTAGCAATTGAGCTAGCCTTGGTAGATTCAATCGCTACATTGTACTGAGTCCACGCTCCATTAGATACTGCGTTTGAGGGTTGTCGCGCATCGTTTGTCGCCGCGCTCGCTTCCGTGTGAGGCTCATCTTCTTCACTATGCGGCTGAAAGTTGCGGTGTACTGTGAGAACGAACACCGTACTTCCTCTTATGCTGCCCGCAACGTGGCTCTTTCCATCGACCGCGCGCATCGCTTTTGCTCAGTTGTATGTCCGATCTCAACACTCTGTTCGCAACTCGAGGTGTGCTATGTGCATGTCCTACAGTCCTTGCGCGGGACACTGCCGATGGTGATGGCGGAGGCATGTTAGTGCTGGAAGCAGCACCATTTATGTATCCTCTGATGGGTGTGTTACGTTATGAGAGGTGCTCTTCCAGGAAAGATATGTTGATATGCTCGCTTATGCAAGCTCTTCATCCCGCTTCGAATTTTACTGTCGCGAAGAGATGTGGTGCCTTTGGATTTTTGTTTTCCTGTATCCATTCCACGGCTGTCTCCCAGAGCATCTCTAGTTCAGTTTCCTCGAGACCGAGTTCGTAAGCTTCATCGTCGGGCGCGTTCTTATTTGCCTTGAGCATTAGTGTCACTCCTTGTCGATCAAGATCATCCACATTTTTTCGTTTTACGGCCCATTGATGAAAGGCTTGGTAAAAGGCTTCTCCCGTATCGCTTGGATCGAACGACATCTTGATCGGTGTTTTGTCCCACAAACCGATTACATAAAGTTGGCCGTTTGAGCCCTCTTGAGTTGCAAGGGGGGTAATCGTTTGTGTTGGCTGACCACGGTCTACATGCTTCGGCTGAGTAGCCGAAGTAGATGGGTCAGCCGTGTGCATACGTTGATTGTCGCGCATGGCCTGCACACGTTCGTATGTCCGTTGGACAGCAGGCGGTGGTAGAGAGGATTGTTGATAGGCATACGAGGGCGCCGTAGGCGCATGTGGAGGTGGTGTTGGGTCGAGTTCTTCTACTCTTCCAAAGGGTTGTGGATAGCGCGCTTGCGGTGATTGTGCATCTTGAACGTCTTTCGTCATTACAGACGGGTCAGCGTGTTGAACGCAGTTCCTGCAGATTGTAGACTAACCTGAGGGAAACTGGGGTTCCATAGCTCCATCGGATCCCCAAATGACATCGCAGTCGAGCGATCTCGCTGGGACGATGTAGAACGTGTCCACATTTGTAGACCAGTCATTGGGACGGTGCCAGGTGAGGTTAACAGCGAACCTCACATTTTCCCATGTCTGGCGACCGGATGAGTGATGCACAGGCACCACCGACTCATCCACCACAAATTTACCTGCACCTAGGCCGCGACCGTATGCGACTTGATCTTTGATCAAGTTGTATTTCCCTGTCGCGCGCCTGGAAAATACTGGTACATCTGTGCCTTCGTCGTCGCCTGATAGAAATAATATCTTTTCTATGCCCGCAGCAGCCTTGCTGGAAGCATGCGACTTGACTGAGCCTGCGCTGTTGGATGGAGTGTCCAAGCTGTGCCTGGCATTCGAGATGTTCTGTCGGGCCGCTCCTGAGGGTTGAGAGACATTACGATGGTGCGAACGTGTCGGCAAGGGCCCATGGTGCTGCTCAAATGCCGTATCGAGCCTTGCTGGGGAAGGATCGTGTTGCCCTATGTACTGCTCGGCGTCTGTGCGAATATCCTTGTTCTGGAGGTAATCCACCAAAAGCTCGATGGCCTTTGTACGATAACTGTCAACAAGCTTTTGCGCTAATGTTACGCGATCGCCCATGTCGTGCAGTGAGAGGCAACCTCGTCGCAACCGGCCTGGTACCCGCGCGCCTTCAGTATGCGCTGTGACACTAGGGTGGGCGCTTGGCCAATGCAGCGCGCTATCTGAGAGTCATCATTCCCAGAAGCGCCGGCGATGCTGATGATCTGGTAAAGGTTCCGTTTTGTGTAACTGAGACGAAGCCTTTGCGCCCGAGTGTTCGCATGAGCCCTGCTGCACGACAGAAGGATTTAGTGGGGCAGATCTCAAGCCTGAACATCATCAGCACGACAGGACCTGGCAGGGGTGGCGCTCTTTCTTGTGAGACGCTATGCCTCTCTCAATTGACCGGTAGCGACGCGGCAAATCGTCTGAATGGCAAGACAAGCCACGTGAAGGCGCGCCCCCGCGATCAAGCTGATCAACGGTGAGCGTCCTGTAGGATCACTCAGAACCAAACATGCCGTTCTTGATACGGGCGTGAGCCGGGTGGCTCGGACAGCCTTCACATACAGCGCGGCCCCCAGCTGAGTGCCTTCATCTACCCGTTCCTTACGTTTTGGATCCCGGCGCTTCGAAGATGAGCATCTTCTACGGGAGCGATGTCAGTCGTTCCAATCGTTCCTCGAAGGACAGAGCTGGTTCATCAGCACCTGCCATTGGTCGTCTCACAGACGCCAAAGAAGTGGCACACATATCAGCCATTGTTGGGAACGGAGCCCACGACAGTGCGCTACAAATTAACGGACATGTCGCAGATAAGATCAACCACGTCAACATGTCAGTGTCTACTTCACCACCTGCAAGAAAGCTTCTAACGTCTACATAGTAAGTACCTTGTTATCTCTTATCATTGCGACAGCGTAAAAGCCGTGGCAAACGCAGGAGCAACCCCTCCACTACCCACTACCGCGCTTGTACAGCCTCGTCTCCCAGTGTCGGTGGACCATCCAAATCGCTTCAACACTGTTAGTTAACAAACACATCTCACACCTTTGGTCACTGACGTCAAGGAAGATTGAACGAACAGAGATTCCGTCTTTGAAAAAAACGAAACGGAACATAAAACTCCTGTCTAAAGTGACAGGACGACCCGAAACTATTTGCGTCATTTCTTCTCAAAAGGTGGAAGATAACTTCATTTCCCGAAAGATAGTCGATCGTTTGGGTTTCAAAATACACTTCGATGCTGCGATAGTAAGTTCCGTCACTTGGGATTCGAAACAATTTTGTTCAACTGGCAGGTTCGTGGATCTTTTGATCCCAATGCCAGGCACCGCTAAGAACATTACCCAACGATTTCATATTTTGAAAGACTGTCCTTTCGATATGCTTCTCGGGGTGCTTACAACAAGACCTTCCGTCCGTTGATACCTATACTATGCGTTCAGTCTTCCAGCGTGGGGAACACCTGCGCAGGCACAGTCTTTGTCACTCTATTAGCATAGAGAATACATAATGCACACAATGTACTCACCTAACATAAAACCCTACGCATGGATAAGACCGCCTACATACTCCGCAACCGCAAGCATCTTCTCCTCCTGCAACCTCCGCCCAACAAGCTGCACACTGACATGTGCACCGTCATAAATCTCCGGGTCATAGTCGTCTTGGATTCTCTTATCCTGCTCATCAATCTCTTTGTAACCTTCATCCTTCTTATCAACGCTCTTATCCGCATTCGTGACCGGCACAACAACACTTGTGTAATCCAGCGTGTTAACCCACGTCGAGTAGCCATAGTACTTGTACTTCTCTTTTCTCGCAGCTGGGAACGGCGCAAGAGGACAGATAATCGCATCGACGGGCCTACCAGTACCCGTCTTGTCAACAGTGCTGTTCCAGTACTCCATGTACTCCTTCTTCAAGCGGCGCACCTCGACGTTAATAGCGGCGATCTCGCTGGCAGTGTATTCCTTTTCAAGGGATTGGTAAAACGAGACCTGAGGCGCCATGGGTTCACCTGAGAGCTCAAATGCGGAACGAACATCTTTTCCGGCATCGTAGATCCACGAGTTGAAACCGGTATCATTGATAGTGCGGTGAGAAGGCGGTTGCCAGTCGATGACTTCGTGTCCAGCGGAGCGCAAAGCTTTGACGACCGTTTCGATCGCCCGGCTGACGGGTGGATGGGGGTTCACTATGCCATCTGTTCGTAAGACGCCGAAGCAAAGCTTCTTTGCAGACTTAATCTCGGACTCTTGATCGGCGCGC
>Ga0265797_10012604_pt1 | contig 10332 bp, 12 predicted proteins | sample P2T30metagenome_FD_192433 | JGI IMG/M metagenome (GOLD analysis project Ga0265797, IMG submission 192433) | Plant litter microbial communities from East Loma Ridge, Irvine, California - P2 T30 | ecosystem: Environmental > Terrestrial > Plant litter > Unclassified | place: USA: California... | reverse complement strand
GGTGAACCAGGCGGCCAACCGCATGGTGGTGGGTATCGTGACGGCCGCGCTGATCATCGGCTCATCGATCGTGATGCACAGCGTAGGCGGGCTCTCCAGCCGCTGGCTGCTGGTGTTGGGCGTGGGTGGTTTCATCGGGGCCGGGTTGTGCGGGGTGTGGATCCTGTTCTCGATCTGGCGCAGCGGACACAGGCGCTGAGGCGGCGAACGGCGAACGGCGGAGCCCCTCGTGGCCGGCGGCTGGTTTGGAGCTGCAGCTGGGGGGCGGGCGGGGAGGCTATACGGGGCACGCGCAAGTACGTCCATGTAGCTCTTCGCGGCTCCTGCCGCTCAAGGCCACGTAGAAAAGAAAAACAAAAGCGGTAGCGCCGACCCATGGTCGGCGAGCGCAGCGGGCCGGAGGCGGGAACATTCCGCCGACCATGGGTCGGCGCTCCGCCTTTTTTCCTTTCCTTTACCGTGGTGGGCGCACGCAAAATGTCACAGGGCCGGGCGGTGGGGCTGGGCGGGGGCGTTGAGCGCCACGGATGGCGCGAAACGAGGCCCGCAGGAGCGGCTTTTGCCGTCCCCCGACCAGCCCCACCGCCCGGCCCAGACCCAATAAACCGCTTCACAACGACCACCACGAGGGGCTCAGCCGTTCGCTGCAATCCAGCACGGCACTTGCGACGCGAATGAGTTAGTAGTATTACTACTAACCATGGACACGACGAACCTGACCGAAACCCAGCAGGCCATCCTGCAGCTGATCGCCGAGCGCATCGAATCCGAAGGCGCACCGCCTTCGCAGACCGAAATCGCCCGTGCCTTCGGCTTCAAGGGCGTGCGCGCCGCGCAGTACCACCTTGAAGCGCTGGAAGCGGCCGGCGCCATTCGCCGCGTCCCCGGCCAGGCCCGTGGCATCCGCCTGGTGCAGGCACCGCCGGTGAAGCAGATCGCCGACCCGACGCGGGACGACAGCGTGCTGCGCCTGCCGGTGCTGGGGCGTGTCGCGGCCGGACTGCCGATCGGCGCGGATATCGGCTCGGACGATTTCGTCGTGCTCGACCGCGTGTTCTTCTCCCCGGCACCGGATTACCTGCTCAAGGTGCAGGGCGATTCGATGATCGACGAAGGCATCTTCGATGGTGACCTGATCGGCGTGCACCGTACCCGCGACGCCCGTACCGGGCAGATCGTGGTGGCGCGTATCGACGAAGAGATCACCGTCAAGCTGCTGAAGATCGGCAAGGACCGTATCCGCCTGCTGCCGCGCAATCCGGATTACGCCCCCATCGAAGTGTTGCCGGACCAGGATTTCGCCATTGAAGGCCTGTACTGCGGCCTGCTGCGACCCAACCGTTGAATGCCCGGGGGCGGCTGCCGCTGACGTCTGCGGCGATAATGTTCGACTTGCCCGGCGCGCGTCTCATCCTGTGCGATGCGCTGCCGCTACAGTCACCCCCGAACCCGAGTTGACCACGATTAAAAAGATGACCACTTCCCCAAGGACCAAGACGATGGACGAGAACAAGAAGCGTGCCCTGGCCGCCGCCCTGAGCCAGATCGAAAAGCAGTTCGGTAAAGGCTCGGTGATGCGGATGGGCGATCGCGTTGTCGAGCCCGTCGAGATCATCCCGACCGGTTCGCTGATGCTGGATATCGCATTGGGCATCGGCGGCCTGCCCAAGGGCCGGGTCGTGGAGATCTATGGTCCGGAGTCCTCGGGCAAGACCACTCTGACGCTGCAGGCCATCGCCGAGTGCCAGAAGAAGGGCGGCACGGCAGCCTTCATCGATGCCGAGCACGCCCTGGACCCGATCTACGCCGCCAAGCTGGGCGTCAATGTCGACGACCTGCTGCTGTCGCAGCCGGATACCGGTGAGCAGGCGCTGGAAATCGCCGACATGCTGGTGCGCTCCAACTCGGTGGACATCGTGGTGGTCGACTCGGTCGCCGCGCTGACCCCGAAGGCCGAAATCGAAGGCGAGATGGGTGACCAGCTGCCGGGCCTGCAGGCCCGTCTGATGAGCCAGGCGCTGCGCAAGCTGACCGGCAACATCAAGCGCTCCAACACCCTGGTGGTGTTCATCAACCAGCTGCGCCACAAGATCGGCGTGATGATGCCGGGCCAGAGCCCGGAAGTGACCACCGGCGGCAATGCGCTGAAGTTCTACGCCTCGGTGCGCCTGGACATCCGCCGCATCGGTGCGATCAAGAAGGGTGATGAGATCATCGGCAACCAGACCAAGATCAAGGTCGTCAAGAACAAGCTGGCGCCGCCGTTCAAGCAGGTCATCACCGAGATCCTGTACGGCGAAGGCATCAGCCGCGAGGGCGAGCTGATCGACATGGGCGTGGAAGCCAAGCTGGTCGAGAAGGCCGGCGCCTGGTACAGCTACGGCGAAGAGCGCATCGGCCAGGGCAAGGACAACGCCCGCGGCTACCTGCGCGACAACCCTGCCGTGGCCCAGCGCCTGGAAGCGGAGCTGCGCGAGAAGTTCCAGCCGGCTGAAGCACCGAAGGAAGCCGGCGACGAAGACGACGCCGACGAAGCGTAAGACATGCTGTGGGGCAGGGCGGCGCCGTCAGTGACGTCGTCCTGCCCCGCAGGATTTTCACGCCGATCAAGGGCGTGGCGTCAGGGACGGCGCTGAGTGAAGGATGAGCATGCACGACGAATCCGATGCCCCACCGGGCGCACGTAAACGCCGCCGGCCCGAATTGACACCCCTGCAGCGGGCGCTTGGCCTGCTGGTGCGGCGCGATCATTCGCGCAAGGAACTGGGGCGCAAACTGGTCGCGCGCGGCATCGAGCCGGAGCTGGCGCAGGCCGCGGTGGACAAGCTGACCAGCGAGGGCTGGCAGGACGATGAGCGCTTCGCCGAGTTCCTGGTGCGCAACCGCGCCAATGGCGGGTATGGACCGCGCCACATCCAGGCCGAACTGGGCACCCATGGGCTGGACAGTGATGCCATAAGCGCCGCGATGGACAGCTACGAGGGCGATTTCCTCGACAACGCCCGTGACCTGGTACGCCGCCGGTTTGGCGAGGAAGGACCGCAGGACCTGCCGCAGCGGCGCAAGGCCGCCGACCTGCTGGCCCGTCGCGGGTTCGATGGCGACACGATCCGCCGCGCCACCCGCTTCGATGCAGAGGACTGAGCGGCGCTGGCCTGTTACCCTTCAACGTTTCGGAGGTCCGAAACCCGACCCTGGCCAGTGTGGCTGGAGGCGGTGGCGCCTCCGGCACGCAGACTGCCAGCCCCCATGACCGCATCCGCCAAATTCACTACTTCACAGATCCGCAGCGATTTCCTTGAGTTCTTCAAGGGCAAGGGCCACACCATCGTGCCATCGGCACCGCTGGTACCGGGCAACGACCCGACCCTGCTGTTCACCAATTCCGGCATGGTCCAGTTCAAGGACGTGTTCCTGGGCGCGGAGAAGCGCAGCTACGTGCGCGCTGCCGACGTCCAGCGCTGCCTGCGCGCAGGCGGCAAACACAACGATCTGGACCAGGTGGGTTACACCGCCCGCCACCACACCTTCTTCGAAATGCTGGGCAACTGGTCCTTCGGCGACTACTTCAAGAAGGACGCCATTGCCTGGGCCTGGGAACTGCTGACCCAGGTCTGGAAGCTGCCGGCCGAGCGCCTGCTGGTCACCGTCTACCAGACCGATGACGAGGCCTACGCGCTGTGGCGCGACATGGTCGGTATCCCGGAAGAGCGCATCGTGCGGATCGGCGACAACAAGGGCGCCCCATACGCTTCGGACAACTTCTGGCAGATGGCCGACACCGGTCCGTGCGGTCCGTGCACGGAGATCTTCTATGACCATGGCGACCACATCGCCGGTGGTCCGCCGGGCTCGCCGGATGAAGATGGCGACCGTTTCATCGAAATCTGGAACCTGGTGTTCATGCAGTTCGATCGCCAGCCCGATGGCAGCCTGGTGCCGCTGCCGGCGCCCTGCGTGGACACCGGCATGGGCCTGGAGCGCCTGGCGGCGATCCTGCAGCACGTGCACACCAACTACGAAATCGACCTGTTCCAGGCGCTGATCCGCAAGGCCAGCGAACTGACTGGCATGGCCGACCTGGAGAACAAGTCGCTGCGGGTGATCGCCGACCATATCCGTGCGTGTTCGTTCCTGATCGTCGATGGCGTGCTGCCGTCCAACGAGGGCCGTGGCTATGTGCTGCGCCGTATCATCCGTCGCGCGCTGCGCCACGGCTGGATGCTGGGCGTGCGCCAGCCGTTCTTCAGCAAGCTGGTGCCGACCCTGGTCGAGCAGATGGGCGTGGCCTATCCGGAACTGCCTGCCACCGCCGACACCGTCACCCGCGCCCTGCAGGCCGAAGAAGAGCGCTTTGCCGAGACGCTGGACGCCGGCATGAAGATCTTCGAAGACATCGCAGGCAAGGCCAGCAACAACATCATCCCCGGCGTGGATGCGTTCCGTCTGTATGACACCTACGGTTTCCCGCTGGACCTCACCGCTGATATCGCGCGCGAGCGTGACATGACCGTGGACACCGCCGGCTTCGACGTGGCGATGGAACAGCAGCGCGAAACCGCGCGTGCGGCGGGCAAGTTCGGCGGCGGCGTCAGCCTGCCGGCCGATCTGGTCGCCACCCTGAAGCCGACCGTGTTCCTCGGTTACGACGCGCTGCAGGCCGATGGCCTGCGCGTGGTGGCGCTGCTGAAGGACGGCCGTCCGGTGCAGGCCGCCGCTGCCGGTGATGCGGTGATCGTGCTGACCGAACAGACCCCGTTCTACGCCGAATCCGGCGGCCAGGTCGGTGACACCGGCGTGCTGTCGGCCGCTGGCGTGCGCGTGGACGTGACCGAGACGCAGAAGTTCGCCGGCCAGTTCCATGGCCATGTCGGCACCCTGGCCGAGGGCAGCCTGAAGATCGGTGACGTGCTGGCCGGACAGGTCGATGCCCAGCGCCGTGGCGCAACCATCCTCAACCACTCCGCCACCCACCTGCTGCATGCGGCCCTGCGCGAAGTACTGGGCACCCACGTGCAGCAGAAGGGTTCGCTGGTCGCGCCGGACCGCCTGCGTTTCGACTTCTCGCATTTCCAGCCGATCAGCGCCGAGGAACTGGCGATCATCGAGCGCAAGGTCAACCAGCAGGTGCGCATCAACAACGCCGTGGAAGTGCACAACATGGCCATGCAGGAAGCGCTCGATTTCGGCGCGATGGCTCTGTTTGGCGAAAAGTACGGCGAAAACGTGCGCGTGCTGAAGATGGGCGATTACTCCACCGAACTGTGCGGCGGCACGCATGTCAGCCGCACCGGTGACATCGGCCTGTTCAAGATCACCTCCGAAGGCGGTGTGTCCGCTGGCGTGCGCCGCATCGAGGCGGTCACCGGCCAGGGTGCGCTGGATTTCGTCGCCGACGAAGAAGCACGCCTGTCCGAAGCGGCCAGCCTGCTCGGCGGCAGTGCGGGCGAGGTGGTGGAGAAGATCCGCACCCAGATCCTGCGCCAGAAGCAGCTCGAACGTGAACTGGAATCGCTGAAGGCCAAGCTCGCCGCCGGTGCCACCGCGGACCTGTCCACCCAGGCCGTGGACGTGTCCGGGGTGAAGGTGCTGGTCGCCCGATTGGAGGGCTTTGACGCAAAAGCCCTGCGCGATGCGGTGGATCGCCTCAAACAGCAGTTGGGTGATGCCGTGATCCTGCTGGCCGGTGCGCAGGACGGCAAGGTCGCCTTGGTTGCTGGCGTGAACGGCAGTGCAATGGGCCGGGTCAAGGCCGGGGAACTGTTGTCCCACATTGCCAGTCAGATCGGGGGCAAGGGCGGTGGTCGTCCCGATCTCGCCCAGGGTGGTGGCGAGGACGGGCCCGCCCTTGCGACTGCCCTGGCTGCGGCGATCGACTGGGTCCGTCCGCGTCTGGGATGAACCGCAGCCCTTCCGCGCCTTGAAGCTGCGGGAGGGCTGACGGTACCATTGGCAATCTTTTTCCCTTCGTAGTGGGGCGGGCCTTTACGGCGCGCCAGGCCGGTGGGGGATACCCTTCCACACGGTTTCATGGAGAATTACCACAATGTTGATCTTGACCCGCCGCGTTGGCGAAACCCTGATGATTGGCGACTCGGTCAGCGTGACCGTCCTGGGCGTCAAGGGAAACCAGGTCCGTATCGGCATCACGGCGCCGAAAGACGTGGCCGTGCATCGCGAGGAAATCTACCAGCGCATCCAGCGCGGTGATGAAGCTGCGACCAGCAGTGAAGATTCTGCTGAATAAGGCTTTACCTCCGGCCGCGAAAAAAGCTATTATTCGCGTCCCCGCTGCGGAGTACTTCTCCACCAGCGGTTGCAATACCCCGGAGCGATGCCCGAGCGGCTGAAGGGGCTCCCCTGCTAAGGGAGTATAGGGTCAAAAGCTCTATCGAGGGTTCGAATCCCTCTCGCTCCGCCATACACTCAGAAAAGCCCCTAGAAATAGGGGCTTTTTTGTTGGCTGCTCCCTTGCTACCCGCCCGGTTACCCACCCACCTGCAGGTGCCGATTTTGGGCGATCTGCCCTCGGATCCAGCCCTGCACTTCGGATTGTATCCACAGTGCGCGCCGGCCCACACGGATGGACTTGGGGAAGCGGCCGGCCTTGATCTCGCCGTAGATGAATGTGGTGCCCATCCCCGTGGCCGCGCGGACGCGCTCAAGGGAGAGAAGTTCCTCAAGGGTTTCAGCTGCGCCCATCGCGGGTCTCCTTCGTTGTGTCTGATGCTGCGTGATGCCTGCCTGCTTCCAGGGGACGGAAGCCGACCACCCATACCCACGGGTTGCTCTCCCAGTCGCAACCGGTGTCGCCCCAGAGGTAGCGGAACGCATCGCGGTGCGTGGGGACCTTCGCCGCTACCGGGTTGGCGCCCTCGGCCTCGGCATCGGCCTCGCTTATCGCCTGCAGCCGCTCCACGCGGACGTCGGTGATCTCCAACACCAGGCGGCAGGCCCAGCGCGGCATGTGGATGCTGTGGCGCCAAGGCGGGGCCTCGTCGCCGTCCTCCGAAAACTCGCGCTCCCACTGCTCTGCCAGCTCATAGCTGGGCGCCGCGACGGTGACTTCGGCATTGTTGGCACGGTGGATGATGGAGACCTGGGGGCCGTCCTCATGGTCTGCTTCGTGGTAGTAGCCGGGCATCCACGTCTCCCGCACCCACAGCCGGTCGCCGGGCTGGCCGAAGGGGCAGACCAGGGTGTCGCCGGTGCGGGTGTGCCAGATGCAAACTTCCTCTGGCACGAGATTGCCTTTGCGATCACGCGCGCCATGCCCGCCGGAGGTGCAAGCCTCCCACTGGCCCAGCGGGTTGTGGTGCGGGAGATTGATCGCCCGTCTGGTCTGCGTCTTCGCGCCCGACAGGATGGCGCGCACCATGGCGCCGTTGAAGAGGATGGGTCGCTCACGCATTGTTGGTCACCTCATGGCCGGGGCAGCCGCCGCCGGTGTAATCGAAACCCTCGCAGGCCTGGCCAATCGGGATAACCCTATGGCCGGCCTCGAGGTGGTCCATCAGCACCTCTCGCGCCTCGTCGGCGCTGAGCTTCCGCCCGGTGCTTGACTCGCTGAACATGCCGGCCAGCTCTTTCCGGCTCATGTTCGACAGTGCGCCGCGCACGTCCAGGTGGACGTGGCCGAAAAAGCTAGCCATTGGCCACCTCCGCGCGCTGTGCTTTTACGCTGCGCAACACGATGGCTCGCTCGAAGTTCTCTGTCTTGACCGCGCGATCCAGCTCCGACTGGATACGCGTCGCAGCTGCCCGAGCATTTCTCTTCTTCCTCAGCTCAGCTGGTCGGTTCGCGTAGATCTGGGAGCTGGCGACGTTGGTGCAGTCGTATCGGCCCGTAATGACCCACCACATGTTGTTGATGTTGTAGAAGGCCTCGCCCTCGATGAGGCGCCCCTTCGAGTCCGTCGTCCAGACGCGTGCGCCGTGCTTTAACGCGTCGCCTTCGGCGGAGCGGTTGTTCCCGCACAGCTCCTCGCCACCCCGACGCCCCCTAGACGCTTGGTAGTGCCAGCAACCAGCAGTACGTTGTTCGATCCACTCGCGAGCGGTCAGGCCATTGGGTCCCCGTGGCGCCTTCGATGGTTCCCAGGCGTAACCCTGAAAAATGTTCAGCAAATAGTCGCGGATCGTACGGCGTGTGTACTCCATCCGAAGCCGCATCAGGTACGGCATCCGCTGCTCTTTGCCGAAGTCGTAGCGGCCACCATTCGGGTTGGACACGTTGTGCAGGTCCTGCCACATCTCCAACTTGATGCAGCGACCTGACACGCTCAGCTCGGCACGCAGATCGCCCCGCTGGCAGTGCCGGAACTTCCGCGCGAAGCTCAGGCTGTACCTTCTGATCATCTCGGCGGGGATCTCGCATGACCAGCCCATGCGATTGAGCTGTTGCAGGATCCGAAGGAGCACGTCCTTCTTGAAATCACGCTCCCAGTCGCCGCCAAGGTAAGCCGGACGGTCAGGCTCCTCGCGCACGTAAAGCGCTGCATCGCCGAACGCGACCACGCCGCTGCGTGCTGGCGCGCTCACGACTGCACCGCCTTGCCGTTGTCGAGCAGGGCTCGAAGTTCCAGGGCGCACTGGTAGTAAGGCCTGCGGTAGGTGTCGCCGATTTCCTCATCACCGTAGCCGTCGAACTTAGCGGCAAGCTCGCGCAGCTGCTCCAGGCCCACCGGCTGGCGGGCGGCGATCAGCCACTCAACCAGACCGCACAGGCCGAGGATATGCTCCTTCTCGGTAGCTCCGATATCCGGCTTGGCAGTGGCGAAGTTCTGGCTGTAGTCGATGGCCAACCTTGCAAAAGCGGTGAGGTCGCGGCTATCCGGGTAGTTCTGAGATGCCCGCTCCCGCAGGTCATCCCGCAGCCGCACGGCCTCGGGCTCGGCGCCCTCAGCGAACAGCAGCCGCATGCCGAGGGAGGCGGCGATGTGGTGCTCAAGCCGCGCGCCGCGAGACTGTGACCAGCCCGGAAGGAAGTAGATGGATTCGCAGGTGGCCAGCTGCGCGATATCGCTGCGCAGGTAGTCTTCCCAGGTGGCGCCTGGCACCACGCCGTGGTCGGCCGGGTTGATCGCTGCAATGCCGGCGGCGCGAAGGCGCGCGGCAGCAGCGTTGAAGGCAGGGTAGTTGAAATCGGGGTAGTCAGTCATGGGGCCGGCGATGTATGTCCGCCGCTCCCGCGCCCGGGCAAGCGAGACTTGCTGTGGAATGCGAAGGGTGGCGCTCTCGCCTTGGGGCAATTCATTAAGGTTCATTCGTTTTTCCTTTCAGGTGCTGGTCGATGCGCTCGATCAGGTAGCTGGCTTCGTTCGTTAACTTCGCGGCGTCGAATCGGTTTATGCGGGCGGTCTTCGCCAGCTGGATCAGTTCCTCCAGCGGCTGCCGGAACCACTCGAGGCTGATGGCGTCGCGATCGCGGAAATTGATGACCTCGCTGGGGGGTACACAGTCCGGGCCTGAAAGGAACATCGGCTCCTGGCAGTCCCGGCAATTGTTTTTGTCGTCCCACCGGTGTTCCTTGACGGGCTTGGCCGGCGGCGGGTGCAGGTACAGCGCGCGTACGTCCAGGCGTCGACGTGACGCGTAGGCCACATCGCCTTCGCCGGGATTCCCCCAGCCATTGACCAGTCCCTTGGGCCGCACCTCGAAACGCACGGGCTTCTGCTTCCCGTAAAGCTCGGTCATGAAGGTTTCCCCCCAGATCCCAATCACTGCAGCCTCGACGGGCTCGCCGCGCGCTGCAGCCCGCCGCATCTCTCTGACACATGCGGCCACGGTCTTTGCCTCGGCAGGTGCCGGCGCTGGATCAGTCTTCCCCTGGCTCACTTGGGAACCTGCTCAAGAAACTGAGGGTCGATGTTCCAGCCGGCCTCGCGCGCACCGAGCAGACGCAGCTCATTGATGTCGAACTCATCCAGGCGGAGGAACGCCGCCGCGGCATCGATGTGCTGGGGCCCGAGGGGATTAGACCGGTAGAACAGGTCATAGACGTTCTGGGGGGTGCACTTCCACGGGCCAGCCAGCGCGTGCATCCGGTGCCCTTCCTCCCGCAGATGGCGCCGCAGGTGCGCACGCACGCTATCGACCGCGCGCGGGACACGGATGGGACGGCCCCCGCATGCCATGCCGTTGTTGGAGTGCTGGCGTCGGCCGGTCACAATTTCCAACCTTCGTGCTTGGCTGCGAGCACATGCAGCTGCTTCTCATCCATGGACAGTCTCTTCGCGATGGCAGTCACCTGCCAGGGTTGAAGTGCCCGTTTTCCACGCGTTTTCGATAGGCGCTGACGTAGAGAGTCTGGCTTCATGCCTACAAGTGGGG
>Ga0265797_10012603_pt1 | contig 10333 bp, 11 predicted proteins | sample P2T30metagenome_FD_192433 | JGI IMG/M metagenome (GOLD analysis project Ga0265797, IMG submission 192433) | Plant litter microbial communities from East Loma Ridge, Irvine, California - P2 T30 | ecosystem: Environmental > Terrestrial > Plant litter > Unclassified | place: USA: California... | reverse complement strand
GCACCCCGTGCCCACGACAACGCTCGAACGCCGATATCAATTTGACGATGCGGAAATGAAAAAGGCCGACGATTTCTCGTCGGCCTTCTTGATATACTGGTCGGAGTACAAGGATTCGAACCTTGGACCCCCTGGTCCCAAACCAGGTGCGCTACCGGGCTGCGCTACACTCCGAAGACACAGATAATACCGGTTGCTGAGCTTGCGGTCAAGGGCAGTGCCTTCAAATCGTACCCTTGCCCTATCGGGAACCCATAGGACTCAACCCATGCATGCCACCATCGATCATTTTTCGGGCAGCGCCTTCGTTCCCGACGCACGCCAGCTGAAGCGGGTGGCGGCCGGCGTCGCCATCTCGCTGGCGCTGCATGCGCTGGTATTGTCGGTCTACCACCAGCCGCAGCCCGCCCCACCGGCTGCGCCGCCCGAATCGCTGACCGTGCGCCTGCGGCCCCTTGCACCGCCGGCGCCACCGGTACCAGTGCCGGAAGCGCAAGCCGTGCCACAAGAAAGTCCGCAAACAAGGCCACAGGCCAGGCCCGCGCCGGCAAAACGAGCACGCCCGGTCATCGCGGTGCCGGCGCAGAAGCGCCAGTCCAGCGACGAAACCCACACGGTCGCGCCGGCACCGGACGCCCCACCGCAGCAGGATGCGGCGCCAACCACCGCGCCCAGCTTCGACATGAACGCCGCGCGCGGCATGGCGCGCAAGCTGGCCAACGAACCGGATCCGGCCAAGGTCGGCACCGCGCTGGAGCGCCTGCCGCCGAAGCCGCTGGAAACCGAAAGCCGGCTGGCACGCGGCATTGGCGCCGCCAAACGCGCCAACTGCAAGGATGGCATCCCGGGCGGCTAGCTGGCGCCGATCTACCTGATGCTGGAAAAGAAGGACAGCGGCTGCAAGTGGTAGGCAGTCACGGCGTTTACAGGAATCAGGCCTCGCCCTTGATCTGCAGCGCGCGCTCGTACAGCGCATTCTTCTTGCGCCCGGTAATCTGCGCCGCCAGACTGGCGGCCTGCTTCACCGAGCACTCGGTCAGCAGAATGTTGAGGATGCGCTCGGCCTCGGCATCCTCGGCATCGGTCTCCTGCGTCGCGCCCTCGACCAGCACCACGAACTCGCCGCGCTCGCGGTTGGCGTCGGCCTTGACCCAGGCCAGCGCCTCGCCCACCTGGCAGCGGTGGATTTCCTCGAACAGTTTCGACAGCTCGCGTGCAAACACGACCTGGCGCGTCGGCTCCAGCACCGCTGCCAATGCCTCGACACAGTCGACAATGCGATGCGGTGCCTCATAGATCACGAGCGTCGCCGCCATCGACTTGAGCGTGCTCAGTTCCGATTCGCGCTGCTTGGCCTTGGCCGGCAGGAAGCCGACAAAATGGAAGCGGTCGTTCACCAGGCCGCTGGCCGACAGCGCCGTGACCGCCGCCGAGGCGCCCGGCACCGGCACCACGTTCAGGCCGGCCGCGCGCACGGCGTCGACGATGCGCGCGCCGGGATCGGACACGCCCGGCGTGCCGGCATCCGACACCAGGGCCACGCGCTCACCCGCGCGCAGCCGCATCACCAATTTGTCGGCCACCTCGCGTTCGTTGTGCTGGTGCGCGGCGAGCATGGGCTTGTGCAGGCCGAAGCGGGTGAGCAGGGCGCCGGTCTTGCGCGTGTCCTCGCAGGCCACCACGTCGGCCAGCAGCAGCACCTGCAGCGCGCGCAGGGTGATGTCGGTGACGTTACCGATGGGTGTGGCCACGACGTACAGCGTTGCGGTAGGATAGGACTGCTGGGCCGCCTCGCCCATGACGGGCAACTGGGCAATCTGGGTGGATGGACTGGACTGGGTTTCTGTCATTTGGGGATGGAATGCTGATAAAAAGTCTCAAGGCCTGGCACCGCCAAGGCCACTTCGGTGTGGCGCGCGCACTCTGCCTTTGCCTGTTCGCTTGCTTGTTCATGTCGGGCTGCACGACGGTCTGCCTCGAGCCGGAGGAATTGTGCGCGTCCGGGAACGCAAACACAAGCCTGCGCGGACGTGCCGCCCCGGTGACACCGCCGGTAGCGCCCTTGTCCGCACCCGCACCCGAGGTCCTGGCCCCCGCCGTCGACGCCGCCGATGCGATCCGCACCGCCCCGATTGCGCTGCCCGGCCAGGAAGCCCCTTCTGCTGCCAATGGCGCCGCGAATGGCACCAATGCCGCCACCGGTGCTGCCCCCAGCCTGGGAAGCAAGCGCATCGCCCTGCTCCTGCCCACCAATTCAGCAAGCCTGGCCAGCGCCGCCGAAGCGGTGCGCGCCGGCTTCATGGCGGCGGCCGAGCGCGATGGCGCCGGCCTGCAGGTCGACCTGGTTCCTACTGGCGACGAGGTCGGCGCCACCCTTGCTACCTATGCCGCTGCCGCTGGCTCGCACGACGTGGTGGTGGGGCCGCTGGACCGGCCCGCCGTCAACGCCCTGGCGGCGGGCGGCGCCGCACCGCGCTCGACCGTCGCCCTGAACCACCCGGAAGCGCGCGGCCCGCTGCCGCCCGGCATGTGGTCGGCCGGACTCTCCATCGAGGACGAGGCGCGCCAGGCCGCCGAATGGGCAGCGCGCGAACATCCGCGCGGACGGGTGCTGATATTGACCGGCAACCCGGCCTGGGCGCAACGCGCGGCCGGCGCCTTCGAGGCGCGTTGGGGCGAGCTCGGTCATACCGGCCAGCGCTTCGCCCTGCCCTCAACCGAGGGCCGCATCGATCCGGCCCTGCTGCAAGACCTCAAGGCGCGCCTGGAAGTCGATCCGCCGGAGCTGCTGTTCGCCGCCGTCGACCTGGCCGAGCTGCGCCAGGTGCGCAGCTTCGCCGGCGCCGCCATCCCCGTGTATGGCGGCGCCTCGATCAATCCCGGCCGCACGCCCGGCCTGGGCGCGACCGAACTGGATGGCATCCGCGTGGTCGACCTGCCCTGGCTGGTGCTGCCGGACCATCCGTCGGTGATGGTCTACCCGCGCCCGGCCGACCCCGAAACGCCGCTTTACATGCAGCGCCTGTACGCCCTCGGCATCGACGCCTTCCTCACCGCCCGCGCGCTGGCCATCCAGCCGGGCGCGCCGTTCAGTATCGATGGCGTCACCGGAAAGCTGTCGCTGGGCGGTGGCGGGAACGTCGCCCTGCGGCGGCGCGAGGCCGCCGCCGTCTATCGCGACGGCAATTTCACGCCAGTGAACACGGAACCCTGACCATGTGGCCGACCCGCCTCTCGCACAAGCAGGAACAGGGTCGGCAGTGGGAAAATACGGCGCAGCTGTATCTTCAAGGTCACGGTTTGGTGCTGGTCGAAGCAAATTTCCGATGTAAGCTGGGCGAGATCGATCTGATCATGCGCGATGGCGCCACCCTCGTGTTCGTCGAGGTGCGCCAGCGCGCGGCGGGTGCCCAGGTCAGGGCCGCGGCCAGCATCGGCCCGGCCAAGATCCGCCGCAACGTGCGCGCCGCCCAGGTGTACCTGCAGCGCTGCCAGCGCATGCCGCCCTGCCGCATCGACGTGGTTGCCATCGACGGCGGCCGCATCGAATGGCTCCGCAATGCCATCGACGGCGCGGGCTGAGCGTTCGGTATCTGCGCCGTCTCCGCCCCTTGTTGACAGGCTTGACAGCTTTTCAAGTGTAAGCATTTTTTGCAGCACTTGATTGTCCACCCTTGCCACTGCACTATAATCTTCGACCATGAATACTCAACGCATCCTCGCCCACTTCCAGGAAAGCGCCGAACTCAAATTGAGGTCGGGCGCCGTGCTGGCACAACCCATCGCCAACGCCATCGAACTGATGTTCAATGCGCTTTCGAATGGCAACAAGATCCTTACCTGCGGCAACGGCGGCTCGGCCGGCGATGCCCAGCACTTCGCCGCTGAACTGGTCGGGCGCTTCGAACGCGAGCGTTTCCCGCTGCCGGCGATCGCGCTGAGCACCGACACCTCGATCATCACCGCGGTCGGCAACGACTACAGCTTCAACGAAATCTTCAGCAAGCAGGTGCAGGCCCTGGGCCAGGCCGGCGACATCCTGCTGGCGATCTCGACCTCGGGCAATTCCGGCAACGTGCTGGCGGCGGCCGAAGCGGCACTGGAGCGCGAAATGCGCGTGGTCGCCCTCACCGGCAAGGATGGCGGCAAGCTGGGCCAGTTGCTGAGCGAGGCCGATGTCCACATCAATGTGCAGCACACGCGCACCGCGCGCATCCAGGAAGTCCACCTGGTGGCGATTCACAGTATTTGCGACGGCATCGATGTCGCCCTGTTCGGAGAAGAAGATGCAAGTTAAACCAGGCGCCCTGCTGCGCCCGCTTTCCAAAGCCGTGCTGTGCGTGGCCCTGCTGTCCTCGCTGCAAGGCTGCATCGCGGTCGTTGCCGGTGCCGCCGTCAGCGGCGCCATGGCCACCGCCGACCGCCGCACCCTGGGTGCGCAGACCGAGGACAAGTCGATCGCGGTGAAGGCCGAGACCCGCATGGGCAACATCGTCGGCGACGCCGGCCACGTCAACATCAACAGCTACAACCGCAAGGTGCTGCTGACCGGCGAGGTGCGCGACGAGGCGATGAAGCGCGCGGTCGAGAACGAAGTGCGCAGCATTTCCAACGTCGAGTCGATCACCAACGAGCTGGAAATCGCCGGCCTGTCGAGCTACACCTCGCGCTCGAGCGATGCCCTGATCACCAGCAAGGTGAAACTCAGCCTGGCCGACAAGAAGACCGTCTCGGCCAATTCCTTCAAGGTCGTCACCGAGCGCGGCAACGTCTACCTGATGGGCCTGGTGACCCAGCGCGAAGGCAATATCGCGGCCGACGTGGCAAAAGGCGTGTCCGGCGTGATGCGGGTCGTCAAGATCTTCGAGTACATCAGCGAAGAAGACCTGCGCTCGATGCAGCCGCAGCAAGCCCAGGCCCAGGCGCAATAAGGCCCAAGCGGGGCTCTGCAAGGATAGAGTGACGAGCCTATAATTGGCTTGTCACCATCTCGATCCCTCAAACACCGCCATGACTGCTTCCGCTCCCACCCCTCGGCCCGCCTGGATCAAATTCGCCGCCATCGGCGCGGTGGTGCTGGCGCTGGCCGGCGGTGCCTACATGACCGTCTTCAGCCAGCAGCAGGCGCCGGAGGTCACCTTCATCGGCATCGATGGCCAGAAGATCAGCCCGCAAGACTTGCGCGGCAAGGTCGTGATGGTCAATTTCTGGGCCACCTCCTGCACCACCTGTGTGAAGGAAATGCCGCAGATGGTCGACACCTACAACAAGTTCAAGGGGCAAGGCCTGGAATTCGTCGCCGTGGCGATGAGCTACGACCGCCCGGACTATGTCCTGAACTACGCCGCCACCCGCAAGCTGCCGTTCAAGGTCGCGCTCGATTCCGGCGGCGACCTGGCGAAGCAGTTCGGCGACGTCGCCATGACGCCGACCACCTTTGTCATCGGCAAGGATGGCAAGATCCTCAAGCGCTACCTGGGCGAACCCGATTTCGACGCGCTCCATGCGCTGCTGGAAAAATCGCTGCGCACGCACGCCTGACCTCGCGCAAACGCCGCCCCGCTCCCTTGCTCCAAGCTTGACGCGCCCGCTGCCGCTGTTTCCAATGGCGCGGCAAAGGAGACCCCATGCGCAAGCTGATCACCTATGCCCCGGTGCTCGCCCTGCTGGCGGCGGGCTGCGCCAGCGTCGATACCGGTCTGCGTCACACGGTGGTGCTGCATTACCAGCATGTCGCGAATGTCCACCGCATCGATTTTTCCAGCCCGCTGATGCTGGCGCAGCGCGCCGGTCCGGTGTATTCGGTGCTGCCGCTGGAATCGCAGGGTTTCTGGGCCGTGTTCGTGCTGTGCGGCGTCGACGCGAGCGGCGCCAGGGTGCCCAGCTTCTATTTCGACGTCGACCGCTTCCGCGTGCCCTTCGGCAAACAGCGCTTCGGCCCGCTGCGCCCCTACACCCTGCGGCTCGACGATACGAGCGACCTCAACACACGCGTCGACACTCCGGCCATCGGCCAGGCCATCGCCATGGAAATCCAGGAAGGCCCGTCGAGCCAGGTATTCCGGCATGGTTTCTATGGCGATCTCGATTACCGCTTCGCGGTCTATCTGCCGCGCGGCTTGCCCGATTACGCCGGCGATGAATTACCACTGCGCTATGACGGCGGCCAGACCATGGTGTTGGGCAATGGTTATCCGCCATCGGACATTCCCGTGGCCGGCCTGGACGGCAACGGGATTGCTTCGCGCTGTTTGCCTTAGGGTGCGTCTGATTGTGGGCCCTGGTACCGTTTCGCCAAATTGCGTGCTTGGCTGCTCGACAAACTTGGGCTCCTGCCTTCGCAGGAGCGACGGTCTCTGCAGACGGTCTCTGCAATCACCGCATGTAAACTCGGCAGTGCTGACGTGCTAGGATGGGCCGACAACATTCATCGAGGAGTTGTCTTGCTCTCCAACCCGGAACTCATCGCACGGCTCGGCCTGGCGGCACTGTTGGGCGGCGCGATCGGATTCGAACGCGAGCGCCTGTCATGGGCGGCCGGCTTGCGGACCCACATGCTGGTCTGCGTCGGCGCGTGTCTGTTCATGATCGTCTCGGCGCATGGCTTCATGGATGTGCTGGAATATGAGCACGTCTCGCTCGATCCATCCCGCGTGGCCGCGCAAGTGGTGTCGGGCATCGGCTTCCTGGGCGCCGGCTCCATTCTGTTACGCGGTGAAATCGTGCGCGGCCTCACGACGGCGGCCAGCCTGTGGTCGGTGGCCGCGGTGGGCCTCGCCGTTGGTGGCGGACTCTACGTTGCCGCAGTCGCGGCCACCGTCATCATCCTATTCATCCTGGCCGGCATCAAACCGCTTGAGCGCTGGTATTTTTCGTCGCGGCAGCGGCGCGAGCTGCTGATTTCCGTGGAGCGGGGGCGCTTGACGCTGCACGTGCTGGAACGGGAACTCGGCCCGGTGACCGCCCGTATCAGCACCTTCATCGTCCAGCACAGCGAAGACACGGCGACCACGGACGACGTGCTGATCGCGTTTTCGCGCATGTCCGAAAACGAATTCCGCGACCTGCTCGACAAACTGGCCGCCATTCCGGGGGTGCTCAAGCTGGACGTCAAGGGGCGGCCCGACCGGCGCGCCCGCTGACCGATGAGCGCTACGGCGCCCGCTCGGCGCATCACCAGCGCCCCTTCTCCTTCTTCGATTGCCGCTTGCGCGCCGCCGCATTCTGCTGCTGCAGCAGCGAATCCACCCGCTCCGAGGCTTCGCGCGCCAGCTGCTGGGCCAGCTCGATGCTGGGGAAGTAATCCGGCATGCGGTAGCCCAGCCAGGCATAGGCCGAATACATGCGGCAGGTATCCTCGACTTCCTGCAGGTTCTTCCAGAACAGTTCCTGCTCCTGCACTTGCAGCTTGCAGATCTTCTTGCGCGCCAGCGATTGCGCCCAGTGGGTCCAGGCGGTTTCCAGCGTCGGTACCCGGGTCGAGATCGGCACCAGCGACATCGTGAACTTGTCGGCCACGCTCAGGTCGAGCGTGTCCAGCCATTCGGCGCGCTCGTTCTGCTCTTCCGTGATGCGCGGATAGAAGAAGCCATCGGGCACGTCGATGTTATGGACAAAGCGCTTGAGCAATTTCACTAGCGACGTCTCGCCGGTCACCGCCGAAATCCGGTGCAATTGTTCAATCGATGGCGCCACTGCGAAGCCGCTGGCTTTCACGGGCGGGATCTTTTCTTTCATGAGGGAGCGCATGATCTCATGGGTATCGTCATCGTAGCCGGCGACGAAACCCTCTTCGTGCACGCCGTAGCGCCCGGCACGGCCGGCGATCTGCTTGGCCAGCGCCGCCGAGATCTCTTCCTCTTCGACGCCGTTGTACTTGACGGCAGTGGTCATCACGATGCGCTGGATCGGCATGTTCAAGCCCATGGCGATGGCGTCGGTGCCGACCACGATGTCGGCCTGGCCTTCGCGGAAGCGCTCGGCCTGGGCACGCCGCACTTCCGGCGACAGATTGCCGTACACCGTCGCCACCGACAGGCCCATCTCGGTGATCATGTCGCGCCACATCAGCACGTTGCGGCGCGAAAAGGCGATCACGGCGTCGCCGCGGCGCAGATTGCGGATCTTGCGCACGGCGGTCGGTTCCATCGACAGCGGCGCTTTGCGCTTGAGCAGGTGGACTTCCAGCGGACATTCCAGCCGTTCGGCCAGTGCCTCGATCGCGCGCCGCGCTTCCGGCGCCCCGACCAGGTAGACGGTGGAAGCCGGCGCGCCGCAGACAGCGGCGGTCCAGGCGGCGCCGCGGTCGCGGTCGGCCAGCATTTGAATCTCGTCGATCACCGCCACCTCGACCCGGGTTTTGGTGTCCAGCATCTCGACCGTGCTGGCGACGTGGGTGGCGTTCTCGGCCAGGCGGCGTTCCTCGCCGGTGACCAGGCTGACGGCGAGCGGTTCACCATCTTCGCGCGTCACGCCCTGCAGGCGCTCGTAGTTTTCCAGCGCCAGCAGGCGCAGCGGGGCCAGGTAGACGCCGCTCTCGGCCGCCGCAAGCGCTTCCATGGCCTTGTGGGTCTTGCCGGAATTGGTCGGGCCGAGGAAAGCGACGAAACGGCGCGCCATCTTGCGCGCGGTCTCGAACGAGGCCGGATACTCGGCCAGGTTGATGCTTTCCTTGGTGCGCGCCGCGTGGCGCTCTTCCTGCTCGCGCTCGGCGGCATGCTCGAGGCGCTGGCGGATGCGCCCGAACACGTATTCGGCCGGCTCGGAGGTTTCCAGCTCTTCCAGCACGTGGAGGAACAGCATCGGATCGAAACCGGCGTCCTCGCACTGGTCGGCCACCTCGCGCACGAATTCCTCGACTTCCTGGTTGAGGTCATCCATGGCGTCGCGCGTGGCGCGCTCTTCGATGAGTGCGCGCCGCGTCCCCAGGTCCATCTTGCGCCATTTGCTGGGCTTGGCCAGCACGCCGCGCGCCGGCACCAGCCGGTACTCGACGTGCAGGCCGTCGACGCGCACCGCGCCCGCAAAGCGCAGGAAGACCCGGCCTTCCATCTTGACCAGCTCGGCGCCGCGCGCAGCCAGTTTCAAATCGTGCTCGAGGAAGGCGTCGTCGTCGCCCAGGTTGGTGTCGGCGTCGGTGTTGTCGCGGTAATTATTCATGTGGCTGCCGGGTGATATCTCGTTGGCAGCACTATAACGGATCGCTCTCCAAGCCGGCACGCGCACGGCGTGCCCCGCATACGGACAGCGGAGAATCAGCGCGCCGACACCGCTTCCAGCTCGCGCACCCGGGCCCGCAAAGCGCGTTCCTCGTTCCAGCGCACGGTATCGTCGCGCACCACGGCGGCGATGCCCGTCACCTGGCCATCCGCGCCGTGCAGCAAGGCGACCGTAAAGGCGATCGACAGCGGCTTGCCTTCCTTGTGCAGCGCCGGCACCCGCAGGATATCGCTGCCGTAGCGCGTCTCGCCGGTGGACATGGTCTTGTGATAGCCGTCCCAGTGACGCTGCTGCTGGCGTTGCGGCACGATCAGGTCGAGCGACTGGCCCAGGGCATCGGCATCGGTGAACCCGAAGATCCGCGTCGCCGCGGCGTTCCAGAACACGATGCTGCCGCCGGCATCGCAGACCACCACGCCGTCGCCGAAAGCACCGACCAGTTGCTCGAAATCGACTTGGGTTTGCATACATCCTCCCGCAATGACGATGGCAATGCGTGCCGCCACCGGGCGGCACGCACCAGTTACATCGGCCTCACACCACACGCTGTTCGTGCAGGGTCGCGATCTGCTGCCGGGTATAACCCATGCCTTCCAGGATCTCGTCGGTGTGCTCGCCCAGCAGCGGCGAACCGGTGATCTCCACCTTCATATCCGAGAACTTGATCGGGCTGCCCACCGTCAGGTATTTGCCGCGCTCCTTGTGGTCCACCTCGACGATGGTGCCGCTGGCGCGCAGCGACGGATCGTTGGCCAGTTCCTTCATGGTCAGCACCGGCGAGCAAGGGATGTCGAACTTGCGCAGGATGTCCACCGCTTCGAACTTGGTCTTGTCCTTCAGCCAGTCCTCGATGACGGCGAAGATGTCGAAGATCTTGTCCTGGCGCGCCGATGCCGTCATGTAAGCCGCATCCTCGATCCACTCTTCCTTGCCGATGGCACGGCAGATCGGCGCCCAGGCATGGCCCTGGATGGTGAAATAGATATACGCGTTGGGGTCGGTCTCCCAGCCTTTGCATTTCAGCACCCAGCCCGGCTGGCCGCCACCGCCGGCATTGCCGCCGCGCGGTACCACGTCCGAGAAGGTCCCGTGCGGGTATTGTGGATACTCTTCC
>Ga0265797_10012602_pt1 | contig 10333 bp, 9 predicted proteins | sample P2T30metagenome_FD_192433 | JGI IMG/M metagenome (GOLD analysis project Ga0265797, IMG submission 192433) | Plant litter microbial communities from East Loma Ridge, Irvine, California - P2 T30 | ecosystem: Environmental > Terrestrial > Plant litter > Unclassified | place: USA: California... | reverse complement strand
CGGCGCATGATACCATCTCCGCCAAAGGCTGTCCGTCTCGCCTTTAGGCATAGAGAAGAATCCCCCATACGCTCCAATCCGCTTAAATCGCTCTTCCTCCCCATCCATCCCCCAAACCATCTTCCTGGTCAAACTCTGCAGCCCATCAGCGCCAACAACAAGATCAAAACTCCTCTTCTCGCCACTATTAGCAAACACCACGCGAACCCTCTCGCCATCTTGCTCAAGACTCTCCAACCACTCCCTGTTCACAAACTCAATCCCCCTCCCACCAAGAGCTTTCACCCGCGCACTAAGCTCCTCAGCCCTCTTCCTCAGAATCTCAGTCAACCTCCCCCTCAAAATCTCAACATCGCTCGTCCCAGTCTGCACTTTTCCGGTTTTATCAGCAGGCATCTCAGCCCAGACTTGGTTCTTTTCGTCGACGATCCGCACGCCTTCTTCGCCTGTAGTGGCGGCTCGGACGCGGTCTTCGACGCCAAGTTTGCTTAGGATTTCGATTCCAGTGCCGCGGACGTCGATGTTTTGGCCGTAGGAGCAGGTGGCGGCGGAGCGCTCGACGATGGTTATGTGGGGTGGGGAGATGGTTGGGAGGGGGAGGAGTAGAAGGAGGGAGGCGAGGGCGTTGCCTGCTACGCCGCCGCCGATTATGAGGATGTTGAGTGGTGCCATTATAGGTGAGTGTATATATATGGGGTAGTAATTAGGGATCAGAAGTTAGGAGCTATCAGGGTAAGGGAGTTATGTCGAATATTGTCACGAGTGTTCTGCATCTTCCCATCGCACGCGCAACACCGTCCGTCTTTATATCGCTGCAAAGCGCGAGCGAACAACTATGACATACTGCTTTCCGATATGCGAGATGCGAGATGGCGAATCAATGCGAAGTGCTTCGCGGAAGATGTTGTTGACGCCTCTGAATCCTTTCGACCCGAGCGGCCGAGCTGGCGACCAATTGACTTCGCTGCTCGCATTCGCAGTGGTACAACGATCGTCATCGGGCAACCACCATCTTGAATGCCTGTGGACTTGTCTTTACTTCAAGTTGTACTGCAATAGAATGTATGGGATCATTGTATGTGCTCTCAATCATATATGTATTGATCTAAAAGACAGTCTTCACGAAAGTAACATTACACTCTAATAGCCGAGCCGTTCGTTATGGTATAGCAGCAACGCCAGAAACAATCGAAGCAAAATCATCTAAGCTTGACCGTGTACCGGCTCAGCCGACTCTTTGATCTTGCGGTTCAGCACAATATCCTTCGAGAAAGGCGCCGTGGTAGGCCTCTTAGGCTGCGGCTCCTCCGTCGACCAACGCTCGATGTTACGCATGAGCGCCTGCGTCGGGAACTCCAGCAGTGGACTCAAGACCATTGCCAGCAGCAAAATCAGAGTGTAGCTCGTAACCATCGTCACGATCAAGACCGCATAGTAAGGCATGCCCGCAGAATTGCAAGCGAGCGCAACCCACGCACCCCAGGTCCAGAAGACGAAGCCGTGGGTGAGGTAGATGCAGTAGATCATGGGGTTGAGGAAGGTGAAGACCTTCATCGAGAGGAAGGCTTGCACCAAGGTGGACAGCTCCACCACGGTTTGCAGACCGATAGAGAAGATCAGGAGTGTGAGCGTCGGTACGGTGTAGTCGGGGTAGGCAGGCTCGTTGGTGTCCTTGATAGGCTTGCCGGTGGCAATATCTGGGTGAACGCCGTTCTCGACGACGAAGAATGACCACTTTGGGTTGAAGATGCCGAACAGGGATGCTCCGCCGGCACAGACACCTGCGGTAATGAGAATAGTGTAGCGTGCGAGCGGGCGAGTCTTCAAGTATTTTCTCCAGTTGTAGGTTACTTCGAGATCGGATAGTACGAGACCTGCCCAGTGACAGGCGCTCCAGCTCTGTAGATACACATTAGCTTGCGACACGAAGTGGGAGGAAGTTGGATAGACATGCCCTTGCGTACCAGCCGGCCAAGATGACTACAGTGTAGAAGCCGAAACGTTTCCACGGGTTCTTGATGTCGCGAATGACGACAGTAGCTGCCAGTACGACCCATGAGAACTGCAGTTGCACCGGAATAGTCCAAAGAATACCAATACAGTAGTGCGACGTGATTTCTGGGGCAGCATTTGGAATGAGGTATGCGAGCTCGACAATGTTGTTCAAATATCTGCAACGCGAACGTCAGCAAGTATTACTCCTGACTTTGGCTACCATATGCACCCACACTGCGAAGTTCTTCTGGGCCACCACGTATGGCCAGCTCGAGTACGTCACCGATGGCAGCCACTCGAGTGAAGACGTGACTCCCATGGAGATGAAGAAGTATTCAAGAAGCGAGATGATGACGATAGGAACGAAGAGTCGAGGAACGCGGTTGATCTCCTTCTTGAAAATATCCTCGAGGTTACCTTTCTTCAAGAAGTTCATTGCCAGGAAGCGAGTCGATGTCAGGAAGAAAGGACCAATCCAGAGACCAGACAGGAGGACACCGCCGACAGTGTAGTTAAGCCACTGCTCCAATTTTGAGTAGTGAGTGGGGCCGTAGCCGTCCATTACATATGGCCTGCAATGTCAGTCAGGATATGAAAAGTAGATAGGCCATACTTCGAAACTTACCAGAACGTTTGGCCGAAGTGATGCAGTGTCACGCCGATGCAAGCAACAGCTGTAAACCCTGCCAGATAGTCGATACGCTGAGTCGGTTGAACCAACACTTGCACGGGATCAACAGTGGTCTGTGTCTTGTTCTTGTCCTCGTCAACCACCTTGACGACGGTGATTGCTTTCTCGTCATGTCGGTTTCCAATAGCCATCGGATCGTGAGGAGTCTTCTCATCGACAATAGCGGGTAGCACTTGTACAGGCGAAATGTTGTCCACGTCTTCGAGCGAGCTTTCATCAGTTTCTGTATGCTTCAAGTCGTCGAGATCGATCTTGCAGAAATGTGACATTTCCGAGATCCTGTGCAGATCTTTTTCCAGCTTAATCCCTTCAAGCTTGGCACGAGAGGCGACAACATCGAGGTCCGGCGACAGATTATCAGAGCTCGCCCTATCACGTAGCGATGGAGCCGCGGTGTGATATGAGGGTGCGGGAGTAGGAAGACCGCAGTCGCCGCACTTGTAATTCTGAGTCCCATAGCGAGGTAGGGGGGTTTGCGTTCCAGACGCGACGGTACCCTCTTCCGATACGGACTCAAAGCTGCCGCTCTTGCGTTTGTCAGTCGTGTCCGCTGGCTTGTCCGAAGTCTCAACAAAGCGTTTCGATCTCGGCCAGAGTTTCTGCCACGGTGTTCGGCGTAGGAACACGTTGGTCAGAGCAAAGATGCCAAACGAACTACAGCAAGCGGCGACGATTCCAGCTAGCTTCCGAATGGGCTTGTTTTTGGGTGGTCCCTTCCATCGTTGCTCAGACTCTGAGCTAAATGGAGTATATCCACGTAAGCTCAAGTCGGCTGTAGCACAGCGAGGGGCGCTCGCGCATCGCTGGTTAAAGGCAGTGTGTTCGGCCTTGGTCATGACCGACGAGTTGAAGAAGGTGCGGACCCAGAGAACATGGCTCTGAGTGGCATTTTGCAATGGCGGTCCATTGCCAAACGTCTTGTCTCCAGTACTCCATGTCTCGAGCTGGAGAGCCTGTCCGGCCGCTGGCAATGACCGGTCTTTCTTCGTGATGAGTCGTGTCATGTTATCGGCCACGTGGAAGACCACTGCACTCTCATTCCAGGAGAACCGTACGTTGGTGAAGGAGCTCCAGGGATCGACACCAGCGCTCTCAAGGATTGTGAAATTCGTCACAGCCTTTGGCTCTGGCCATTCGCCGTTGACTAGGTTGGCCACTTGAGCATTGGCTGGGTCATCGTCGTTCATGAAGTCGATACCAGCGCTGTCAGAACAGTTGAAGTAGACCCCGTATGTAAGGACAGTGCCACCCGACCATTGTGCGGCGGGCATCATCGCTGCTTCAAACAGACCATGCTGAATATCCCTCCTCACACTCTGGAGTTGGGCACCGTTGACAAGGTGATTCTTGTCAGGTGTATCAAGAACCAACTCAAGCGCTTGTTGTGAGACGCCATTGATGGTGGTGTTGGTAATCTTTGCATTGTCTGGTTGGGCCCCGATCTTGTACACAGAGTTCCAGCCCTGCTCTTTCTTGTGTGCAAAATTCGAGAGTTGGAAGATCGCCGGGTCGATAGTATCGGTCTCGTTGAAGTAGACCACAAGACTGTCCGTATAGACGGACGCTGTTTGTTCGTCTTCAAAGCCACATGAGCATTCTGAAACCTCTCGAGCAATTGCCGGCGGTGCGGCTAAGATTAGTATTGCTAGAAGAATGATTGAAGGCAGCATGGTGAAGGATAACGATGATCATTTAGAGAAAGCAGTGATAGAACGGGCGAAGAAGGTACATAAGGTACTTGACTGTGGTCATCGCTCTAGCCATCTTAGTGTTATCGGCTGTAACATGGAGATAGGACTTCTCAATGAGCTCGAGCTCTGGCTCGTCCGGCAGAACGTGCCATGGCGGACATGTTCGTACGGAAGCGGTTCGATGAGGCTCGCATAAGGCGTGCAAACACAATCGCGTGCCAGGAAGGTTTATTTCCCGCTATTGTCCATGGCAGGCTGCCAAAAAAAAACAGGACTGTTGAGCATCCGGCAAGGCCGATTTGTCGGTATCGGGAGTTGACTAGGATGGGATCGGTGGTCCGCGAAGACGTGGTTGAGCGCTGACAGTTAAAGGTGTACGCCAGTACGTTTCCCGCAAGGGTACTGGTAAGAAGCACGGCGAACGCACATCGGACAAGCTCGCATGTTGTCTCACCACCCTGATGTTCCTTTACGCTAAAATGGTAGTCCCCTTCCTTCCCGGGCAGCGGAGACTACCCTGCCGGTCCCTGAGCCACTTGTCGGGAGCAAGGTTTACAGGCACTACGGGAATGTCAACCTTGAACCGAAGGGCTGCATGGCTGATTTTCACGATATCTCCTCGCACGCGGCTGAAGATTGCAATTAAGCGGCACGCTATATGCTTCTGGGCCACCAGTCAAGCGGTAGGCGCTCCAGTAGCTTGGAATCCTTCGAAACACCATGCCGCCATTTGGGACGATAGAGTGTCGATCATATAGCAGCCTCGCCAACATCCAATGCGAAAGCCACGAAGCTGGTCGTCAGCTCTGAAGAAATTGCGCGATATGCGGCATTTTGCAGGTTTGCATGCGAGAAATGTCGTTGAGAAAGTGAGGTTGTACAGACAACTCAAAAATGGTGAAGATTCGATATCACATCTGGTTTGATTGCATCAAGAAACGGTCTAAACGTCACTGCATGAAAGAACTCGACCAATCTAATCTAATCTTTCCCAACCGTGTTGTGCCGATCCGATCTCCTGCAGAGACCCACCCCCACGAGCCCCAATGGGGAACTGCCGTTGGCCCATTCCGGGAACTCCAGAGCTAACGAAGCAACCACGAAAACGTCTCTTTCGCAACCCACTGACTCGGCATGTCGATCAGACGATAGACAACCTCTGCGCCAACCCCAGTGGTGATCGTGCTGACCACGAAAACAGCCAGCTTGGCCAGTGGCGGAGCTACGCCGCGTGCAACATGAAGATGCATGTACAGCTTGATGCCCGCTGTGCAAAAGACGATGCTCTGCGCTACGAGAATGCCTGGGAAATGATTGTCAGCTAATAGAAAAGCATCTGCGGGAGGATGTGCGCACCAAAAGATCGTTTGCCCACGAGTACCAGTGGTTTCCAGGAAAGACAGTGTTTGCAAAGCACACTGGTTTCTGCCAGCAGAAGAATGCCGAAGATGACGAAAAAGTTGTCCACCCGCGCATACGGGCCAGAAGCCGCGAATTTTGTCGGGTTGGTCTTCTCGGACAGGTCCAAGTATGGATGCAGGACGAGCTCTTTGTTGTAACACTGCGGCAGCACGGCCTATGTGAACTTCATTCCGAAGCCAGCAATCATCATCAATCCGCCGACGAATTTGTAGGGGAGCTTCCAATCCATCTTCTTGTGGATCGTCAGCCCTTCATCGAGTTTGAGGCGAAGTGATGGATTGTTGGCGTAATCGGCCAAGAGAAGCGCAGCTGCGCTGTACCAGCCCCACGAGGACATCCAGAAACATCCCAAGGCAAACACGGCAAGTCCTTCAGCATGCCAGCTCGGCCTCGTGTAGGGAAGTAAGACCATGAGGAAGTAGATAGTCCATGACTGGTAGAAAATGAGACTGAGGTTCCAGACCGTCTGCGTGGGCCAGAAGGTGTTTGCAGCTTGGAGGTAGAAGTCGCGAACGACCCAGAAAATGTCGAAGATGGCGTTAAGTGCGACAAGCGCATTTTCGGGTACTTCGGGGGTTGTGATTTGATCATTCGGGAGGAGCTCCTTGAAATCATTGATGTGTTCGGTGCCGATGCCACCAAATATACCAAAGACGAGACCGCAAGCCAAGGCGATCGCGATGGCCATTCGAACGACACGACGAATGATGCTGCCAGAAAATGTTGCTGGCGTGGGCGAACCAAGAAATCTGAGCGCAATGGAGTGGCAGCTCAGAACGAGGAAGAAGCTGGTGATGAGATCTTCGTTCCATATGACAGGCGAGAAGATGATCCGAAGGACCTTCTGGTATTCCGGACCGTGTGCTTTGCTCGATGCCAGTGCAGGAATGAAAGTCTGCACGAAGATTGTCGCGATGCCACTCAAGGCAAGTATACCACGGAGGCCATAAAGGTGCACTCTCGTCTCGCTGCCCTGCGATTGCTGAGGCTGCGACTGCATCGGGGTGGACTTGTTCCACGAACGCAAGCGAGGCAATAACGAAGACACGGCCATGGTGGTATGTGCTTGGATGGGTATGGAATGATGGAATCGAGAAAGTCGTCTTCAGAACAAAACAAGATGGACATGCACTTGGTGGCTGTGTCGGCTCGGAGATGGGTACATAGTAAACATCTAGGCCTCATGCTCGATCGATCCCAACGCGGGAATGTATCTGGTCGTTATGCGGGCCGCGTCCGTGGTTCTGTGGGTAGATTCTCACAAATTCCTGAGGTAGGGTTGGTCATTGTTATGGTATTGGTCGATCATCACCACGCTACTGAGGTGTGGCGCCCATAAACCCATACATGCATCTCCGGGTATGCTATAGCCGGGCCGGCAGATCGCAAGCACTGGAGAAGCATTTACGGGTACCACCGGACCGCACCTCTCGGCAAAGCATGTTCCAGAGCAAGGTGCGGGAATTCACAACTGCTGGCGGGAGCTCAAGCTTATTGTATTTTAAATTCGACCCGACGTAAACCATGGATTGCCGTTGAAGTGGCGTCGCGAGCCGTGCCCGCCTGAAACTTGAAAGGCTTTCATTAGAGCTGGGACTCAGGGAAGCTGTGCCTGGAGTGCCCTGAACATCACTCTTCACAAATCTGCTGTCTCCATGGTCAAACTCAATTGTCACACTGTGTGCCTGATCGTCAACCGTCGAACGTTCGGGTCCGAGATCAAAGACATCAAGCCGTCCAACCAGGCCTTCGGCAGATGTTGCGTATGCATGATCTGGCGAAATGTTCCTTTTTCGAACAGCCTTGACTGCATTATCGCAAATTCCGAGCACATAATGATCTCACTAGTCCAATACGAGGTTTGCGAGCGTCTCTGCATGTTTTGGTTGTACCGCATTCGTTGGTCCGATCCGACTCTTTGCTGGCATCGGAACAATGCTTGCACGTGTATCTTCATCGACACATGCACTAGCGTGGTTAACTCGGCCAGATGCCGCCCAACATACTCGGGATGATTTGTTTTCTATCTGACCGAGGAGGTAACGACTGTTTGGCTTTGATCGACCATGGCACAAACGCTACAAATTGTCAGATCGTGAGTTGATTGGACGTACGCATTCATTTGAAACGCCGTCGCGGACTTCTGGATGGAGTGGTTGGACGGGTCTGCAATTGAAGTGATATTGTTGCTGAAGATGGTGGATGGCTTCACCAACTCGTATATATCAAGGACGCTTTCACCCGTAGTCAGCAATACACTTCCTTCATCAATCACCTATCAAGCGCTTCTCACATTCGTTACAATGGCTGGCACTACTCCCGAGGTCACCATTACCACTTTTGAACACCCTTCTTCGTGTTCGACTCTCGTTCAAAGCTCCCCGACCCCCTCCTCCGTCTCATCGATCACCAAGACCTCATCGATCACCAAGACCAGAGCTTCTCTCTTCAAACGATCAATCCACAGCGCCAAGTCAGCATGGTTCACATTCTCAGATTGGCTCATGGAGTGGACTCCATTCTGCCTCGTGGTCTCGTACTTTGTGGTCTGCACTGCCATCTTTGTCATGTGCTCCACTGAGGCAATTACTGTCTTTTACTACTTCTACATGGTTGCGAACCTCTACTTCGCCGTCGTCGCTGTGATCGAGTCCTTCCTGGGCATGTCACCCGGCAGAAAAGCGCAAGCGGTCGCCGAGAAAGCACAACACCACGGATTCCCAACTGCTTCTGATCGCGATCTACCGACGATGAATATGGTCATGGTCGCGTATCTGCCTAATGAAAAAGACATTGTCATGGGTCAGCTCATGTATGCTCTCGAGGAGCTTGTTTATCCCAAAGATAAGCTGCACATTAGTATGCCTCCACGATCCATCGCTCCCTCGAACTGAAGCTAACGATACTGCGCAGCTCTCGTTTACAACACACCAAGGCCCATCGAGCCCATCGAATCACAACTTCACCAGCTGGCGTCGGAGTACGACCAGCTCACCGTCATTAAAGTCCCAAACTCGACCTCCAAGGCCGACAACCTCAATTACTACTTCTCCAACGTCAGCAGGCCCGCTGAGTACACCGGCATCTTCGACACCGATCACTGCCCGCACCCTCACAACGTCCGCTGGGCAGCTGAGTGTTTCCTGAAAGAGAAACCCGACATCGTGCAAGGCCGCTGCATCGTCTACAACACCAACGAGTCTTTCCTTGCCCGCATGATCGCTATCGAGTTCGATAAGATCTACGCCATTGCACACCCGGGTCGCAGCCGCATGTTCGGCTTCGGTCTGTTCTGTGGTAGCAATGGTTGGTGGCGCACAGATGTCATCTGCAAGCTAAAGATGCACGGCCACATGCTTACTGAAGACATCGACTCGGCTCTGCGAGCGTACGGCAGTGGCAAGAAGGCAGTTCATGATATGAACGTCATCTCTTACGAGATGGCTCCCAACACCTTCGGTGCTTTCTGGAAGCAGAGAATGAGGTGGACACAGGGTAAGCTTCACCTGCCTTATCCTCATGACAACCATCGAGACCAACACTGACATAGCAACAGGCTGGACCCAAGCTTCCATCGTCCACCTCCCCTTGATCTGGAACAACCCACCCGAAGGCACACGCACCCGCAAAGAGCGCCTAGGAATCTTCTCCCTGCTCGTCGTCCGCGAACTGAGCTTCTACCTCGTGTCACAACACACCTGCCTGCTCCTGAGCTTCGTCATCACGAACTGGCCCAACAACGGCACCAGTCTCGCACACCTCGTTTTCTTCCAGTACCCCATGGCCGAGTGGTTTCTGTTCACCACAATCGGCGCTCTGATCGCCACTCTCTACTTCACCCAGATTGTGCGATCGGAGTTTACCTCGCGGTGGTCGATGGTGTGGTTTTCAATTCTGTACATTCATTACTTGATCTTGCAGAGTATGACGGGCTTGTATGGGCATGCGAGAGAGTTGGTCAAGTACTCTTCTTGGAACCCTACTGCGAGAACTTGAGCAGTTTAGCATAGATCAATGTTTGTAGCAAATACACTTTAGATCCTATTCCCTCCAAACAAGAGAGTTGTTTCCACAATGGATCTCAAAATAAAATGTCCGAGGCAACTTACCGTACCTATGAGCGTTACTTTCTCATCGTCCGCTGGAGAGTTCGCTCCTGCTCATAATTTTGCAGATCGGGCGCATGAGAGAGAAGCAGCCTTGCACCATGATTACTACCCAACAAAAGCATGCTTTCGAGAAACTCACCTTCCAATGCGACCAGGCTCAAGTTTGATGAAACGACAACAATTGTCTGAACTGGGATGGAACAAACACATTCCCACACGGCTCCCCAGCTGTACGCGCCTTGGCAGTGGATCCGGTCAGATCGTGTAGTCTACAGTAAACGGCACTCCTCTCGTCTTCCGATGCAATATCCTAAACAATATACACAAACCCGCACACTCTCACACCACCATGGTCCTAGAAGCAGGCTACCCCTCAACAACAGGCTTCCGCAAAGTCGTCAAAGCTACCATCCTCGTCCGCAAAA
>Ga0265797_10012601_pt1 | contig 10333 bp, 4 predicted proteins | sample P2T30metagenome_FD_192433 | JGI IMG/M metagenome (GOLD analysis project Ga0265797, IMG submission 192433) | Plant litter microbial communities from East Loma Ridge, Irvine, California - P2 T30 | ecosystem: Environmental > Terrestrial > Plant litter > Unclassified | place: USA: California... | reverse complement strand
GTCGCATTCAGCTGCGAGGCCGTCGCATAACGGCGGTCGAACAGATTGTTCACCTGGGCGAACAGTCGCAGGCGCGGCGCCAGCTCCCAGCTGGTGCCGAGGTCGACACGGGCATATCCCGCCGAGCGGCCGCTGCCCAGGAAGTAGCTACCGTCGGGCTGGTGTTGACCGTTCTCGTTGCCGCGCGCATTTGCGCCGGACACCGCCAGCAGCCCTGCCTCCACCGACCAAGCCGGCACGATGCGCCACTCGGCGCGCAGCTTGAACACGTGGCGCGGCATCAGGGGGATGCGGTCGCCCGGCCGCACCGCGATATTGCCGTCGTCGTCGGCACTGCTGTTGGCTTCGCCGTTGATCAGTTCGGCACTGCGGAAGGTGGCGTCGAGGAAGGTGTAGTTGGCCGACCATTCGAGGGCGGCGCTGCGGCCGTCCAGCCCCAGCTCGACGCCCTGGCGCCGGGTCTTGCCGACGTTGCGGAAATAGCCGAAGCCGGCGGCATTGTCCGCCACGAACAGGATGTCGTCGACGTTATCGGCGTGGAACACCCCGGCGTGCCAGTGGGTCCTGGCAGCGAATGTGCCGCGCGCGCCCGCTTCCCAGGTCCTGGTGACGACCTGGCGCAGCGGCGGATCGCCGGCCATCGCGTTCGGCAGCTTGCACGGGTTGTCAGGGTCGGCGCAGCCGAGTTCGATGGCGGTCGGGGTGCGGCTGCCCTGGTTGTAGCCGCCGTACAGGTTCAGTCCGCGCGCGGCGTCCCAGGTAGCGCCGATGGCCGGATTGAAGCGGCTGAAGCGGTGGTCGCCGTCGAGCGAGCCGGACCCGCCGCCGGGCGTGATGCGGTCGCGGTTATGCACCGTGGTGCGGTTATAGCGGCCGGACAGCGTCAGATGCAACGCCGGGCTCAGGCTCAGAGTGTCGCTCGCGTACATGCTGGCGGTGCGGGTGCGTCCGCGCAGGTCGACGCGGTTGTCGACCGGGGTGCCGTCATCGTCGATCTCGCTGCCGTCGGCAAAGAAGTCGACCGGCGTGATGCCGCGGTCGGGATTCAGGTAGCCGAATTGCGTGGACTGGCGAAAGTCGACGCGGCTGGCGTCCAGGGCCGCACCGGCGACGAACTGGTTGGCGTGGCCGGCCAGCGGCGCCGACAGCGTGGCCTGGGCGCTTACGCCATGGTTCTGCTGGCGGCTGTCGCTGCGGTTCAGCAGGCCGTTGCACTTCTCGGCCGGCTCGTCGTCGAGCAGCACGTTGGCGATGCAGCGCCAGAACGGGAACGGCGTGTTGGCCGCGGTCGCGCCGCCCAGCGGAAAGCCGGTGTAGCCGGCCGCGGCCAGCGCCGCCCGCTCGGCCGCGCCCGGCTGGTAGACCGATTGGTCGAGCGCATCGTCGTTGAGGTCGCCGTTCAGGGTGGCGGTGCGGATGCGCCGGTAATAAGCGTTACCGGACAGCTGCAGGTCGTCGGCCAGTTGGTGGCTGCCGGCCAGGTTGAACAGCAGCGAACGGTTGCGGGTTTCGTCGGGCTTGGTATAGATGCTGGCGTAGTCGCGCGCCAGCAGCCGCTGTTCCTGCAAACCATTGCCGGTCAGTTTACTCGGGGCGAAGGCAGCCGTCAGGAACACATCGCTGCGCGCATCCGTCCAGCCGAGCTTGCCGAACAGCTGGCCGAGCCGGCTCGGGGAGGCGTCGCGCCAGCCACTTTCCTTGAAACCATTGCCGGTGACATACCAGTGCAAGCCTTTGCCGTCGTGGCCGCCATGTTCGAATTCGACTTCCACGCGGCCGTGGCTGCCGGCCAGCGCCTGCACCGCCGTGCCCGGTGCATGCAAGCCATCCTTGGTGCGGATCGACAAGGCGCCGCCCAGGGTATTCAGGCCGAACAACGGATTCGAGCCCGGCATCAGGGTCACAGAGGCGATCGCGCTGCGCGGCATCAAATCCCAGCTGACGACGTCGCCGAAGGGCTGGTTGATGCGCACGCCGTCCAGATACACCGACAGTCCCTGCGGCGTGCCCAGCAGCGGCGAGGCCGTGAAGCCGCGGAAATTGAGGTCGGGCTGGAAGGGATTGCCCTGGATTTCGTTCACGAACACGCTGCCGAGCCGGCGGTTCAGCGCATCGGGCAGGTTGGCACTGTCCGGCCCGGTGGCGGCCAGGCTGTCCAGCGTCTGCACGTTGGCCGGCACCAGGTCGCGTGCCAGTCCCAGGCCCGGCAACGGCGTGACGCCGATGACTTCCACGGTGTGCAGGCCGGGAGCGGTTGCCGGTGTTGCCGATGTTGCCGGTGATGACGGTGATGCCGGTGATGGCGGTGATGACGGTGATGCCTGCGTGGCCGCTGCCGGCTGCACCGTCTGCATGTCCCGCGCTGCCGGCGAACCCGGCCAGGCGGCAGCAATTGCCGCGGTGATGATGCCCGCTCCCAGCCGTTTGCGCGGAAACGCCTGCGGCGTGGTCTTACGCTGTGTCATGGTCGGTCTCCTCGTGCTCGTCCGTACCGATTATTCCAAGGACATGCGCGGCGCCGCTAGGGAAAATTTCCCGACCTGCACCGGCATGGCGTGGCACGGAGCTTGCTGAGACCTCTATATAACAAAACACACGAGGGGACACATGGACTTGCGCCGCCGCCTGATCGGCACGCTCGGCCTGCTGCTGGGCAGCCTGCTGGCGATCGTCGCCGCGATCCAGCTGGTATCGCTGCGCGCCGACATCGAAGCCGAAGTCGAGGCGTCCACGCGCCTGGTCAACGTGCTGCTCGCCGCCAGCACGACGTCCCCGGGAGCCGGCCCGCCGCTCGAACAGCGCCTGGCCCGGGCCGGGCTGCGCCACCTCAGCATCCGCACCGCCAGCCAGCCGGCGGCCACGCACACGCCCCACCCCCTGCTTGCCTGGCTGGGCCTGGTGCCGCCGGAGCGGCCCGAACAGCAGATCCGCATCGGCAGCCAGGTACTGTTCCTCGCCCCCAATCCGCGCTCGGAAATCGATGAACGCCTGGGGGACACTGTTCAAATATGGAACACTCTGCTGTTCTTTTTCGGAACAACCTTGTTGATCACCTGGTACTGCGCCGACCGCGCGCTGGCGCCGGTGCGCGAGCTCGAGGCCAGCCTGCAGCGCATGGCGCGCGGCGAACCGGATCCGGCTCTGCCCAGGTTCGCGCTGCGCGAGTTCGGCCGCGTGGCGCGGGCCATCGAGCACCTGGCCAGCGCCCTGGCGGATGCCCGCGCTGCCCAGCGCGAACTGGCGCGTCAATTGATCGCAGTACAGGAAGACGAACGGCGGGCGCTGGCGCGCGAACTGCACGACGAGATGGGCCAGACCATGACCGCGCTCAGCGTCACCGCGGCCCACCTGGCGCGCAATGCCGACCGCCTGGCGCCCGCCGCCGTGACCGAATGCGCCAACGACCTGCGGCGCGACCTGCGCACCTGCAGCGAACAGCTGCGTGCGATGCTGAAAACACTGCGCCCGCACGGCCTGCACGCCACCAGCCTGGCGCATACGCTGCATGAGCTGGTGCAGGGCTGGCGCGGCCGTCACACCCAGATCGACTTCACACTCGACCTGCCGCAGCCGCTGCCCGGCATCGACGATGCCATGGCGCTCACGCTCTACCGCGTGGTGCAGGAAGCGCTGACGAATGCCGTGCGCCACAGCGGCGCGCGCCACTGCACGGTGCGGGTCACGGGCAGCCCCACCCTGCTCGAACTGGTGGTCAGCGACGACGGCCGCGGCCTGCCGGCGGCGCCGCGCCGGCACGGCGGCCTGCTCGGCATGCACGAGCGCGTCGACATGGCCGGCGGCCAGCTGCACATCGTCCCCAACCCGGGCGGCGGCCTGTGCCTGCGCGCCCGGTTCCCGCTGGCCGGCGCGTTGCCGGCGTCCGCCACCGAGGAAGCCTCCGCATGATCCGCATCGTCCTGGTCGACGACCACGCCATCGTCCGCAGCGGCTACCGCCGCCTGCTGTCCGCCGAACCGGATTTCGAGGTCGTCGGCGAAGCCGCCACGGTGCAGGAAGCCAACGCGCTGGTCGGACGCGTGCAGCCCGACGTCGCCGTGGTCGATCTGAGTTTAAAGGGCAGCAGCGGCCTGGAAGCCATCGCCGGCATCCTGGCGCGCCTGCCACGGCTGCGCGTGCTGGTGCTGTCGATGCACGACGGCGCCGGCCACCTGGCGCAGGCCCTGAAGGCCGGCGCCCACGGCTATCTCACCAAGTGCAGCGAACCCGAGGAAGTCATCGACGCCATCCGCGCCGTGATGCGCGGCCGCCGCGTGCTGTCGCGCGACATGCAGGCGGCCGCCCTGCCCGACGGCGACGACGGTCTGCAGGCGCTGAAGCCGCGCGAATTCGAGCTGCTGCGCCTGCTGGTGCATGGCGAATCGGTGCAGGACATCGCCACCGCCATGCATTTGAGTCCCAAAACCGTGCTGAATTGCCTGACCTCGATCCGCCAGAAGCTCAATGCCGATAACGATTTCAAATTGATGCACCTGGCGGCGCGTTGCGGCTTGGTGGCATTCGGGGATGCGGCGCCGGCCTGATTGCCGGCGCCATCGGCACCAGGCGGCCTCAGGTGGCCTCAAGTGGCACTGTGCGCCGGCGCCGGCGGCACATCCGGCCGCGCAGGCTGGGTGCGCCGGGCTCGCAATTTGTCGGCAATCACCACGTAAAACATCGGGATCAGGAAGGTGGCGAGGAAGGTCGCCGCCAGCATGCCGCCCAGCACGCCACGTCCGACCGCGTTCTGGCTGGCCGACCCGGCGCCGCGCGCAAGCGCCAGCGGCAGCACGCCCAGTCCAAAGGCGAGCGAGGTCATCAGGATCGGCCGCAAACGGATATGGGCCGCCTCCAGCGCCGCATCGACCGCGCTGCGCCCCTGCGCCGTCAGTTCGCGTGCGAACTCGACGATCAGGATGGCGTTCTTGGCCGACAGGCCGACCGTGGTCAGCAGGCCGATCTGGAAATACACGTCGTTGGCCATCCCGAACCCGAGCGCCATCAGCAGCGCGCCGAGCACCCCGATCGGCACCACCATGATCACCGACACCGGAATCGACCAGCTTTCGTACAGCGCCGCCAGGCTGAGGAACACCACCAGCACCGACAGCGCGTACAGCAGCGGGGCCTGCCGCCCCGCCTCGACCTGCTGGCGCGAGATGCCGGTCCACTCGAAGCCGGTGCCGGACGGCAGGCGCGCGGCCAGCGCTTCCATGGCCGCGATCGCTTCGCCGGTACTGTGCCCGGGTGCGGCCGCGCCCTGGATCTCGAACGACGCGACGCCGTTGTAGCGCTCGCGCTTGGGTGAGCCATAGATCCAGCGTCCACTCGCGAAGGCCGTGAACGGCACCATGGTGCCGTTGGCGTTGCGCACGTAGATCGCATCCAGGTCCTGCGGCCCCATGCGGTAGGGGGCGTCGGCCTGCATGAAGACGCGCTTCAGGCGGCCATCGACGTCGAGGAAGAAGTTGACGAAGCTCGAGGCCCAGGCCGCCGAGAAGCTCTGGTTGACCTGGGTCAACGCCAGCCCGAGCGCGCTGGCCTTTTCGCTGTCGACGTCGACCGCGTACATCGGGTTGTCGTCGAGCCCGTTGGGACGCACGCCGGCCAGCACCGGATCCTGGCGCGCCATGCCGAGCAGCTGGTTGCGCGCCTGCAGCAGGCCCTCGTGCCCGAGACCGGCGCGGTCCAGCAGTTCGAAGTCGAAGCCGGACGCCGTGCCCAGTTCCGGGATCGGCGGCGGATTGACCGGGATCACCGCCGCCCCCTGGTAGCCGCCGAAGCGGTGCGCGATCCGCCCCATCAGTGCCTGCACCCGCAGCGCGCTCCCGGGGCGCTCGTCGAAGGGCCGGAAATGCACGAACAGCAGCCCCTGGTTCTGGCCGCGGCCGGCAAAGTTGAAGCCGCTGACCTCGAAGGCGGCGTCGACGATGCGCCCTTCCTCGTTCAACAGGTAGTGATTGATCTCGCTCAGCACGGCGCCGGTGCGCTGCTGGTTCGCGTTGGGCGGCAACTGCGCCAGCACGAACATGTAGCCCTGGTCTTCTTCCGGCAGGAAGGCCGACGGCAGGCGCCAGAATATGACCACCACGGCCACCACCACGCCCAGGTAGACCAGCAGCCAGCGCCGGTAGCGCGCGATGACGGCGCGCACGCCGCCCATGTAGCGCCCGCGCACGCGCTCGAAGCCCCGGTTGAACCAGCCGAAGAAGCCGTGCTTTCCGGCCGCGTCGTGGCCTTGCATCCCTTTGTCGGCGCCTCCTTTCGCGGCGCCCTCCTTGCCGCTCTCCCCTCGGGGCGGCTTGAGGATGGTGGCGCACAGCGCCGGACTCAGCGACAGCGCCACGAACACCGACAGCAGCATCGCCGACACGATCGTCAGCGAAAACTGGCGGTAGATCGCCCCCACCGAGCCGCTGGAAAAGGCCACCGGCACGAACACCGCCGACAGCACGGTGGCCACGCCGACCAGCGCGCCGCCAATCTGGCTCATCGCCTTGCGCGTGGCTTCCACCGGGGGCAAGCCCTCCTCGGCCATGATGCGCTCGACGTTCTCGACGACCACGATGGCATCGTCGACCAGCAGCCCGATCGCCAGCACCAGGCCGAACATCGACAGGATGTTGATCGTGAACCCGGCCGCCGCCATGATGCCGAAGGTACCGAGCAGCACCACCGGCACCGCGATGGTCGGCACCAGCGTCGCCCGGATGTTCTGCAGGAACAGGTACATCACCAGGAACACCAGCGCGATGCCCTCGAACAAGGTCTTGACCACCTCGATCATCGATTCGCGGATGAAGGGCGCTGCGTCGAGCGGATACACGGCCTTCAGGCCGGGTGGGAAAAACGGCGTCAGGCGCTCGATCAGGGCGTGCACTTCGGCGCTGGTGTCGAGCGCGTTGGCCCCAGGCGCCAGGTAGATGCCCATGCCCGAGGACGGACGGCCGTTGTACTTGCTGTCGATATTGTAGTTTTCGGCGCCGCGCACCACCCGCGCCACGTCGCGCAGGCGCACCTGGGCACCGTCCGGCAGCACTTTCAGCAGCACGTCCTCGAACTGGCGCGGCGTGCGCAGCAGCGTGGCGGCGCGGATGGTGGCGCTGAACTGCTGCGGACCGGCCGCCGGTGCGCCGCCCAGCTGGCCGCCGGCGATCTGCACGTTTTGCGCCTGCAAGGCGTTGCCGACGTCCACCGGCGTCAGGCCGTAATTGTTCAGCCTGTTCGGGTCGAGCCAGATGCGCATCGCGTACTGGGTGCCGAACACCGTAAAATTGCCGACGCCGCTGACCCGGCTGACCGGGTCCTGGATGCGCGAGACGATGTAGTTGGCGATGTCTTCCCGGCTCATGCTGCCGTTTTCCGAGACGAAGCCGACCACCATCAGAAAGGAGGCGCTCGACTTGGTCACGCGGATGCCCTGCAGTTGCACCGTGGTCGGCAGCTGCGGCGTGGCCAGCTGCAGCTTGTTCTGCACCTGCACCTGGGCGATGTCGGGATCGGTGCCGGGCGCGAAGGTCAGCGTGACCACGCCCTGGCCGCTGTCGTCGCTGGTGGACGACAGATAAATCAGGTGATCCAGGCCGCTCATCTGCTGTTCGATGACCTGCACCACGGTCGACTCCACCGTTTCGGCGGACGCGCCCGGAAAGTTGGCCGTCACCTGGATCGCCGGCGGCGCCGTCGACGGGTATTGCTCGATGGGCATGCGCAGGATGGACAGCGCGCCCAGCAGCGATATCAGGATCGCGATGACGATCGCAAAGATGGGGCGGGCGATGAAGAAGGCGGACATCGAAGGCTCATCTGGCCAATGCGCCGGGCGCCGGGCCGGCCGCTGAGCTCGGCGCCGGGCTGGACACCGGGCGAACGGCCGGGCTGGGAGCCGCCGCGGGCACCGGACTGGAAGCAGTGCCGGGCGCCGCGCCGGGCGATACACCGGCTTCGGCCGCGACGCGCACCGCCGCCCCGGGTTTGGCCTTCTGCACGCCGGCCACGATGACGCGCTCGCCCGCGCTCAGTCCGCCGGTGACGACCCAGTCGGCGCCGTGGGTGCGCGGCGCCTGGACCGGCTTCAGCAGTACCTTGCCGTCACGCCCGACCACCAGCACCGTGGCCTGCCCCTGGGCATCGTGGGCGACCCCGGCCTGGGGCACCAGCAGCGCATCCTCCAGCACGCCCGCCTCGACCTGCCCGCGCACGAACATGCCGGGCAACAGGATGTGCTGGGGATTCGGCACCAGCGTCCGGACCGTGACGGAACCGGTGCCGGGATCGACGTTGACGTCCGAGAACTGCACGGTCCCGGCGATCGGGTAACGCGTGCCGTCTTCCAGCAGGACGGTCACCCTGGCGCGGTTGGGCCCGGCACTGCGCACCTTGCCGCTGGCCAGGTCCTGGCGCAGGCGCAGGCCCTGCACGCTGGACTGGGTCAGGTCGACGTAGATCGGGTCGATCTGCTGGATCGTCGTCATCAGGGTCGCGCTGCCGCCCTGCACATAGGCGCCTTCGGTGACCGCCGAGATGCCGGCGCGGCCTGTGATCGGCGCCACCACGTCGGTATAGCCCAGGTTGATCCGGGCCGTGCGCACCGATGCGCGCCCGGAAGCGACGTCGGCCACCGCCTGGCCCTGGGAGGCGACCGCGTTATCGAACTCCTGGCGGCTGACCGCATCGCTGCCGACCAGCTTGCCGTAGCGTGCCGCCTGGGCCGCCTGGGCCGCCACGCTGGCCTGGGCCCGGCCCAGCGTCGCCTCGGCACTTTGCAGGCTGGTGACGTAAGGTACCGGATCGATCTTGAACAGGCGCTGGCCGGCGCGCACGTCGGCGCCTTCGCGGAACTCGCGCTTGAGCACCACACCGTCAACGCGCGCCCGTACCTGCGCCACCCGCACCGGATTCACCCGGCCAGGCAGTTCGACGGTGACGGGTACCTGGGCCGGGCGCGCCTGCGCCACGGTCACTGCCGGCGGGGGCGGAGCAGGCGGCCGCGGCGGATCGCCACGCTGGCAGGCGCACAGCATGGCCAGGAGGGCGAGGCCCGCCAGCTTGGCGCATTCCGGACTGATGCGGTTCCACACGGTCAGGCTCTCCGAGGCGCGAGATATGGATGACCAGGATAGACCTGCGTGCTAGGCCGAAGTTCGGGCAGGGCGCGTATCCCCTGCCCGGCGTCAAAGGCCGATCGCCGCCCCGCCCGCCGGCGGACGCCAGCTCACTCCAGCGCCCGGTGGCGCGACTCGACGTCGACACACAGGATCGCCAGCGCCCCGAGCGCCAGGAAAGCCGCCAGCATGGCCAGCGCCCCCGTAAAATGCGCGACCATCACCGGCGCCACGATCGCAGGCGCCAGCAGGCCGCCGAAACGCGCCAGCGCGCCGGCCAGCCCCATCCCGCTGGCGCGCAGGCCGGTCGGGTAGACCTCCGGCGTGAACGCATACAGTCCGGCCCAGGTACCCAGCAGCGCAAAGCTCATCAGCAGGGTCGAGCCCACCACCAGCGCCGGCGTAGTGCCGAGACTGTAGAGCATGCAGCCGACCGCGCTCAGCAGCAGGAACGCGACCAGGGTCGGCTTGCGTCCCCAGCGTTCCACCCCGTAGGCCGCCAGCGCGTATCCCGGCAATTGCACCACGGCCAGCAAGACCAGGAAAGCCTGGCCGCGCATGAAACCGAAGCCCTCGGCACCGAGTTTCAAAGGCAGGTAGACAAATACGCCGTAGTAGGCGACCGAGACCAGCACCCAGGCCGCCAATAAGGCCGCGCTGCGCCGCCGCAGCCGCGGCGAGAACAGCGCCGACAGCGGCGTCCGGTGCGCGATCTCCGGGCCGAGCGGCGGAATCGAGGCATTGCGACCATTGACCCGCGCCACACGTTCCAGCACCGCATGCGCCTGCGCCGCCCTGCCGCTGCGGCTCAGGAACAGCGGCGATTCGGGCACCGCAAGGCGCAGCACGATGCCGACCAGGGCCGGCAGGCCGGTCACCAGGAAGATCAGGCGCCAGGCATCCGCGCCCCACCCTTGCGCCACCCAGGCCAGCAGTGCCAGCAGTACGGTGCCGACCGCCCAGAACGATTCCAGCAGCACCAGCCAGCGCCCGCGCCGGTCGCTCGGCAGGAATTCGGCCATCATGGTGTAGTCGACCGGCAGCGTGCCGCCCACGCCGATGCCGGTCAGGAAGCGCAGCGCGAGCAGCCAGCCGAAATCCGGCGCAAAGCTGGACGCCACGCCGAAGCAGGCATCGATCGCCACCGTCGCCAGCAGCACCGGCCGCCGTCCGAAGCGGTCCGCCAGCCGGCCAAACACGAAGGCGCCGATCAGCATGCCGATGAAGAAGAA
>Ga0265797_10012600_pt1 | contig 10333 bp, 10 predicted proteins | sample P2T30metagenome_FD_192433 | JGI IMG/M metagenome (GOLD analysis project Ga0265797, IMG submission 192433) | Plant litter microbial communities from East Loma Ridge, Irvine, California - P2 T30 | ecosystem: Environmental > Terrestrial > Plant litter > Unclassified | place: USA: California... | reverse complement strand
TCAATCGGGGCGGGCAGGGCGTGCGGTCACAAGCTGCGCGCATCTGCCCGTCTTGGTATTGACTGCCTGCGTTACCACCACCCGACGTCATGGAATACAGTCCTCCGCCGCTGTTCAAACAAGGCGCGCCCGCGCGCGTCAAAGTGACGGTCTTCGCGCTGATCGCGCTGGTATTGCTGTTCGTCGACGCCCGCATGGGTCTTCTTTCCGGCGTGCGCCAGGTGGCCGCCACCGTGCTGTATCCGCTGCAGATGACGGCCATGCTGCCGCGCGAGGCGCTGGCCAATATGGGCGACTATTTTTCGTCGCTGTCGGCCCTGCAGAAAGAAGTGCAGGCGCTCAAGAACCAGCAGCTGGCGCAGGCGCGCCTGCTGCAGCAGGCCCAGTTCGAAAACGCCGAGAACGCCCACCTGCGGCGCCTGATGGCCGGCAAGGAGCAGATGCCGGTGCAGTCGCAGATGGCCGAGATCCTGTACGACGCGCGCGACCCATCGACCCGCCGCATCGTGATCAACCGCGGTTCGCGCGACGACGTCACCCTTGGCCTGCCGGTGATCGACCATGCCGGCGTGGTCGGCCAGGTCACCCGCGTGTTTCCGTTCACCTCTGAAGTGACGCTCCTGACCGACAAGGACCAGGCCATTCCGGTCCAGGTGCTGCGCAGTGGACTGCGCAGCATCGTCAATGGACGCGGCCATTCGGGCCTGCTCGACCTGCGCTTCGTGGCGCAGGACGCCGACATCCAGATCGGCGACATCCTGGTGACCTCGGGCCTGGACGGCATGTACCCGGCCGGCCTGGCGGTGGCCCGCGTTACCCAGGTGGAAAAGGCGGCCGGTTCGTTCGGCCGCGTGGTCGGCCAGCCGCTGGCCGGCATCGACCGCAACCGCCAGGTGCTGGTCATCATGTCGGGCAACCCGCTGCCGCCACGTCCGGCGCCTGAGACGGCGCACAGCGGCAGCCGCCGCAATATGCCGAAGATGGATGCGGTGCCGCCGCCGCCGCTGCCGGCCACGCCGCTGCCGGCCGCCGGCGCGCCCGCTCCAGCGCCTGTTGCAGCGCCAACCGCAGCGTCGCCGATCCCGCCCGCAGTTCCGGCCACGACTCAGGCCACAACCCCGGCGCCCGCCACGCAGGCGCCCGCGACCCAGCCCACGGCGCAGCAGGTCCGCCCCGCAACGCAACCAGCCACCATGGCGCCGGCCCCACAGCCGGCTGCCCGAACGGAGTAAGCCGCCATGTCCGGTAGCCGTCCGCACTACATCCTGCTGCCCGTCAGCCCGCTGTTCATCACGTTCAGCCTGGTGTGCGCCTTCATGCTCAACCTGATGCCCTGGGGCCGCTGGATCGGCGCGCCTGACTTCGTCGCGCTGGTGCTGGTGTTCTGGGGTATCCACCAGCCGCGCAAGGTCGGCATCGGCGTCGCCTTCTGCATGGGCCTCCTGATGGATGTGCACGACGCCAGCCTGCTCGGCGAGAACGCGCTGTCGTACACGCTGCTGTCCTATCTGGCGATCATGATCCACCGCCGCGTGCTGTGGTTCCCGGTGCTGACCCAGGCCATGCACGTGTTCCCGTTGCTGCTGCTGGCGCAGGCGATCCAGCTGGTGGTCCACTTCGTGGTGTCGGGGCGTTTCCCGGGCCTGCTGCAATTCGTCGAAAGCGTGGTGGCGGTGGCCCTGTGGCCGGTGATCACCTGGCTGCTGCTGGCGCCGCAGCGCCGCGCCGTCGACCGCGACCACACCCGCCCGATCTGACCAGGTTTGTTGCAACAATGACCGAATTCAAGGACAGCGACCGCGAGATCCACCAGTTCCGCACGCGCCTCACGGCGCTGGTGATCCTGGTCTTCATCTGCTTTGGCCTGCTGGTCGCGCGCGTGGTCTGGCTGCAGGTGCTGCACCACGACCAGTACGCGGCCCAGGCCGAGGACAACCGCATCGCGCTGGTGCCGATCGTGCCCAATCGCGGCCTGATCGTCGACCGCAATGGCGTGGTCCTGGCGCGTAATTATTCGGCCTACACGCTCGAGATCACGCCGTCCAAGCTGCAGGCCGACATGGAGTCGGTGATCGACGAACTGGCCAAGCTGGTCGAGGTCGATGCGCGCGACCGGCGCCGCTTCAAGCGCCTGCGCGAAGAATCGCGCAGCTTCGCCAGCGTGCCGCTGCGCACCCGCCTGACCGACGACGAAGTGGCGCGCTTTACCGCCCAGCGCTTCCGCTTCCCCGGCGTCGAGGTGCAGGCGCGCCTGTTCCGCCAGTACCCGATGGGCGAGGTGGCCTCGCACGTGATCGGCTATATCGGCCGCATCAACGCCAAGGAGGCGGCCGCGATCGAAGAGGGCGACGACGCCGCCAACTACAACGGCACCGACCATATGGGCAAGGAAGGCGTCGAGAAACGCTATGAGCGCCAGCTGCATGGCGTTACCGGCTACGAGCAGGTCGAGCGCTCGGCCGGCGGACGCGCGATCCGCACCCTGCGCCGCACGCCGCCGACCCCGGGCAGCAACCTGATCCTGTCGATCGACATCGAGCTGCAGAAGATCGCCGAGGAAGCCTTCGGCGATTACCGCGGCGCGCTGGTCGCGATCGAGCCGTCCACCGGCGACGTGCTGGCCTATGTCTCGCGTCCCGGTTTCGATCCCAACCTGTTCGTCGACGGCATCGATACCCAGAGCTGGAATGAACTCAATACGTCGCTCGACAAGCCGCTGATGAACCGTCCGCTGTCGGGCACCTATCCGCCCGGCTCGACCTTCAAGCCCTTCATGTCGCTGGCAGCGCTCGAGATGGGCTTCCGCCGGCCGCAGGACGCGATCCGCGATCCCGGCTTTTTCATGCTGGGCGGGCACCGCTTCAACGACGACAAGCCGGGCGGTCACGGCATCGTCAATATGTACCACTCGATCGCGCACTCCTGCGACACCTATTACTACCAGCTTGGCAACGAGATGGGGATCGATAACATCTCCAAATTCATGCGCGAATTCGGTTTCGGCGAGCCGACCGGGATCGACCTCGATCACGAAAAGACCGGCGTGCGGCCCTCGAAGGAGTGGAAGGCCGAGCGCTTCAAGCGCAACCGCGCGGCCCAGAAGTGGGTGGGCGGTGACACCATTTCGATCTCGATTGGGCAGGGCTTCAACAACTACACCATGCTGCAGTTGGCGCATGCGACCGCGATCCTGGCCAATGACGGCGTGGTGATGAAGCCGCACCTGGTCAAGATGGTCGAGGATGGCGCTACCCGCGAACGCACCCTGACCGTGCCCAAGGAAACCCGGCGCCTGGACATGAAGCAGGCGCACATCGATTTCATCAAGGATGCGATGGCGGGCGTGATGCGCGAAGGCACCGGCCAGCGCGCCTTCTCCAGCGCCACCTATACCTCGGCAGGCAAGACCGGCACCGCGCAGGTGATCGGCCTGCGCGGCAAGAAGTACGACGCCAACGCGATCGATGAACGCCATCGCGACAATGCGCTGTTTACCGCCTTTGCACCGGCCGACAAGCCACGCATCGCGATCGCGATGGTGGTCGAGAATGCCGGCTTCGGCGGCGTCATCGCGGCCCCGATCGCGCGCAAGGTGCTCGACTACGCCATTCTCGGCAAGCGTCCGGCGCCGCCGCCGGAACCGAAGAACGGTGCCGCGCCGGCCACTGTCAAAAAGCCCGCAGCGGCCCCGGTGCCCGCGCCGGCCCGGGTGGTCGCCAGCGCCGCCGTCACCACCCGAACCGAGTAAGCCATGGCCCATATTCCCGAACGACGCTCGCTGCGGCGCCGCCTGCGCCCGTATTTCACGGTGTTCGACCTGCCGCTGACCCTGATCCTCGGGGTGCTGGTCACGATCAGCATGGTCACCATGATGTCGGCCGGCGCCAGCTTCCCGGACCGCGTCGAGCACCAGATCCGCAACTTCCTGCTGTCGTTTGCCGTCATGTGGATTGCCGCGAATATCGCCCCGCAGACCCTGATGCGCCTAGCGGTGCCGATCTACACGATCGGCATCGCGCTGCTGGTCGCGGTCGCGATGTTTGGCCTGATCAAGAAGGGGGCGCGGCGCTGGCTGCACATCGGTGTGATCGATATCCAGCCGTCCGAGATCATGAAGATCGGGCTGCCGCTGATGCTGGCCTGGTATTTCCAGACCCGGGCCCAGGTGGCCGAGTGGAAGAACTATCTGGTGGCGGCGGTGATCCTGATGATCCCGGTGTTCTTCATCATGAAGCAGCCCGACCTGGGCACCTCGCTGCTGGTCGCGTCCTCGGGCCTGTACGTGATCTTCCTGGCCGGGCTGTCGTGGAAGGCGATCATTGCGCTGGCGGTGGCCGGCCTGGCCAGTTTGCCGGTCGGCTGGTCGCTGATGCACGACTACCAGCGCGAGCGGGTGATGACGCTGATCGACCCGACCTCGGACCCGCTGGGCAAGGGCTTCCACATCATCCAGTCGATCATTGCGATCGGTTCCGGCGGCATGACCGGCAAGGGCTATATGCAGGGCACCCAGGGCTATCTCGAATTTGTGCCGGAACGCACCACCGACTTCGTGTTCTCGGTGTATTCGGAAGAATTCGGCCTGGTCGGCAACCTGTTCCTGCTATTCGTGTATCTGCTGCTGATCGGACGCGGGCTGATGATCGCGGCGAATGCACCGAACGCCTTCGGACGTCTGCTGGCCGGGTCGATCTCGATGATTTTCTTCACCTATGCCTTCGTGAATATGGGCATGGTTGCTGGGATATTGCCTGTCGTGGGGGTGCCGTTACCCTTCATGAGTTACGGCGGAACGGCATTCATCACGCTCGGCCTTGGCGCCGGCATATTGATGAGTATTCAAAGGCATCGTAAACTAGTGCAGACCTAACTCTTTGAAAGGACGGCCAATGGGCGTTCGTACAAGCTTACCGGCGGTCATTTCGGTTGCCATTTTAGTATCAGCCTGCAGCAGTACCGGAGAGCACAGGAAGCTCAATCCTTTTCCCTGGCCGCACAAGCCGACCGCCAAGCACGGCAAGGCGCCGCAACTACCCGCCGCCAATTCGGGGCGCGGCGGCTATTACAAGGACGACGGCCCGGGCGACAATATCCCCGATGGCCTGCTCGACACGCCGGACGCCGTGGTGAGGGCCGAGCCCTACAACAAGTGGACCAGCCGCCCCTACACGGTGCTGGGCAAGACCTATACCCCGCTCGATAACGACGAGCGCTACAGCGCGCGCGGCATCAGCACCTGGTATGGCGTCAAGTTCCATGGCCAGCGCACCGCGTCGGGCGAGCTTTACGATATGTACAAGATGACGGCCGCGCATCCGACGCTGCCGATTCCATCCTATGTGCGTGTGACTAGCCTCGATACCGGCAACTCGGTCGTGGTGCGCATCAACGACCGCGGCCCGTTCCACTCGACCCGCATCATCGACGTCTCCTACACCGCGGCACTCAAGCTGGGCTTGCTGGGCAAGGGCAGCCACCAGGTCGAGGTTGAGCGCCTGTTCCCGGGCGACCCGATCGTCCCGCCGGGCCAGATCGCGGCGGCGCGCCGCGAAGCGGTCTCGATCGCGCAATCGGCGCCGCCCGAGATCGAGGCGCTGATGCTGGAAGACCGGGTGCAGTCTGACAGCGCGGCGCTGGTGACCCAGCTCGCGCCGCGCGCCGCGCCGCAACCAACTCCCGGTGGTCGTTACTTCATCCAGCTCGGGTCCTATGGCCGGGCCGGCACCGCTGAAGCAATGAGCGAGAAAGTGACCAATGCCGGCGTCGAACTGGGCGCGCTCGAAGTGGTGAAGGTCGGTGCGATGAACCGCCTGTACGGCGGTCCCTACGACAGCCGCGCCGAAGCCCTCGAGGCCATGCGCGCGCTGCCTTCCAGCCTCGGATTCAAGCCGATCGTCGTTACGCGCTGACGGCCTTGCTGCGACGGCGCGCCAGGCCCAGGCCGGCCAGGCCGGCAGCCACCAGCAGCACGCCTGACGGTTCTGGCACTTCGGCTGGCTCGTCGATTTTGGTGTAGTCGAGCGAGACATTCGAATTGGTCAGCAGCAGGTTGCCACCGATGTTCAGGTTGAAAGTCAGCTCGCCGGTCGCCAGCAGCTGGTCGATGATCGACTGGTTGGTGATGGTGCCGCTGATCGTGAAGCCGCCGGTGTAGTCTTCTTCCTGGATGGTGGTCTTGGTCGTGATTTTCGAATCGAAGTATTTGCACCAGATGGCCAGGCAGTAGGCCGCGTCATTGACGCGGTTGAAGGTCGAGTCGACGATCTCGCGTTTGCTGAGCTTCGTGGCGTCGCTGCCGAGCAGGATATTCCCGAACATCAGCTGGGCGGTTTCCTGTTCGCTCGAGCGGGTCATCGTTTGCTTGACGTCTACATAGCGAGCATAGGTCACGCTGCGCCAGTCGTGGCTGTGGTAGCCGTAGCTGCTCGCGTCGTAGCCGGTCTGGACCGGGGCGGAGTCCTTGAACGTGCCGCCGGCGTCGACAAACGAGAACGAGAAGGTCAGGCCGTTGACGGCATATTTTTCAGGCAGGAAGGACTTGCCGCTGAAGACGGCGCTATAGGTATCGTTTCCCATATTGTTGGTGTCGAATGCGCCGTTCATGGCGATCGGCGCGGCCAATGCCGACGTCGAGATGGAGCAGATCGTGGTCAGCAGTGCGGCAGCAAACATCTTTTTCATGAAAATCCCCTGTTATGTGAGTTAGAACAACTATGTTTGATATAAAGCAATAGTTATGCCATCAACGCAAGTTATTGTTATCATTGGGAATTATTTTTTGACGTAGGGCAAGGTGTAAAGAATGTCGACACTTACTTATCCTGCGGGCATAAAAAAAGCGCACCCGCAGGTGCGCTCATATTCGGAGAAATAGGATTTCAGTTGCAGCTACGCAGATCCGCGCCGGAATAATTGTCGACGATGTCTGACAACTGCCTGCGCAGCGCCGGCGCGATCGCGCGGTACTGGAACGCCGCGCGCGTGCCCTGCGGGCCGCGCGGCAGCACGCGCACGCCGCGCACGCCCTGGCGCTGCAGCTGGTCGACCAGCTTCTGGGCCGCGCCGTCGGTCTTGAACACACCCAGCGAGATCGCGTAGCGCAGCGGATTATCGCCCTGCATGATGAAGAAGTTCTCGACGCCGCGTTCCTTCAATTCGGCGACGCGGCGCTGGGCGCCTTCGCGGCCGCCGTTCGGCGGCAGGTAGACCAGGCGGCTGGTCACTTCCTGGAACGGGACTTCGATGCGCGACTGGCGCGCAGCCAGGTCGAGGCTGGCGATGCGCGTCTCGAAACGGCGCGCGTCGGCCGTGCTGAACGGGCCGGCCTGGACGCAGGCGATCAGGTCGGGTGCCGCGGCGACCGGCGCTGCAGGTGCTGGCGGTTCTGCCGGTGCAGGCGCGGGCGGCGGTGCGGCCAGCGCGGTATCGGCCACGTCGACCACTCCCTTGGCCTGGACCGCCGTCAACTGGGTCATGCGCTCCGGCGCCAGCTGGTTTTTCAGGCGCGCCGGTTCGCGCTCGGCGCCGCCAGGCTGGCCCAGGTAGCCCTGGCCATACGCGAGCAGCAGCGCGTTCGCGGCGAGCAGGGCCCAGAATACGAATTTCAGCACCGCGGTTCCTCCATGGTCGGGGCGGCCGCAGCATGCAGGCCCACCAGCACGATATTATCGACCACTTGGTGCGTAATCTTGAGGGCTGGCGCGATATATGGCGCGGCGCCGCCCGAGACGATGCAGGCCGCGGCCCGGTGGCCGGCCACCGCGCGCTCGATCGCGCCGGCCTGGGCCGACAATACGCCGGCCAGGATCGCGTCATTGGTATTGTCGCCGAACAGGCGCGCCATCGCGCCGGGCGCGATCTGCGGCAGTTGCGCGGTATTGCTGGCCAGGCTGGACGCCATCAGGGCCAGGCCCGGCAGGATCATGCCGCCCACGAACCGGCCATCGGCGCTGACCGCATCGACCGTGGTCGCGGTGCCGCAGGTGGCGACAATCAGGTCCTGGCGAGGCCTGAGTGCGCGCGCGCCGATGGCGGCGGCGAAGCGGTCGCAACCCAGCTTGCCCGGTTCGCGGTAGCCGTTGGAGATGCCGGCGCGCTGTCCGGTCGACGCAAACCATTCCACGTCGATCCCGGCCGGCAGCACGGCGTCGATACGCGCGCGCAGGTCTGGGCCGGCCACATTCGACACCAGCGCGCGCGCGGCGCCGCTGGCCGCCCAGCGTTCGGCCAGGCCGTCGAGATCCGCGTGCAGCACGGCGCCATGTTCCAGCCATGCGCCGGCGGGCGCATCGGCGAAGGCCAGCGCCCACTTGACGCGGGTATTGCCGGCGTCGACCAGCAGGATCATGTTTTCACCCGCAGCGACACATCGCCCGCCATGACAGTGATGCGGCCGTCGACCGTATCGAGCAGCAGGCGCCCGGTGTCGTCGACACCGGCGGCGCGGCCCTCGTGCAGCACGGCGCCGTTGTCCAGCAGGACCACGGTCTCGCCCTGCCACGCGTGGCGCAGGTTCCAGCGCGCGGCAAAGGCCGCGAAGCCATGGGCGGCGAATTCGTCCAGCGCGCCCGCCAGGCCGTCGAGCAGGCTCGCGACCAGCGTGTCGCGCTTCATGCGCGCCAGCCACGGCACGCCAGCCGCGCTGCGGCCCAATTGCGCCTCCATCTCGTCGGGCATCAGGAGGTTCAGGCCAATGCCGATCACGGTCCAGGTGCCGCCAGGCGCCGACTGGGTCTCGATCAGGATGCCGGCCAGCTTGTCGCCATCCTTGAGCAGGTCGTTCGGCCACTTCAGCTGGACTTGCTGACCGAGCGTGGCGAGCGTCTCGGCCAGCGCCACGCCGACCGCCAGCGGCAGGCCGACCAGCGCCTGCGGGCCGCCATCGAAACGCCAGGCCAGCGAGAATGTCAGCGACCCTTCGGGCGAGGACAGCCAGCTGCGGCCGGCGCGTCCGCGCCCCGCAGTCTGGTGTTCGGCCACCAGCAGCAGCGGCGCGGATAGTTGCGCCGCGCGCGCCAGCAGGTCGGCATTGGTCGATCCGGTCTCCTGCACAACCTCCACATCGACCGCGACCTGCGCGCGCGACTGGGCCATGATGGCATCGGCGTTCATGCTTCCCCCTGACGCTGTTTGGTCGGCGCGCGCGCGAACAGGCGGTCGAACACGACGTTCGGCAGCAGGCGCAGCAACTTGGCGACAAAGCCCATCTGCCACGGCAGCACGCGGTAGCTGTCGCCGCGCGCGATGGTGTCGACCGCCTGCGCCGCGAAGCGCTCGGCCGGCATCAGGAAGGGCATGGGAAAACGGTTCTTGCTGGTCATGGGCGTATCGATGTAGCCGGGGGCGATCGTCACCACCCGGATGGGCGAGGCGCGCAGCTCGAGCCGCAGCGCCTCGCAGTAGCTGTGCACCGCAGCCTTGCTGGCGCAGTAGGCGCCGGCGCCGCGCATGCCGCGAATGCCCGCCACGCTGCCGATGCCGACCAGGCGGCACGGACCGGCCTGGGCGCGCATCGGCGCAATGAACGGGGCGAAGGTGGCGACCGTGGCGTTGACGTTGGTCGCGAACACGGCATCGAACACGTCGAGGTCGGCGGGGCGGTCGGTGAGGGTGCCGTGCGAGATGCCGGCGCTGGCGATGACGATGTCGGCGCCGCCGTTGACGGCAATGAAGTCGCGGGCAGCCGCCCTGAGCGCGGTGCGGTCGAGCACATCGACCGCATACACCTGATGGCGTTCGGCGCCGGGCAGCGACGCCGCCAACAGTTCGAGCCGGTCGCGGCGCCGCGCCAGCAGGCCCAGTGTGGCGCCGCGCGCCGCATACTCGCGCGCCAGCGCGGCGCCGATGCCGCTCGAGGCGCCAGTGATGAAGACGCGCTGCGGCGCCAGAGTCATCGCGTTTTCTTAACGCTGGTTGCGCACGATCGCGACGTCGATGCCGCTGTCGAGCAGCTTGGCGCGCGCCTTGTTGACCGCTTCGACCTGGCTATATGGGCCGACGCGCACGCGGTGCAGCACGCCGCTATCGGTGCTGCGGTCGGTGATCGCTGCTTCGAAGCCGAGCAGGGCCAGCTTGGCGCGGGTGTTTTCGGCGTCCGACATTTCGCGGAAGGCGCCGGCCTGCAGGTAATAGATATAACCGTCGGTCACGGCGGCCGCGCCCGGGATCGGCGCGGCAGTGTTGACCGGCGCGGCCGGGGCAGGCGTTGGTGCGGGACGCGGTTCCTGCATGCCGGCGATGGCTGCGCCGAGCGGATCGGCGTCGGCCGGCGCGGCAGCCGGTGTGGCGGGACGCGGCGCGACGTTCGGCTGGGCCGGCGCCTGCGGCACTGGCG
>Ga0265797_10012599_pt1 | contig 10334 bp, 11 predicted proteins | sample P2T30metagenome_FD_192433 | JGI IMG/M metagenome (GOLD analysis project Ga0265797, IMG submission 192433) | Plant litter microbial communities from East Loma Ridge, Irvine, California - P2 T30 | ecosystem: Environmental > Terrestrial > Plant litter > Unclassified | place: USA: California... | reverse complement strand
AGCTCCATTCTACTCTCCGCGCCTCTACAAGAACAGTGCCATTGAGCCACACCCCAAACCAAGACCTCCTCTTGTCCCTTTGTATCCCACCCACTACCAATACTACCGCACCGCAAACCACCACGACTCGCAAACCAAATCAAACATGTTGATCCAACATACACACCAATTCTCATTGCATTGCATTTCAAACGTTTTGATTGGACTCGCGCATTGAGCGCACATACTACCTACTCATTATCGACACGCTACCGATCAATATGTACAACTATACGCAAATCGCGAAGATCAACACTGCAGCAGGCTGCGCGCTCGTCTACGGCTTGACTCAAATCTGGTTGCAGCAACCTCAAGCTGCGGCGGCTGCATGGACGGCTTTAGTGGTCGATAATGTCGCGCCGCACGTCTTTTGGGATTATGATACGACGGCCGCGAAGGTTAAGCAGTTTATTGAGTGGCACGAGGCGTGGGGAGCGAGCATCACGGTCGAGGAGACTCCCACGAGTGACAGCGAGGCGCCTACATCGGATTCTACGACTACTACATCAAGCGCTGACTTCATCCACGATGCGTCCTCCGAGTCGGAGGTCGCGCAGACCACCGAAGCTGGAGCTTACCAGCAACATACCTTCGACGACGACGAAGAACTCCACACTCCCAGCGAGTATGGTCAGACTCCTGACCCAGCTTCCACGTCAGACAAGACTTTTGCCCATCTCCTCCACGCCGTGTCATCTAAAGTCTCATCTGCCGTATCATCCATTACCACAACGCGCTCCTCCGATATCGCGTCGGATGCTTACGAAGCGACCGTGCATCAAGCCGAAGATGATCGCACGTTTGGCGACGATCAGCGTTTCCAACAGTCAGTAGTACTGTACTGTTCGAGCAATTAGCTGTACTGTACGGACCAATGAGATGCCAAATACGTACTGGTGTACTGGTGAAGGACAAGAGTACTGTCAGTAGCAGTACTACTGTTGCACGGGCCATCTACTGACAGTACAGGTCGTTTGATTGGCTGCCTGGGTCGCCGCCGTCGTCGGCCTGTGAAGGATTCACTGGGACGGGCTCAAATTGATCGGAATTTCTCACCAATTCTTTGAGATCGCGCAGTGAGCTCTTCACAACGCCTCGCTGAAGCCAGTTCCGTATGAGTTGTATGGACACGATTGTAGCGCCGCTAAGCCGGTTGCGGTCAGCTGTAATTGTACGACGCGCCTTGCTGAAGGCGCGCTCACACTCACAGCTAGTAGATGGGATGGAGAGGTAGTCGCAGGCCATTCTGAACACGATAGGATAGCGCGTACACCCATGTTGCAACCACCAAGACCGTGGCTCGTGCTCTAACAGTCGTTGCTCGGGCTTACTCGTCGTTGCGTGCTCAAATGCTAGTGAGTCCAAGTAGTCGTCAAGTTGATTTGTCCGTTTCTGTCGCTTACTCTTAGCCTTGGTGAGGAGATTAAGGTCTACCTCCATGGAGCGCTCATATAATCCAGCGCCGCCTGATGGGACCTTACGCCGCGTCGGTGGAGGCAGTAACTCCGCAAGATCCTCCTCAGCCTCATCCTCATCGGCGTATCGTTTGTACACCTTGCGGAGCGACGCCTCAGCCTTCTTGTACCAATGGGGAAAGCGCTTCCACTGAGTCTTGAACCAGGCGACGCGGAGCTTGGGGTTGAGCGCAGTCGCTACGGCGTAGAGGCTGACGTCAGGCTTAAGGAGGAGAGTATCGAAGTAGTGGTCGAGTTTAGCCTTGCCAAAGGCTACCGCAGTAGCAAAGAATTTTGACTTGTTTGTGCGATTGTTCGCATCGTTGTAGTGCGTCCACAAAGCTTGCAAATTAGGCAAAGTTTGCCATAGAGACCCGAAGCCTGAGACGCAGTTATCGCCTTCAAGGCGCTTCGTCATCTCATAAGCGGGCTGCAGAAAGTCCACAAGCTCCTCAACCTCATCCCACTCCTCCTCTATGAGGGCGTCTGTTTGTGGGTCGTAGTGGGAGCCGTCCTCCTTCTTGATGTTGGTGTTTTGGCGGAGGGCTTTGACGTAGAGCTGTATCGTCTTCTTGAGCTCGTGGCAGCGGAGGAGCATAAGATAAGTTGAATGCCAGCGTACGCCACCGGCTTGTCGGAGCTGGAGCGTGTGGGTAGTGTAGATGCCGTCCTCGTTGTTGGCCTGCTTCTGCATAGAGTGGAAAAGCTCACGACGCTTATGGGAGGAGCACACAGCATTGACAAAGTTGTGAAGCTTGCCTACTACTCCAAGCTGTCGAAACTTCTTGAATTGGTCCCAAGGCGCTGCAGCAGCAAGCTCCTCCTCCCACCTGCTCACTCCGTCACCATACATTGTAGCCTTGACGATAAGGTTGATGATGTGGCCCGCGCAGCGCATACGGTCGTCAGCCGTGATGTAGATATTTGGATGCAGGTTCAGCCCGTCACTAAGCTTGCCGTCGTTCGAGGACGCGTTATCGCCAACGAAGCAGTGTAATTGGCGAGACATTTTGTAGTCATTGAGGACGTCGCGTATGATAGCCGCTTGGGCAGCGCCGGTATGGTCTCCATATAGATTTTCGAACGCGATAAGCAGGTCTTGTTGGTTGAGTTCAGCATCTATCACGGGAATTAGTTTATCTGGCTGAAGTCCACCTCGAAGCGAACTCCCAAAACACCAAGCCTGGCATCAGCCGCCGGATAAACATGGCAGTGCTCTGACAATACCGGCGATGGGGACGATGGAGGAGAAGCAGCACGCGCTTTGGTGAGCGATTTCGAACGCGCGGAGTGGAAGATTCGTGCAACAAGGCGAGCGGCCAATGAGGCGCGAGCTTGGCGGTTCATGTTGTACAGTGGCTTGTTTGGATATAGGGTTAGAAAGATAGGACGAGGTTCATGGAATTTGGAGCAGCAAGTAAGCTATATATCGGTGGCTTCACGTCGCGTCGGCGCGTCTCAAAATACGTGCTGGGAGTTAACAAACTGCGACAGGTCGTCGCCGCGCACAGCAGCTGCAGCTTGCAAATTTTCAGTAACACAGGAGTACGTACTGTAGTACAACACCAAAAATAACCCGTACTGCTACTGTACTGTACGGGAGCCAATCAGCGTCAAATACGTACCGCTCATTTACTAGTACACCAGTACAGTACCGAGAAGTAGTACTAACTGTTGGAAACGCTGGCGACGATGAAGTAGAGCTCACACTCGAGGACGCATATGAAGCTACCGTGCCTCAAACTGAGGGCGACTATACATTCGGCCAAGACTACACCTTCGGCGACGACGACGAAGTCATCGACACGAAGCACGAGCTTGGTCACATTCTCACATTCATCCAACACATTGGCAACAATCCCGCTTTAGTGGTCTTGGCTGTATGGACCACACTGGTCATGATCATCTTCGTGTGGATGTTCATCGCTGCGCATCGGGCACAACAATTGCACAACCCTTTCCCGGGTCTCTACAACCACGCTCTCCGGGTGCTTCGCGAAATGTGGCAAGATCTCTGTGCAGTCGGCCGGGGAGTCCATGACCTGTGGCCAGACAGCCTCTTGGGTGACATCGCGGTCTCTACCCTTGTCTGTACCGTCATTTTCCTGTTTGCTTATTCGTGCTGCTACGAGTGCGACTGGTTCTGGGCAGTGGTTCCGTGCTAGATTCAAGAAGTCGTTGAGCATCTGAAGTACATCAGGTATCACGCCGCAGCGCTTTGGGCCATAATCGTCGGATACACAGCGTCTTTGTTGAGCTTCAGCTCCGAATACAATCGTTCAGCCTGGGCTGAGTTACAGTGCTGGATCAACAACATCTGCACTGGTGCTGATGGCATCAAAAACCTCGCTGTTTTAGAGGTGGCAGCGGCAAGTACCAAGGATGCAGCGGTTTTCAGCTCGTGGATGCAGTACCCTTTCACCGTGGGCCAGAATATCATCCCGTGGTTCTCTTCACAGGCTTTTGTAGCAGTTTCAGTGTATGCTGCGATGTTCAGCTTCTGGAAGCAGGCCTTTGCCGCCATAGCGCAGAACATGGTCGACGAGTATCATCAGTGGACGATGGCGAACATTGTCAGTTTCATCACCGGGTGGTGGAACTCTATCTCGGCCATGCTTCCATTCACGATTACGGACATACAGGACGCCGTCGCTGAGGGTCAAGATTCATCTCGTCCATCCCTTCGATTGCGGTCCCCGATCTGAAGTCCATTGGCCAGAATATCGCGCCCTACATCCCCTCGTTCACGCTGAAGGGCCTGTTTGCTCTACTCAGTCCCAACTGGTGCTGGTGCTCCATCAGCATCAGCCTTGTGGCGCGACTAATTGCAATCATTTGCTTCTCCGGCGTCCCCATCATCTGCCTCCTAGTGTGGCTCCGTTTCCGCAACACCCGGAACTTCCTCATTTACCTCTTCGCTACAATGTGGCAGCTGTGGGGCTTCTACAAATTCGTCGTCAAGAGTTTCGAGGGCTGCGCTCAGGAACCACTCGTTTCCATCCTTACAATTATGATTATCTTGCTGCTTGGCTGGCTCCGTCGGTTTCCAGAGAATGTCATGGCTGAACTCGACGATTGGTTTGAGGGTGGTGAAGACTATTTGAGGGCTACGTATGCGGACTTCACGTGGGCAGGCTTCTGCGACTCTCTCTATAACTTCGTGTATGGCGTCGACGAGAATGCACAATGTACAGTCGAAAGCGTTGATCGCGACATTGCTGCCGGCGTTACAGCTGTAACTCCTGTCGCACGTTTCGTTCCTCAGACTCCAGCACAGGCCCAGGCAGCTATTGACGCTGCCGTGACGAGGGTTCGTGAAGCCCACCAGGAGGAGCAGGCCAGACTGGCAGAAGAGGCTTAGAGACGGCGTGCGGAGCAACTCAAGTCGATGCTTGAAGACACCGAGAAGGCCGCACTTGAGGGCGCGAAGCTTGCCGAGCAAAATGCGGAGTTCGTGAAGAATTTGAGGCTTGACACGAAAGAGCCGATTACGAAAGTGGATCCCTTCAAGTATGTTAATCTCTTGCGCAGTATTGATGCGGATCATAAAGAGCCCCCGACTTTCGGCTTACTGGTTAGGGTGGACAAGAACGACGAGAAGAGGAAGGCCCGCAAGATTGGCACTGATATCGAAACAGTTGACGTGCCAGAACTTATTCAGGAAGAGACTCAGCAAGCTTCTAAGCCAGCCACGACATTAATTGATGAGGTGCCTACCACAATCGTTGAAGATGAGCCCGCCTGGATCGTCGACGAGTCCCACGCCACAGGCATCGTCGACGCGTCTGCTGCACCCGTCAAAGCATCGGGTAATTTGACTGCTACTTCTCCTGTGCTTTCAGATTATGACAAGGCGATCAATGACGCCGTGAAGGAAATTGAAACTGACACAGAGGACAAGACCAAGATCCTTATGGATGCCTACATAGCAGCACTTGCGAAGAAAGCGTCTAAGTCTGAGCCTGTGCCCGGGCTCACTAAACGTACGCAATCTGAAGGACCCACTCAGACCGAAGCACCTACGCTATCCACACCCGCTACCCAGCCCGAAGCGCCTGCTACCGTGCCTGAAGCTCCAGCTCAGACCGCCGCACCCACTCTTCCCGAAGTCCCCGCCGCTCCCACCGAGCCCGCAACGCCTTCCACAAAGCCGCCCATGAGCCATCTCGGCTCAGACGCAGGTAAGAAAGATCTCGTATCTCAAGAAAACCCGTCGACCACATCGCAAGCGCCGGCTAGCGAGCCTGAAGCTCCATCCGCTGACAACGCACTGAAGACAAAGACTGGTGGTGATGCTGGTAAACCTGAGGGCGATGATAGTAGCAGCGATGAAAGTAGCAGCGATGGGGAATATGAAGAGGTATCCGGACCAGAGCAGAAGGATGTGTTCACCTCCAGTGAAGGCAAGGAAGAGAAATTCGATGCAGCATCGCCGAAGCCAGACACTTCTTCACCGTCAACCCAAGAGATCACCCCTCTTGCTAGTACTGCACTGGAAGTAGACGACGACGCATGGAGGAAGGCAATCTACGAGGCAGATGACAAAGCAGCAGCATTGAGACTCCAGGCAGGACGTCCCAAAACTGGTCCAAACTCAAAGAAAGAGTTCCTGATCAGGATGACAGATGGAGGTAGCACGATGTTTCCGATGCGTTATCCAAATCCTACGTTTCCGCCGCCACCGCCGCCACCATCTGGGCCGGCTGGTCCTTCTGCAGACGCATCCTCTAAGCCTGATGATACAGCGAGTAAAAAGAAGAAGGATGAGGATAAGAAAGACGACGACGATACCAAGCCTGGTTGTGGCGATCAAAAGGACAAGAAGGACGATGACGACGACGATACCAACTCTAATGGCGGTGCTGGGGCTGTAAGTACGCCTGCTGCTCCTCAAGATAACGCTGACGCTTCGGAGGCACTCATTGAGTCTGGCGAGGAGCCTACATCCGCTCCAGGCTTGATCGATGCTTCGGGCCCAGCTGCTCAGGGACTTTCAGGGATCGCCGACCTTGATGCAATGGATCTGGATATTGACCCCGTAGACACCCAAGAAACAGAGCAGCCATCGGCCACAAAGCCAATGGACGTCGACTCCACTGTGCCTGCTGCCCCACAGGACAACGATGTCGAAATGGACGATGGCAACGATGACTTTGAGCTGGATGCACAACAACCAGCTCAACAGCCACAACCTCCAGCTCCAGCCGAAAATAGCGGCGACGTCGAGATGCAGGATGACACCGATGAGGCACCCGAGCCACTAGTCAAGGACGAAGATGCTGAGATGGAGGATGCTCCAGCCAGTGCACAGTCAGCTCCCCCGAAGCCACCTCCTGTGCCCTTCAATGCACAGTCAGCCCCCCCGAAGCCATCTACTGTGCCCTTCAATGCACCAGCCGCAAGCCGTCCAACAAGCCTTGGCCAGCGTCAAGGCCTCCCCAACCGAAACCCAGGTAGAGAAGCTCTATTCGGACGTGAGGCATTCGAGCCAACTCTGCCCGCCGAAGACCTTGATGAACCAGCCCTAGATAGCACAACTCCATCCGCACCAGCTTCTCAACAGCCAAGTCCAAAACCTGCCGTCAAACCAGAAACAGTGGAAGAGAGTGCTACTCCTTTGGAAGACAACTGGCTACGTAAAATGGGGGTTTTCAAGGCGAAGGGCGAAAAAAGGAAAGAAGAGGAGGCGGCGAAAGCTGCCGCTCGCAAAGCCGCGGATGAAGCGAAAGCTGGGACCGACCCCGAGGCCACCGTCGAAACTCAGATTGTTAAGCGTCCCACGCGCAAGCGTGGTCAGAAGCGAGAGAACGCACAGCCCGAGTCTTCCGGGAAGTGGACAAAGCTCGAGGGATTAGATGACTTCAAAGAAGATTCTGATCGTGAGTCTGAGGCTGGAGAGAAACCTGAACCAGCCAGTGCAGCTCAACTTGCTACGCGAAAAATGGTACCAAGTCGCAAAAGCGCAGCATTCGCATCAGCCAGCAATACTCCAACGTCCGAGACTTTTGCCCAGCCGCCGGTCCCCCAAACGTTGCCGAGTCTCAAAGTTGCTGGACCAGCAGCACCACGAAACAATAAGCGTCCAGAAGTCGGCGAAATATACGAGGATTTCAAGCGTAGCGAGACAAAATATGTCCATCGCGAAGACGCCAATCGCCAGCTGATTCTCAGCCCAGACATCATTTGGAATGAGACCATGAGAGATTGTTACAATGCGGATGTAAAGCCTAGCCTTTTAGGTCCATTCTTTTTGGTCAAAAATACGGTGCGTGGCAAGCCGGAAAACATGGACGCGAACGGGGCAGACCGCGAATAGGAGGATGTGCCCACCAACCCAAATTGGCCACGGGTTGGTGAACTATGGGTGGATGAGTACACATACAACAACACCGTCCAGAACAAACCAAAGTTTTTCCTCGTTCAATGGGATCGCCGTGCTAACCGCCACTACTTGATGGACGCAGGGCTTCGGATCGTTTTGGATGTGTCGAGAGCCATGTGGAAATACGAGCACAACGGGCGCAAGTCGAAGAACCAGTATGTTAAAGATGTTTCGATGCAAAAGTATGGAACGGGAAAGGGAGAGAAGTAGGAGTTAGGTAGCTCAGTATAAGTCTGTCTGCTATTACACAATTTGATCACTTTCCGTGTATGTTCATCTTTGGTACTTAGTGCTGGTGCTACAACTGTTGATGTACAGTTCTCTGTCACTGGGATGTACAGCGACAGTGAGCTTGGTTAGTGAATTATGATGTGGAGTGTTTGACTGTCCGGTGGCAGAGAAAAATGCGGAGCCCGAAGTCCCGCAGAAGAAGAGAACAAAGGGTGGCGACCACGCATTATAGACGGCCATTGCGACTTTCGAAGGGGATCCTGGTGTGACACTCGAGAGATCAACTCCAGAGGGGCTCTCTAGACGAGCCATTGAGACTTTGTGGAGACGTGAGAGACGTGAGAGACGTAAGAGACGTGCATCATCACATAGGCCATTTCTGGGCCAATTGGCGCCACTACGCCCGAGAAGACGCAAACGGCCAGCTGTTCTTCATGATATCAATGGACGTGATGGATATCTGGAGCATTCGAGGATAGAATTAGGGGACAAAGCTAGACCACAGTGAAGAATCTCATAGATTTCACATCACCCTGCGCAATGGGAGGCAGTGGGAGGTAGCTAAGGCGAACATCAGCTGATCCAAGGAAGACGAATCACGTTTTAGAAGAGCAGATTGGTCTTGAAGCAGACGATTACGTCTCACAACGAAGTCCAAATCTGAGCCTAAAGTCTGTGGGTATTGAGCGTGGTCACCTACACCGGCCGGCATGCTGATTACGACGTGACTCGCAGTATTGTGCGACCACTGCGTTCTGCAAACCCAATTTCGATGATCAATACACAATGACTAAAATAATCGTTTACTTGTCTGTCTTTCACCGCGGTGTGGGAAGTTTGGTAGTTTGGTAATCGCATTCACCTTCTGTATGCACATTTCTCTTCCACTCATGTATATTTAAAAAATTCCCGCTTTCTCCGACCATCACCAAACATTAACAGCACCTCAACTCCAGATACGAACTTGAAACACCGCTATTCAACACGAAAGACTCTACCAACAACGCAATGGACTCAACGATCGATATGCTCAATGCAATGAGCACTGACAGCCGTGACCGCAAATCTCAAAAGACCATGCCGCACATGTATCAGGCGCAAGGCAAGACCAACCTCAAGTCCCCAGAAATTGTACCGCCAGAATGGGACTTTGACTCCGCAGACAAACCAGTCGTGGGGGCCACCTTGCTGACCGCGAAGAGAACGATCGCATCATGGAAGCCAAAGCTAGGCTTCGAAGCGAGCGAGAAGAACAAGACGCAGGCACAAAGTGCCTCGCAGATAGCACACTTCCCGAAGATCAACGTTCGAAGCGCAAGATGCTCGCGCCCCAAGCGTCGCAATCCATACAGCATGACAGGTGTCGATGCGCCCGCCATACCAACGCAAGTCAACTTACCTCCAGCCTCACCATGGGGTCCTTCATTCGATGAGCGATATGGGCCGAACGTGCAATTCAAGAATGGAAAGGACGTCAAGTACACGCCAATGAGCCCAGAACATTCAACGACTTCTTCAGGGAATGTGACCGGAAAGTCGTGGCCATCAGTATCCGCGCGTGCTCCTCTCGTAACTCTACCACCGTACTTCCTCGCCTCTACATCCACACCCAGCGGCTACGTCGACCAAGAGGAGCCCAAGCATGGCGAGACCTGGTCCGATATCCACGGCAACGAAGTCGTCGTCAAAAACAATGGCATCGTTCCAGTCTTCACAGACCGGAACGGCACGAAGTTCGTGTGGAACTATATTCAGTACGTCTGGCACAACGCGGATGACGACTATAACGTATCGGGCATGTGGTGCCGTGTTGCGAGCGCGCCGCTGGTGGACTCCGTGTCGTCGGATTCTGAATTGTCCGAACAGGAACAGGAAGAGGAGGAAGAAGATTCCGATAATTCACCGCATGCAGGCGATATCTGGATCTACGATAAACCGGACAACAATGATGTAGAGGGCGTGGAGCAGCAGTTCGTGGTTGAGTGGGATGGCGAGCGTGAGCAGTTCGTGTTCTATGATGATGAGCAGCTGCGTTGGTTGAACGAGGAGAAGGAGTGCTGGTTCGATGAGGATAATTTTGAGGAGGATGAGATGGAGTATAAGAAGAAGGGTGAGGCTGTGGTCAAGGAGTTGGATATGGATATGGACGTGGGCGTGGACATGGACATGGACATGGAATGGTGAAGCGGTGGTTCAGTTGTTTGAGGGTGCCGAGGAGGGAGTTCCAT
>Ga0265797_10012598_pt1 | contig 10334 bp, 14 predicted proteins | sample P2T30metagenome_FD_192433 | JGI IMG/M metagenome (GOLD analysis project Ga0265797, IMG submission 192433) | Plant litter microbial communities from East Loma Ridge, Irvine, California - P2 T30 | ecosystem: Environmental > Terrestrial > Plant litter > Unclassified | place: USA: California... | reverse complement strand
GACCTCGAGCTGCGCGGCCCCGGCGAAATGCTCGGCACGCGCCAGACCGGCCTGCTGCAATTCAAGGTCGCCGACCTGATGCGCGACGCCGATTTATTGCCCGCCGTGCGCGATGCCGCCCAGGCCTTGCTGGAGCGCTGGCCGACCCACGTCAGCCCGTTGCTCGACCGCTGGCTGCGGCATGGGCAGCAATACGGCCAAGTGTGAGCACCGTCGCAGTTTGTGAAGGATCGTTCCTACAGAGCTGGTTATACTCCTGCCATTGTTTCAAAAACGGATACAGACCATGACTGACGCAGCTCTCGCCCCCGAACTCCCGCACGCGCCGTCTGTAATTCGGCTGCTGCTTGGCAAGCTGGGGATCGCCTACGAAGAAGTGCTCGATCACCACGGCCTCAATGCTTCGCGCAAGGTCCAGGCCGTGTTGCTGGATGACGCCGTGGGCGCGCTGATGGTGCTGTTTCCACAGAGCCAGTTGCTCGACCTCAATCGCCTCGCCGAACTCACTGGTCGCCGCCTCACCGCCGTGTCCACCGAGCGTCTGGAAAAGATGCTCGGCAAACACAACCTGAGTCTGCTGCCGGGCCTGCCGGCGCTGACCAGTTCGCCGTGCCTCTACGAGGAAAGCCTGCTGCGCGAGCCGAAGCTGCTGATCAACTCCGGCGAGCCGGGCCTGCTGCTGGAAATCACCAGCGAAGCCTTCAAGAGCATGCTGACCAAAGCCAGCGCCGCCAACTTCGGCGAAGCCCTGAGCAGCATCCGCCCCAACCTCGACCGCCCGGACGATGACCGCGAGGAGATCACCCAGGCCGTGCAGGCGTTCACAGCGCGGCGTATCCAGCAGCGTCTGGAAGCGACCATCGAGATTCCGCCGCTGGCTGAAACTGCGCAAAAAATCATCAAGTTGCGCGTTGATCCGAACGCCACCATCGACGACATCACTGGCGTGGTCGAAACCGACCCGGCACTGGCGGCACAAGTGGTGAGCTGGGCGGCGTCGCCCTACTACGCTTCGCCGGGCAAGATTCGTTCGGTGGAAGACGCGATCGTCCGCGTACTCGGCTTCGATCTGGTGATCAACCTTGCGCTGGGCCTGGCCCTCGGCAAAACCCTGAGCCTGCCCAAAGACCACCCGCAACACACCACACCGTACTGGCAGCAATCAATCTACACCGCCGCCGTCATCGAAGGCCTGACCCGCGCCATGCCGCGCGCCCAGCGCCCGGAAGCCGGCCTGACCTACCTCGCTGGTCTGCTGCACAACTTCGGTTACCTGCTGCTGGCCCACGTGTTCCCGCCGCACTTCTCACTGATCTGCCGCCACCTGGAGGTCAACCCGCACCTGTGCCACAGCTACATCGAGCAACACCTGCTCGGTATCAGCCGTGAACAGATCGGCTCATGGCTGATGCGCTACTGGGACATGCCCGACGAACTGCCACCGCCCTGCGCTTCCAGCACGACCCAAGCTACGACGGCGCCTACGCCGAATACCCGAACCTCGTTTGCCTGGCCGTGCGCCTGCTGCGCAGCCGCGGGATTGGCTCGGGGCCGGATGAAGACATCCCCGACGCGCTGCTTGAGCGTGTCGGTTTGAGCCGCGAAAAAGCCAATGATGTGGTTAGCAAAGTCCTCGAAGCCGAAGTCCTGCTGCGCGAACTGGCCTCGCAATTCAGCCAGGCCTAAACGCAACAGGCCCGCTCCCCAGGATCTACACAAATCCCCTGTGGGAGCGAGCCTGCTCGCGAAGAATCCAACTCGGTCTACCAGACCGCCCCTGATCATTCCCACGCTCCGCGTGGGAATGCATCCCGTGACGCTCCGCGTCACCAAAGGCTCAAGCCTTAGGCTTAGCCTTCCTCGGCACTAAATACTTCATCAACCCCTGAAACCACATCACCAGCGCCGGATTACCCTTAAGCTGGATCGATTTGTCCTGAATCCCCTGCATAAACGCCAACTGCTTGTTCTTCGCCTGCATCGTGGCAAAGCCATAACCGGCATCTTTAAACGCAATCGCAAACGCCGGCTCCGCCACCACGCCAGGCTTGCTGGTGATGCGCTGATCCTTGACCACGAAATGCCGCGCCACTTTCCCGTCCAGCGTCTGCAGCTGAAACACCAGATCCTTGTCACCCAACTGCTGCTGGAACGCAGGATTGGTCCGGCTGGCCTTGGCCATCAACAAACCCATCATCCACAGAAGAAAACGAAATTTCATGCGCACAGCCTCAAAAGGAAAATGAACGGCCGGGGCAGTGTAAGGGATTCGGCCGATAACGCCAGTATCTAGCGCTGTTGGAAGAGGATGCGGACAATTTCCCGCACGATGACCGCCAAGTCACGATTTAGCGCTCGCCCACTGATCGTTCCCCCGCTCCGCGTGGGAATGCATCCCGAGACGCTCCGCGTCTCACCACTCACCTTTCCTACACCTGTTGAAACACATCCCTGTAGGAGTCGGCGAAGCCTGCGATCTTTTGATCTTCCGGCCCGCGAATCTATGGGAAATTTCCTGCAAAGTGCGGGGCTGTCCATGAACTAGGCGAGTTGGCTGGCTATCGATAGGCTCTGTGTGTCGCCGCAGATTGGCGATACGGACGTGCAAGTCCGGTCGGAGTACACATTGGTTATGGCAATTCGCCGAGCGTTTTCCTATGCTCGCGGATCGTTATGGCGGCTGTGTATGGGAGGCCTTCGGGTCTGCCGGGTTACTCCACCGGTCTTGCACACCTATGCACAGCTGCCACCATTTTCGAAGTGCGAGCGAAACGGTGTCGGCTCCTTAAACTGGAGTAAGACCGAATGATCAAACCAACACCCAACCCCCCAGAAAACCCAGACGTTTCGCCCTACGAAACCCTGGAATCAAAGAAATTCCACGAAGCCGCCGAGCGCGCCCTCGACCACCATTTCAAACCAGCCGTCGAACCACATCCCAAACGCGAGAACGGCCTCTTCAAACTCTCCCCCGGCACCGACGCCGAAGCCCTCATGGCCAACGCCTCCGAAGACCTCCTGTCCATCAGCGTCATCGCCTGCGACCTCGCCGACGACCTCCACGGCTCCCGCCGCTCGGTGGCACTCGCCTTGAGCAGAATGGCGGACGGGGTGCGATTGATGGTGGAAGGGACGCTTGACCATATTGAAGTGCGAAGCGTGGCGGCCAAGCCGTAGCGGGATTTGCGGATGAAAAAAGGGGACGTTAAGTCCCCTTTCTGCAACTACCTGTAAAAACCCAGACACAAAAAAGCTGCCAATCACGGCAGCTTTTTTGAGAATCCGAAACCTTCAGCCGGCCAGTAGACCGACTGGCTCAAAATCAGAACCTTTGGCCAATGCAACATCCAGAAAACGGCTGCGCTTACCGGAACGCTTGGCCAAAACTTCAGGAGCTTCAGCCTGGAACCGAGCAGCCATCACAGGCTTTGGTTCATGTTTGGACTTTTTCATGGAAACCTCTCGGGTCTCGAAATTTGACTGGATAGTATTACCGCTCAACCCCAATAACAAGCCGGCCCGTCGGATCAAAGCCAAACCCTAAACTCTCATACAACGGTATAGCAGCGGCGGCTGGTTCTTGAACTTCAATTTCCGTACAGCCAATCAAGATCGCGTAGTTTTCAATCGCGGTTAATGCCAAAGCGGCCACGGTGCCTCGCAACGGATGAGATCTGTCCGGCTTGCCCTCCAGAATCACAATCTTGATGCACAGCTTGCTCTTGCGAGGCGACGCATAACATAACCCACATAATTCTTTGTCGAACCAAAGCGAAACGTCAAAACCACGGGTGTCTGCTTGCTTCCATTGATGCACATCGTGCCACGGGTACAAGGTAGCCTCATCTCCCCAAAGATCGGCCGCTTCGATGGCAACGGGAGTAATGGGCTCGTACTGAATTCGAGTTGTATCAATACCTCTGGTTATGAGGTTCTGGTTCCCACGCGCCAGATCTTCCGCTGCCTTGCGCGCTTCAGATCGCCAGATCTGGTAGCGATACCCGTTCCCTCGACTCTTGGACACGGACAACCACTGGCAATTTTCAAGGTTGAGAGCGTAGCGGCGTTTGAAGGCTTTTGAACATCAACAGAAATACCCTGACATTGATTATCTGGTCCGAGCAATCCGCGGCCCTCTAGCCTCAGCCACTTACGCCATCGCTCAACGGCAGGACGGGGTGAGATTGAGCTATGTCGTAACGATATTTTCGGATGAAAAAAGGGGACGTTAAGTCCCCTTTCTTGAAGATTTCATCCCCACTGACAACCCGTCTCCGGAGAGGCCTCGATACTGAAGTCCTCATCGAACGAATACTGTTTGCCGGATTTATAATTCGTGTAGCGCATCGAGTTAACCCGAGCGCCTTGCGTTGCAATGACATACTGTCCCGTCACTGCACCGTCTGAAACTTCTTCCCAAGTCGTCGTGAATTCGTAGGGCCCGCCCTCCGTCATGACGTACTCTTCGGTTCGGTGATGAACCAAAGTAATGGCTTTCTTCGACTTGCTGTACCTGACACTTGCACCACTCCATTTGGCGGCCACGTCGTAATAGGTTCTGAACTCAAAATTGATGTTTTTGCCTTCCAGCGAGTGGAAGCATCTTACCTGTGTAGAAACTTCACTGTGGGCCGCCAACGGCAACACCAACAGCAGCACTAAAAATAACTTCTTCACAAATCCCTCTGAACCCGTTCTGTTGAAGGCGTTTATGCCGATGAGCGCGGTGTTTCTAAAGCGAATAATCCGCCACTTCTTCCAGCCGCCAACATTGCCCACGAACAAACCGATATTCGAAGACATAGTCGGTATCCGGTTTCTGCAGGATTGCGATCGCCTTTTTGTCCAGCGCTTCCTTGACGGTCAACGTCAGGCCCTGAGTATCTCGCGTCGTTTGATCCGGGATGATTGGAAACTTGAGCTGATCGCCGCTGAGACTGCGCTTTTCCATCTCGGGTTCGGGTTCGCCGGCCACGGTCGTGACCATTTTCAGCGGTTGTTGTACGAAGGTTTTTTGCACATCTGCGCGTTCGGAGAAAGCTAAGAGGAACGCTGAAAAGTCGGTCGAAGGGCAAGCAACATCGGACGTATCAACCTCGGCTTTGAGTGGATTCTGGCCGATGTCCTGATGCAGTTTTGAATCCGCAATTATCTTTGCATCCAAGTCTGCCAAGCGCTTTTTAATACTGGTCGCATCCTTGTAAGCACATTCGACCTTTACATCATCCGCCAGATTTAGACCGTCGAGGCAGTTCTCAAGCTCGGGATCTGGTGGGTCGCCGCTAAAAAACCGCAAGGCCAACTGATCGCCGTCCTTCACCAAAGGCAATTCCAGCACCGAATAGGAATCACCTTCGAATTGACTGTGCGAGACTTTTTGTTTTGTCAGCACAAACATGGACTTCCCCGCTTGCTCCGGGAATTTGCGCTCGGAGAAGAACACCGAGGCGATCTGCTCACCTTCGACTTTCCACACATAATTCAGCGAAGGCGTCACCGCATTCATGGTGGTGTAGAAGATCTCGGCATAAGGAACATGTCCTTCCCTAACTTGACCTTTGAGGTTGTTCTTCAAAAAGAACACCGTGATTTTTTGATCACCGAGCGAAGCAACTACAGGCGGATGCAGCTCACCGATGGTTTGTGGGTCACTCGCTAATGCCTGCTGAGCCAACAAGGCAACCATGAATCCGAGCGCACTCATACAACTTAAGAGCCTGGCCAATTCCACTCACTTCCCTGTTAATCAATCTTCAAATGTTTAGGCTGAGGGTTTTACGATGACTCAGGTGCGCCGCACTTCAGCTCTTTGATTTGCTCATTCTGGATCGGTATCACACAAGCGAGCCGCTTCTCTCTTTCCCCACGAAGCTCGAACAAGCTGAGCGTCAGGTGTAAACCATCAGAAGCGAACGCATGATCCTTAAACACCGCACTGGCATAGCCATCCCAAAACGACTTGCCCTCGAAACTGCAGAACCGCTCGGACGCCAGCACTCGCCAATTGCCATCGGGCGCGAGAAGCTGGACATTGAGGCAAGGGTTGCCAAACGTAGTGACGTAGCGAGCTACCACATCACCGAAACGTTGCGAGGCCGATGCAGAAACCTTGGCCACATCGACCACTTCACTCGGGCCGTCAGGCGCAATCGCATCCAGGTAGGCGGCACGCTCCAGACTCATTCTGGTGATGCACTTATTGAGTACTTGGGAATAAGCCTGCGAACCGGGTGCGACAGCCGTGGTTTCGAGGGGGCAGGTGGTGTCACGCAATTTGATCCAGGCACGTTGCGACTCTTTGGCAGCGGCCATATTTGTCTTGGTCAGCTCCGGTTCGGGGCTGGACTCAAACCGCGACATCAGTTTTTTGTAGCTGGCATTGAGTCGTGCGTCGGCATTCTTACGGTCGGCCTCCAAGCACTCATCGTATTGCCAGCTCACGTTGATGACTTTGCAGGTGTCCTCGGCATGCGCGATTGATGCGCACAGCGTTCCAAGAGGCAATGCGATAAAACGGACAATCCTGTTCAATTTTTCATTCCCTGATGTGCAGTCCGCTCAATCACTCTTTGCGGAATTTTCTGCGCCTTACCGTCGGCGCTCATCGCGTCGCGGTACTCGCGGTAATAACGCTGCGCTTCTTCTATCCGATCAAGGCGCCAGAGTGAATCGGCGATGTTCAACATCGGTACCGTGCGTTTACCAACGGCCTCAACGCCGCGATAAAACTTCAGCGCCAGCTCATCTCTACCGCCCTCGGCCAGATAAAAACCGAGGTCGTTGTACGCCTGAACATTTTGCGCCGGGGGATGGCACGCCATGTAGGATTCGGGACTCAAAAAAGTCAGGCCCGATTCGATAGAATCAGCGCGGGACTGCGCAGCTTTGATGGTCGAGATATATTTCAACCACTCCTTCGGGGACTCCGTTTCCAGGCTAGGTGTGAGGACTTCGCCATCTTCCGAAAACCACTGATTACCTACCCATTTGCCAAGACAAAAACGAGGGGAACGCTCGGCCAGCATGCAACCGGTTTCCATGGAGATCACATCGCAATGCTGTTGCGAGACGAGTTTTTCTTCTTGATTCTCGTCCGACAACATGCCGAAGACCACCGGGTCGAGCAATAAGGTTTTCTTGTCAGGACTGAGCCAGTCCGAGTGTCCATCAGCGCCAACATCGGCACTGAAGAGCGGGAAGGTTTTGCCGTTGGCGGTGAACCATGCGGTCGCCGAATCCACACCGGGCATCGTCCATTTTGTCGCTCTAAACGTCACGGTGTGTCCGTCGATGCCGACTATCGGTGGATCCTCGGCAAAAGCACTCGTGGCGGCAAGAAAGCTGCCGATCATCAACACCCGCTTAAGGCTGGCCATAGACGATCCTCTTCACCGCCGGGCTTTCTGACATTAACTGTCTCTTCGTAACGCCATAGGCCTTGATCAGCTCTCCCCGAGATCCCTTCGAGCCGAAAGAGCGTTGATTATTATCGAAGCTGTATTGCTCCAATCGCCCTGCTGTCGAGTAATACCCGTGCCACTCCGCGCAGGCACCACAACCGCCATATCCGCCTATCGAAACAAGGCTGCCCTTGGCGCCATCCACGCAATCCATCGCCACAACAACATTGCTCAACATTTTCGTCTTCGCACCGTCGGAAGTGAGTTGTAAAACTTTGCTGATATCACGCCGAAGCACTTTGCCGCCGATGTTGATGGTCTGGTCGGAGCAGACCGGAATGACGTGGGTTTCCGTGTCCTGCACTGTCACGGATCGGCAGGACGAAACCAACACCACTTCAACACCGCCACACTGCATGACATCGCGTTGGGTGTAAGCATCCGTCGGCGCAGCGAAGGCTGGGGAAGAGAACAACCATGCCAGGCTCCCGGCGAACAAAAGCTGATTCATTGAGAAATCCTTTTCGCCGTTAGCCGGCCTTTTGTTTTGTCAGGCACTTTGCATAGCCGTCCGCAAACTTGGCGTCGAATGACAACGCCACCGGTTCATCCAACTCGGCCGAGGTGTTGAGCAATTCGTGGGTAGCCGGGGTGTATTTGATCCAGCCAATCGTGCCGCTGCCGTCGGTGTCGAAAAACAGCTGAGCGCGCACTACTTCACCGTCGTCCTCGTCGATCAGCAAATTGACCTTGTGCTTGCCGACATAACGAAACGGAAAATCGCTGCTCCTGACAAGCTCAGTAAGGTAGCCGTAGCAACTCCCTTCACTGGCAGTCGCGGGCAGTGAATGAGATAAAAACAAAAGCGCAATCAGCACAGGCCGAATGAAAAACCAGTTCATCCACTCACTCCTCATCCATCGGCGACGATTCCACATCGGTCGTGCTCAGCAGCCGGAATTCGTTGTTCACAAATTCGTAGTAACGGTCCCGGTTACCACTTTCCAAAGCACTCCCCTGCGCATCTTCTTCGCCGTCGAGCGTGATGCCGGACACGATGATCAAGCGGCTGTCGGGCTGGTAAACCATGCCGAACGTGCTGCCGTCGTAAGCATTCGGCAGACCGCCAACTACTTCACCGGTCTGGGCGTCCAGCACTTCGCCGCAAATGGCGCTACCGCCACAACCGAGCCTGTGCAGGATGTAATGGCCGGCGAAGTTGACCTTGCCTTTCAGGGCTTGCACCCGTGTCTGATCCATCATTGGGCTGCTGTTCTCTTGCGGCACCAGCTTATGGTTGGGGCCGGTGAAAACTGGCGTGACGGTGTAATCCTTGAAGGTTGGATCGGCAGCGAATGCCATGGACGCGGCAGCCAATATCAAGCTGCCGAGAAGAACTGAAAATCCTTTCACGTAATAACTCCGTAAATGCAGTGGGGACCGTCGACTTACTCAGACTGCCCTTCATAAAGCTGTGTCTGCGGATTGAATTGCCACAGATGGGGCCGGGTCATGGCCTCTTTGCCCTTGTAGCGGATCTGGTCGCGCTTATCGCGGATGTAGGAGTAGATCTCGATGTCTTTTACATCGCCGCCGTTCTTGGGCGGTCCGTCCAGTACCTTGACCTCGGCGAAGTAATCGCCGCCGACATGCTTCAAGTAACCGTGGCACTGGATAAGGAAGGCGAAGGTCGAGTCACCCGCTGAACCACGGCTTGAGTAGGAGGTGAAAATGAAGTCCTCCTGACCGTCGCCGTTGAGATCGCCGCGATACACCACCTTGCCCTCCTCCAGACTGAATCCATCAGTTTGAAAACTTGAATGTATGTCCAGGACGTAATCGGGTCTTTCCACCCATTGCGAGAGAAAATTCTTCGTATCGGTCTCCGAATTGCACAGATCCGTTGCCATGCTCACCATCGGCAACCAGGCCAAACACATCAACAACAGTCGTTTCACTTCGCATCCTTCGAATTGATCAATTCCAAATCACCATCCCGATACAACACCTCACACCCCACCCACGCCGGATCCACCTGCGGCATCACCGCCGACGGCTTGCGCAACTCGCGCAACAGCGTTGAGCCATGCGACAAGCGCCCGCCCATCCGCGCAATCACCGCACGCGCTGTTTGGTAATGCGCATGTCGCCCCGGATCGAGGGTGTCTTCGAGCAAGATGTCCTCGCCGAGGATGCCCTGCACCTGCCCCGGATAAATCATGAACCCGGTGGCCAACTCGGCACCTTCGCGACCGTCCTGCCAGAAGCTGCCCTCTCGGGTGCGCACCTCGGGATGCGGCGCAAACCAGTGTTCGCGATCTGCCAGTGGCATGGCGTGGTGCAGGCGGAAGAAGATGCGCATCAGGTTGTCGCGATACCACTCGCGCACTTGCAGGTAGTAGCCGCGCAGACCCGGCAGGCCGGTGGAATGGGCGAGGCGAATCAGAGCTGGCCATTGCGGGAATACCTGTAACGGCAACTCAGTCGCCCTAGGCCGAGGCGTAGCGGGATCGGTTTCCCACGGCAATCGATGCGGACTGTTTTCAAGGTTGTCGTAAGCGGTTGGCGGGCGGCCCAGCCAATCGCCGCCGCTGCTCGCCAGCGCTGTGGCGATGCACAGATTGCCTTGCACCACGAACACGTAAAACCGGGTGAACCAGTCCGCTAGTTGTTGGCCATCGGCAGCTTGGGCGACGAGTTCAGCCAGTTCCTGATCGAAGCGCTGCAAGCCATTTTCAAGGTTCAGCAAATGGCCGCGAGCCTTGCGTTGCATACGCAAAAACAGCGGCAACGAACGCAGTATCTTCAGCGGTTGCCACGGCAGATGCGGAGTCGCGCCGCCGACTTCACCGGCGTAGTTAGCGGCGCTGATGCCCCAGTCGGCCAGCCGGGCAAGAAACAGATCATTGTTGATATAGGACGCGCCGCCGAACA
>Ga0265797_10012597_pt1 | contig 10334 bp, 10 predicted proteins | sample P2T30metagenome_FD_192433 | JGI IMG/M metagenome (GOLD analysis project Ga0265797, IMG submission 192433) | Plant litter microbial communities from East Loma Ridge, Irvine, California - P2 T30 | ecosystem: Environmental > Terrestrial > Plant litter > Unclassified | place: USA: California... | reverse complement strand
AGTGACGCATATTCGAGCTCCCGCATTAATATACTACTGCTGTTCTGTGACGTTGCGGAACTTCCCGGAGCCGCCCCACTTTGCTTGTGAAAGTGAAGTGAGGTTGGCTTGGCGCTTCACATGTCTTCGCAAACCACCACTCATCTGCTACATAGATCTCGGTCCACTACTTGATGACGTGCAGTGTCGTAGATAACACCGGGGTTTCGGTGGTGCACGTGTTCCTAGTAACGGTGAATACGCAAATTTATGCTCCCTTGTCGGGGCATCATCACTGATTTCGGAAGCTCCGATCTAAGAATGTTGAGCTCTTTTGCGCAAGAAGTCGCAGATGTTTGACCTATTCAAAGACAGAATCGAGAGTTATAACCTATGCTACAGTCGATAACTGGATGCGAAGCCTTAGGATTGGAAAGGAGTTTTGTCCAGACGGCGGGTCGGGGTGGCTCCAGATTGCAGACGGGTCCATACGACGACGGCTAGACAACGAACCCTATCGGCAAAGCGAGAGAGACAGAATCTCGCGCCGGCCATACCGCGAGGGCCTATTCTTGTGGCTCAAAGATCCGTTGACAATCAGGCGCTGAGGTGCATCCCTCTATTCGCTGTAAGCTTCAAGAGTTGAGCACAGCACCTGACCCACGTAAGGTGATGCGAGGGCACCTTCGCCCAGGCAAAGTGCAGCAGTAAAAAGGCGAGTGCCGAACTGCTGCAATTTGATTTAACGAGCTCTCGATAATCGCTACTCAACGCGTGTAGGCTGAGTTCCGCTGTGTTACGGTTCGCCGACCGCTAGGTATGAAGTCAAGCCCGTCATTTTCTCGGCTCGTAGCTATTGTGCCTTAAGGCGGGTAATGGCATTTCGAGAGTTGACCGGGGACGAAGGATGCAAGTCTGTGAGACCAGCGAGACATGCTTGATACCGACAGGATTATTCGTCGCTACCTAGGCAGTATCAATGTCGACATCGCCTGCGAACAGGAATGTCGATTCTCCCAATCCTCCGTCTTCCGCATCACAAAAGCTCGTCGGCCTGGCGTACAGACACAGAAGCAGAGGACTTGGCTGCCTGCTGCGGCTTGTTCGGGGACAGTGGCTGTGGTTGCGACTCGTCGAATTGCGCTTAACGGCAGACCACCTATCGAAGATACGTGCTGCGGTCGGTTCAATAGACGTCCATCGAGAGGATGTATGTGCGACTGTGGCTCGTCAGGCTCGATGCCTTCGTGCTATTGTCTGACGTGCCGACTAGACAATTTCGCGAATGCACGGTCGGTAGCACGTATCTGTGAATGTAGTTCTTTTTGGTGGTTCCTAGCGCCTTCGAGCTGATGCATGACAGGCTGACCAAAGAAGTCCGGATTGCACCGTCGAGAAGGCGCATGCTAGGATGAGATGTCTCGTATGCATAGTGATCTACACGTGGTGATATCCGATGCTCTCGGGTTAGCACTGTCGAGCTTACCGCTAAGAGAGTACACCCTCGAGCCAATTATTTCACTGGTCTTCCAAATCGCACGTGGTACCATCGAAAGACTATCATTGAAATATCACCGATTACACCGTTGAGAGTGTAGGATCTCAAGGTAGGCATCTCGATGGCATTCAGTATCGCACGTAGTCATATCAGCAAGCCTGGTATAGTGGATTTGCCTTGTTGCCGCTGAGAGATCCCTTGCCTGAAGCGCCTCTCTCGCTGGTGCAAGATTCCACAAGTGGTCACCTCAGCAATGTCGGTATTGGGGGTTTACTTTGTTGCCGCTGAGAAATATTTCACGTGAGACGGGTGTTTCGCCGAAATATCAAATCGCAGGTGCTAGTATCATCAGCTTTCGAATGGAAAGAATGTCGTATTGCCACTGAGAGATGCCTTCCTTAGTGCGACTGTCCCACTAGCATAGCAAATTGCACATGCCAGAATCATCAGCTTTCGCACGGAAACATGTGTTGTTCCCACTGAGAGCCCCGCTGTCTAGAACGGCTATCTCACCGGCATAGCACATCGCATGTGCCGGTATCATCAACTTCCATACGGAAAGATGACATCTTGCCAATGAAAGAACTTGTAGTTAGCGCGACAATCTCGCTGGTGCACGAGTGTCCAAGTGGTGGTATTTCATGCTTTCGGTTGGAACTACATCAGGCTTACCCCTGAGAACGATGAGTTGAAGCCTGGAGTTCATCACGGAACTTACCGACGACGCCCTCCTTCACGAGCAAGAATGAAGTGAAGTCAAGTGCGCGCGTTTGCACTCGTCACGAGCTAGATTGCAAATTAGCTCATTCAGCTCCCACACAGTCACAGGAACCTTCCCCCAATCTCCTACTTCACCCACCTTCACACAAACACCAAAAACTCTTCCTACACACCCATACTACTTCAGACATACACTACGCCGACATGACCACCTCTGACGACTTCGACATGAGCGGAATATCCTTTGTCAAAGCAAACGGATTGAACCGTACGGCAATACCGTTCACTAAGTTTTACCTGCGCAGCGGCCTAGTGCGTAAAGGAGTCGAAGCACTGAACCTTGAGAAAGACAACCGGCTCGAATCACTGGTCCTTGCGCTGCAAAAGGCTTGGGGTTCGGCGATCGCGACTTGCAACAACGCGCAAGACGACCCGAACGAAGAAACAGAAGACCTCGGCGCCGTCGACCAGGACCCGGAAACCTTGCTGTACGGCAAGGGAGTGACTGATAGCGGCAACATCGGCGGTATCACCATGGTTCGGGCCGTCAAGAGAATGTCGGGGTTTGTCGTCGACCTCGCGAAGGACACATTTCCAGGGGGAATCGCGGACGGCCGGCAGAGGAAGCAGCACGAGTACATGGTCGTCGCAATGTTTGTGGAGGCAATCTACGGGCTGCAGCACGATCATACTGGCGGCTTTCGTGAGGCGCTGCTCAGCAAGTCGTTGAAAAAGGTGGCTGAGTATGTGGGTTACCAGCGGCAGAATGGCGAAAGCAAAGAACAGTTCCAAATCCGAACTCTCCAGGGGCGATTTGCAGAGCTTGAAGACAAGAAATTGAAAGGCGACAAGAACCTAAGCATCAAGAATCATGAGCTCAAGCTGGAGAACGAGCGCTTGCGAGATTTGTTGGAGCACAAGAAGGCTCCCCTGTTGCAACAAGATGGCGAAAGCGATGCTCAATTCCAGCTTCGCACTCTCCAAGACGAGGTCACGAATCGACACTATGAGGTACGCCAGCTCGAGCTCGAGCTCGAGCACTCGAAAGATTTGCTCAAGATGTCAGAGGACATGCGCATGGAGGCTGAACACAAGAAAACCCGTCGGGATCTCGAGATTCTGAAGCTCAAGAACGATGTCGTACAGCTCGAATGGAAGGATGAGTTGTCGGAGTTAAAGATTGAGGATGCCGAGTACGAGGTCAAAACACAGGCCAGTAGTATCAAGACTAGAGGTTCCGAGTCGCGCCATCTCCAGGTGCGCTTGATGAGGTAGGAGGTCGAGTTCCAGCACAAGTTGAAGAAGTGAGGGAGCTGGATAATACTTTTCGCAAAGGTTATGGCAACGCACCACAGCACGGCAGTACGACTTTCAGCGTCAGTTTGCAAGACTGGTCAGGCTGGGGTTATTCAGGGTATTTCGAAAGACTCAACGAAATGACAATTATTGAATTTTGGCTTGACTTCGATTTGACAAGCTCTTGCCCTCTGGGTATCGAGGTGTATCATGTACACCTGGTTCTTCTGCGTCCAGCCCGTTGTTTCTGCGGAGCTCGAGATCGGTGTAGCATCGACATTCGTGTTCCTTGGGGAACGTTGCAGAGTGAAATGGAAGTTGATTTCCTTCCTCCGTAGAAGACAAAGTAGAAGTGATGTTGCCCGCAGTCGGCCGAGCATGCCCGATGATTTGCCGCCCTGCACGATTGATTTCAAGGTTCACCATTAGGTAGTTACATGTATTGCTACCACTTATATACGCGACGCTACCGCATTTATTTACTTGCCGGATACACCTTATGGCCTCTTTGAGAGCAAAATCAAAGTAGCGGAGCGGCATCTATTGAGGCATTGCCAGCAACGAGCGAGCTTAGAAAAAGATACTAGTATTAAGAGATGTAATGTCACTAGTCAATGCACGCCAGCAAAAACGCACACTTTGGACTCTACCGCAATTCGATCATCATCTTCTCTACCAACGCTATGTAGTCAGAAGAACGATCCAGTCATCCTTTCGTGCTCGAGATTTTCTCGAGTCTTTTTTGGTATCGTAAGAATGCTTGCAGCGCAAGCCAAGCCAAGCCATGCTGCAAGTCCGAAATTGCATGCGCTCCTCCCATTCATGCCCTCAGTACCCTCTCACACCAACATTATTGGCGGACGAGAGTGGCTTGTTCAGTATGGATGGGCCCGGCGATCATTATGCGTGGAATGGCAAGCTCCTGGTGAGTTGTCGTGTGCCTTGCGCACATCGACAGCTTACTGAGGACCGTCCTCAGGCTCGTCAGGCTGGTCAAAGAGGAAATTGGCGGCCAGCTCCTCGTTCTTATCGCAGGCGAAGTAGGCTTGGATGACCAAGTCGCGTTCGAAGCCAAGGCGGCACAACTATTAATCGTTAGCAAGTGTTTGACGAGGTACGATAATACGCCACGGCTTACCCTCTCGATGGCCTCCCTCTCCTCCTCAGTCACGCTGATTTGTTGAGCGCCGGGCGGCAGCGCAACATCCTCATCGGCATCCTCAGCCAACAGTTGCATGAATTGTTCCGGGTTCTGGGTGATCATTTGGGCAAGTTGAGGGTTGCCAGCAGCGACCTGCTGAAGAATGGGCTCGAGCATTTGAGGCTGTTGCTGGACGACCTGACGCAACTGCTGGAATTGCGGGTTATTGCGCAAGAAGTCGAGAGCGTTAGCGCCAGCGGCACCTCCAGCAAGACCAGCCGCTGCACCCGCGCCTGCGCCAGCGCCAGCGCCAATTCCACCTGAGGGTTGTTGTCCAGCACGAGCAGCAGCCTCAAAGAGGTTCTCGGGCTCGCCACCAGTCTGTGCGGCGGGCGCATCAGCGGCCGCAGTCTGGCCCTGCTGAGGCGCCTGGGTGTTGCCTTGTGGAGCGGCCGCTGGTTGCTGCTCTTCTTGCTGTACGGAATCCGGGATACCGGTCAGAAGGTACTCGACAGCGCGGTCGGGGTTGAAGAAAGCGGCGCGCATGGCACGGTCAATGTCGGCGCGAGGGAATCCCATGGACTCCATGTTGGCAACGGCGGCGGAGCGCTGTTCGCCCATAGCCAGAGAGTTGGGATCATTGTAGTTGGGCGCCGCAGCAGGTGCTGGAGAGGGAGTCGCAGGCGGCTGAGCCTGGCTGGTGGCCGGCTGCGATGCAGGCGCGGCAGGAGGAGCGGGTGTGGACGAGGTCTGGGCGGGAGTGGCAGGAGGAGCGGCGGGTTTGGGAGCTGGCTTAGGCTTGGAGGTCATGCAGACGATGAAGCCCTTCTCCTCGATCTTGTAGGACTCGACGGTGTTGTCATCCTGGAGGATCTTGCCGGAGTAGATGAGCTTTTGAGTCGATGGCTCCCAGCCCTTTTCGGAAGCGATCTTGGCCTTGACGGAGCCGATGGTCTCGGTGGGTTCGGCTTCGATGGTGAATTTCTACCTCTCATTAGCATGTGTCGCTGATATACCTACATGGCTCCTGAGCGCGGTCCGAAACGTACTTGTTGCTTGAGGTCTTTCACGGTCAGACGCATGGTGGGCGATCCGAGGTTGTGGTGGTGTTTCTCGGCGGGTGAGAGGTTTGGTCGTGTGTGTGCTGAGGGATGTCGTCAAGATGGAGTAAAAAGAGGATGTGTTGGTGGATGAGCCAAGTGGCGGTACTTTGATGAGTGGTGGACGGCTTTTTGCAGGCGGCGGCGGAGCTGATGATGGAAGGCGGGCGAGCGAACTGGATCCAGAGAGCGTCACAGCTTCACTAACAACACCGACGCGGGGTCCAGCAGACGGCAACACCCGCTTGCTTGTGAATGTCTGAATGTCAAATGTAAGTGAAGTTAAGAAAGAGTTCCCGTAATTGTCTATTACGCTCTTTGAGGGTAGCAAACACATGTCAATTCTTCCCATGGATGGTATTGACTTATCAAGACAGCTTGGAGCATGTCAATGTCCATGCGTACCGTAGTGTGCTTCACATGGAAAAAAGGCATTCGAAGAATAACGTGAGAAATTCATGTGTATCGTAATAGATATATCTCAAGACAATCACCTTTATCGTGTACATGTCTCATCCGACCAAAGGTTCTACCTTCTAATGGTTTGATCACTCCACTCAATCGACCAAAATATGATGTTGCCTCAGGCAAGCCCAAAGCCAAATTTCTCGGACTCCCAGACTTTTCTGCGGCGGTTCCTCCAAAGATCAACTTCAATTGCCGCTCTCTCTTCACATACACCACAGACCAGCTATCTTGAAAGCGCAAACCCTGGATATCCGTATTTCCTACCAGACCAACCCACATAACCTCCGCGCTCGCCAGTGCGCCACCACGCGCCCGCCATGGCTTCCGACGAAATCGTCTGGAATATCATCAACAACCAATTTTGCTCCTTCAAGCTGAAACTGCCCGGAAACGCCAGCAAAGACCAAAAGTCCACCAAGTCCACCTTCTGTCGTAACGAGCACAATGTTACCGGCCTCTGTAACCGCCAGTCCTGCCCGCTGGCCAACTCTCGCTATGCGACCATCCGCTCAGACCCTGCCACCGGCCGTCTGTACCTCTACATCAAGACTATCGAACGTGCGCACTTGCCCAATAAGTGGTGGGAGAAGATCCGCTTGAGCTCAAACTACACCAAGGCCCTGCAGCAGGTTGATGAGAGACTGATCTACTGGCCCAAATTCTTCACCCACAAGTGCAAGCAGAGACTTACACGCCTGACACAAGTGCGCGTCAGAGCTCAGAGGCTGGCTAAGGAGGAGGAGAGATTGGGCGAGAAGCTTGTGCCGCGATTGGCGCCCAAGGTTAGGAGAAGGGAGGAGACCAGAGAGCGCAAGGCTGAGTCTGCTGCGAAGATTGAGCGGGCTATTGAGAGAGAACTGGTCGAGAGATTGAGGAGCGGTGCCTACGGCGACAAGCCGCTCAACGTCGAGGAGGGCATTTGGAGGAAGGTCATGAAGAGTTTGGAGAAGAACGAGGGCATCCGCGACGAGGACTTGGATGAGGGTGAAGAGGAGGAAGAGGATGGTGTTGAGTACGAGTACGAGAAGGAGGGCGAAGAGGAGGATGGCGACGTCGAGTACGTCAGTGACATGGAAGAGTCCGACGGCGAGGAGGACGATCTTGAGGACTTCCAGGACTGGCTTGGTGGAGAGAGCGGCGGCGAGGGCACTGGAGAATCTTCAGGCGACGACGATGATGACGAGGGTGACGACGGCGACGCGGCAGACCTGAAGAAGAAGCTCGACAGCCTCAAGCGCAAGAGGACAGACGGTCCTCCACCATCCAAGGGCCGCAAAAAGCCTGCCAAGGGTGGCGCAAAGACCAACATCGAGTACGAGTACGAGCCCGCGCCTCAACAGATGGAGCTCGCGAGATGAACGTAATTGGAATGGCGCGCAATTTATTGAAGCAGTGTGGTGGCATATTGCTGCTACTCCCAAAAGTATCTTTGTCTCTCATCACGACATTCCATTCATCCCAGTCGAGACTTAAAGCTGGCGACCAAAACAAGCGACCTACTGACTATGGAGCGCCACGGTTCGATTTGGCGAGAAGTGCCGTCCCTTCGGTTCGAGTCAACAGGAGAGGATGGTAGTGTCGAGGACGGCTCATTTGCCGCATTCAACGGCGTTGACCGAGCAGTCCAGGATTAGCGATAGCATGTAATATCTAGACTATACCAAACAACATTTCACTCGAGCACACATGTTCCCTCGTGCATCTCTTCCCATTCAATCAAAAGCGATATGCACCGGATCGAACACAAAAGCTACCTGATCGTGCTTTATGGCTGGTGTTGGTGAGCGACCACTTACCTACGCCTATAACACATGGTCGCTGATCGAGGACTGCTGCTAATGGTGGGAACCCACGAATTTGGAGTGGAAGTGGAATGTGTCTGATATTTTATACTTTTGGGAACACACCGTAACAATTCCGAGACTGCCTGGCCAGAGGGCCTTTCTGGGTGAGGGTCTTCATCGCCGTGCAGAACAAGGGGCAACCATCAGGGCTAGGCACCATTCTCACCGCCTTATCTAGCCCTCGATGAGATACGCTCTTGTTCCCGCTCCATCTTCAGACTCTCTAGGCTTGGGTGGTGTATTCTTTTTGAACACGTCGTAATGTTTGGCCAGAGGTATTTTTTTAGTTTTTTCACCGCCGTGCAGAGGGCATCATACAGGGCTGGTCGTCATCCTCATTACCTTGTCCAGCCCCTGATGACACCTTTCTTGATTTCGCTCCGTTTTCAGGCTCTTTGGGCCTGGGTCGTGTATCCTACTACTTCAAGCCAGGTTTCTAGCATCGGGATTTTCTGTCTGCTTTTATTGTTGTTTTGGTGTAATCTTCGTGTCCCAGTCCTGGCTCCGCTGATCAAAGTGGTCGATCGTGCAAAATTACTTCGAATTGCTTCGACACTATCGCTTTGGCAGCCATCGTTCGACCTTCAATCTAACACCCATGGAAGTTTCAGTCGTAACACTAGATCTCTGCCAGGGCTTGTGTGAGCCGCATTCTCTTCTGCTCGAGTTCGACGGCTTTGAGCTCGTCCTCCATCGCTGCACGCTTCCTGGTGCGCTCTTGTTCGGCTGATCCAACAGGGTTGGTAGAAGCATTTCTAGCTGCGGATCCCGTTGGCGTCTGGTTGAATGCAGCTGGAGTCTGCTCGTTTGCGCGGTCTCCCCTGAACTCACGCCTGATGTCTGCTAGGCTGTTGTTGACGTTGAAGGCACTCTCGATTTGGTACTGATTCGTGGGCCTCATCCCTGCTTCTATGTCCTCGGTCCTTGCGTCATCGTTCTCAGGCTCACGCTTCACTCGCTGTGATGGGGGCGGCGAATGTGTGAGGTCGACGTAAGACTGGTCCTTCGGGATGATCTTGAGCGCCTGGAGGGCATCTTTGGCATAGTCAGTTTGATTCTCCAAATTGAGATCGTCTGCTTATAACTCACCTTGCGAACGATAACGGATGGTGAACTTGATTTCGTCTCCCTTCTGCCCTTCGAGTGGCACCCAATCTCCCGCAAGTTGGAATGGTTGTGTTCCCTTTCCGAGTATTACATGCCTATGATTTCGTTAACATTGTGATATCGGCTTATTGTTTGAGTAGACTCACTTGACAGTATGCGAAACGCTTTTAGCATGAACACCCGTTTTCGACGACTTGTTGGTGTCAGGCGGGTAGTAGCCTTGCCATAGCGTAGTGCGCTTTGCCTTCAAAGCCCTTCCACGTTGAACAGTGACTACGACTTTGCCGTGTGCTTCCGCGTCCCGTGTAGTTTCATCAGCGGCGAGGTCTATCTCCTCATCTGGTCACACATCAGCTCACATCAAGATTCTGGTTGAAGCAAGCAATCTTTACCCATGCCCAAAGGCGAAAACAAGAACCCACAGTCGACGTAGTCTCCGTCAACCTTGCGAGTGACCTCTTCGAAGATATCACGGCCTTTCAAATTAGTCATTAGCGGCCTATATTTCGCCAGGCTAGACCGGCTGAGGTGGGTCGTTGTAAAGCCATCTTGATCGACCTGATAAACGACTCTGAGGTGAGTGCCTTTCGAGTGAAAGTCTTCCATGAGATCAACAACGACAACGAAGCGCTCTCCGTCAACGGCTTCAATGTAGACTTCATTCGGGTCGCCTGTGAAGTTTGGCGAAGCAGCAGGCACTTTGTGCTGTGGGTAACGCTGGGTAATATTGTGAAAAGGCGCGAGGTAGACATCGATGCCCTGGTCCTGCACCATCTTCGCCTTTCTTCAGTGCTTATTTGTGTCTGTAGGTGATGCAATGTTATCAGTAATGGTGGGAAGAGCAAGGTGGTGGTGTGTAGCGAGAGAGATGTTGAGCTTGAGTCAGTCATGGATGTGGAAACACATTATCACAGTCGTCCTGAAGCAAGTTCTCACATGACAGCATCTTACTAGAGATCATGTGCGCTCGATATCGAGCAACCTCATGTGAAAGCCTCTGAGCACGTGGCATGTGATGGCGACCAAGAGTAAGGCATCAGGCGGATGTCCGTTACCGAGAAACGTAGAGCAAATCTTGGAATGAGACGTTTGCAACGTTTCACTATAATCTTACATGATCTCTGGCCTTCTATCTTCTGCACATCTATTTCCAGTTAGCTTACAGCCAGCTGACCATCCTT
>Ga0265797_10012596_pt1 | contig 10335 bp, 12 predicted proteins | sample P2T30metagenome_FD_192433 | JGI IMG/M metagenome (GOLD analysis project Ga0265797, IMG submission 192433) | Plant litter microbial communities from East Loma Ridge, Irvine, California - P2 T30 | ecosystem: Environmental > Terrestrial > Plant litter > Unclassified | place: USA: California... | reverse complement strand
GTACGGCAGATCCAGCGTGCAGCCCTCACCCGCTAGCCGCACACGCCAGGACAAAACCCTGAGCCACATGCGCAATAATGATAATAATGCGCAGCTCAAGCCATATCTTGCCCTCACCCATGGCGGGCAACATGACTCTCGAGAGCCTCGCCACATGCCGTCCGCTGAATGGCGCCAAGTAGACTTTGTTGCTGTCGGCACGCAGACACACGGGGCGATCATCGTTGACGGCGGCTGTGTCTATCTCTGCACGCAAGCCCCCATGCATACGCCCATGTCCTTGCTTTGCTCGGTGATTGCTCCGTTCATATACTCTAAGGTACCTCTCGTAGTAGCCATGTAGATGTATTGCCATACTGTACACTATACTTGTTGGGGAGCTGGGCGTTGCCGATGTACTGTGGTTGTTGTACCGCCACTTGCTTGACTCACAGACATACAGACTTGTAGGCAGAAATGATCTCCCCATGCCATGAATAACGAGCCAGCAAAGGTGCTCTCTGTATCTTTGCCTCCGTTACGTAGTCCAAATCCGAGAGTAAGTAGTGTGTAGGTCATATCTCGTCGTTAGTCTTCGTATACCAAGACATGCATGCATGCACGCGTCTGGCGAATCGTTGCCCGTCTCGTCTGGTGCGGTCCGAGATCGTCGTGTTCTCTTCTCGTCTGAGGCTGTCGCCCGACCGCTCATTGCTCGCCAGGCTCGGGTATCGTCTTCTGCAACACTCGCTGCCGCGCCGGCATCCGCTCTTAGGCCTCCCACTCACAGACTTCCCATAGTGGTGGAGACCCACCAGGCGGGCGGGGCCCTGATGAACATCGGCATCTGACCGCGCAGGAGACGACGGCACGCAGTCCCGGGCCTCAGGGCGAGCATCGCCTGGAGACACTTGCAGACACGGGAAAAGAACATGCACGCAATGGATACCTTGCCGCCAATCGCCTCGATACCGAGAGATTTCGCCTCGGCTGCATGCTTTCGACCTGCTTGCTGCTGTAACGACGGCGGCGACGATGGACGCGGGCTGGGTAAACTCGCTACAGGGGAAGGGTGATCTTGTTTTGGCAGGCTTTGCAGCTCGTCTCGGTTCGAGCTTCCGAGCGCCACATCTCTGCACATCTTCTTTGTTGCATTGCCGCCAGGCCGGCCGGCCCTCGTGGTTGTTTCAATCCCGCCTTGACCACAACGGGCGATACGGCGTGGGGATGGTGCAGGGTGCTCCAAGGTAGTTCATCTCCATCCGGCAATTGCCTTTTCCACTCGGCAATAAGCTCGATCTCATCTGTGCGTGTTGCGCACCCTCCCGATCCTCGCCAGGCCACACGAAGCCAAAGTCAAAGTTTACATGGCTTGGCTCGTCGAGACATCTTGGCCGTAGCTGGGTGGACGGTGTTGTCAAACTTCCACCACCACCACCACCAAAGGGTCAGCAGCCTATGGTTCTCACGGGACGAAGAAAAGACATGACAAAACGGGAATATGGACAGTGTCCCGTGTCGCCCTCCTGCCGACGATTCTGCCCGCGGGTAGGGTGGTGGTCAGTGATCAGGGTCAGGGTCAGTTTAGCATCATCTTCGCATGTCAAAGGCATAGCGCGTGATTAGAGGTGACAGCCCTTCGCTGCTACTGCGAGTTGCAAACTCTCTCGGCGGCGAAGCCGAGCGCGTAGCCCGGCTTCGACTTCGCAGAGTTCAAAGTCTGTCTGCGCTCTGCGCCAGACCATGGAGCCGCACGGCAGTCGAAAAGGTTTGGCGACAGTACCGAGACGACGACGTGCGGAAAATACGACCATGGCACTCACTCGGCCTGCCGACCGGCATTCTTGACTTCCCTTGTGCCTCGTGCTCGTGTTTGCGGTTGCTTCACGTGGCAGCATAGCACAGCGAACCACAACGGGACTGACTGCCCGACATACGACTGGGCTGCTACTCAGTCAGCGAGTACGACAATAGCCCATTCCAGTGTTGCCTCTTAGCCGACACGAGTGCAAAGATGGCGGATTATTACTGCCTGGTGATTAAGATTTACGATCCTGTGTAGGTTGGCGGCGGCAGAAGCGCGCTTTCATTGCTACTCGTCGTCTAGCCGCGCATCACTCAGGTCACAGACGGAGCTTTTCCAGCATGACTCGATTTACCATCTGAAGTCTTAATAGTCTAGATGCACACGAAGGAGCAAGTCGATATGCAGACGCAGACGCTCGCCTCCCTGAACACCCTCCCCTTGGCGTGAAGCAGCATCTTCTCCCGAGACCACCCAGCACGAGGCCACACTCTTTCCGAGTCTTTCCAGACCACAACCGTACCGTCTTCTTTCCCTTAGATTGACCGCCTTAGGCCACAACTTTCAACAGCTCGGCCTCGAGGGCTGCAGGGGCTCACTACCACTTGCGGCCGCGCAACTACTCTACGCACAGACACATGCTGCGGGCAAGCGTTGTGTCGCGTGTTGAAACTTTAATCGGCAAGCGACAATCTCCAAGCTCCACGTCAGAGTGAACAACTCCACGGCACATATGCCCGAGCGTCTCATAACGAACGCCAGATATACATAACCTTCCCTTGGCGTAGGCCCCACCTGTCGTCGACAGCGAAGCAAGCATGCACGAACTCATAGAATCTCTTCAGTGAACCGTTCGCCTTCCGAACGATTGAGACTAGATTATCACAGCGTGATGGCTCAAGACAAGCGCACTCTTGCAATCACAAAAGAGCTTCGAGTACAAGGACGTCGCAGCCAGCCAGAGAGGCCCGCCCCGAGAGTCACAGATCTCGCACACCATCCTCCTTCAATTGGTCAGTCTGGGCTCGTTTGCAGCTGAGACGCTGCGCACTCCAGTCGCGTATACCCGAAGGCTGCGATCAGCCGCCATGTCGACACGACGAGGCGCTACGAACCAAATTTACGAATTGACCCGGATTGTTCCATGCGTGCTGTAAGATAGCAATGCAGCTGAGCGAACCGTGGTGTGCCGCATAGATATGCACACATGCATTCCCTCAACGTCCCCGATTTCCGCGATGGTAATAGCACATTGGGTCAGGCGAGCAGCGTCTTCTGCTACACGCTCTTGTAAGTCTTTTGCTAATCATGGTTCAAGGCGTGGCTTCGGTTCTGCTGGACCCGTTTCGTCTACCGGATCGACAGGCTTCACTTAGTACTACCACTATTCAGCTGGCTGCCGTCCACGAAACCCGTACCATTGTGTTCCTTTGGAACTCAAACCACGTCCATTTGCTGTTCCTGGACAGATGTCCGCTCTGCTGCCCCATAGTGCTTGTAGTGAGGGCGCCTACCGAAACTCTCTTATGCGATGGTCTACTCATGCCCTGAATGGCGACATAGTTACCGTACGCGGCAAACAGTCCGTCAGTCGTCCGGCAATACTTGCTCGGCTCGGAATTTTCGATGCCGATTTGCGGTGCAGCATCGTCTTATCCCGAGCTGTCCAGAAAGACTCGATGTTCACAGTCCTGCGCAGCGCGATAAAGTTGGCCGACGGACGGACCGTTGGTCGGCTTTTCTCGACCACCGCGTCCACTGCCGTCGTAACGGCTAGCGCACGTGACTAGTCGAAATATCCCCAGCACTGCCGCTCTGCAGTGTTTGCTGGCTCACGACACAAAACGGGCAATCTGTAGGCCGACATAGTTAGCGCTGATCAGGGCTACATGACGAGATTCCGAATCTGACAACGCGGGACCGACGTGTGCACGGGAAGCACAGTCGCTACTGCGTTGAAGAGTCTAGAATCCTTCCACCTAACGGTCAAACGCGCCATGGTCCGACGATCACTGCCTGGCCTGTGGTTCAGGCACTAGAGGCGCCGTTCTTTGACAGCACACGAATAAAGCGGACCCTACTCCGGCAGCGCTTGACTGCTTCCAACCTAAAACTCCTAGCATGCTTTACGTTGTGAAAAATTCAAGATACGGATGGCAAGCTCCCCACGATAGACTGACATTGCCGTTGCATTGTTGGTGATGTGCCGAGCCCGTCCGCGATGATCAACATTTGCAGACACTACTTGACAACATCTAGCAAGACGTCCACCAGGAATGTCATCGCGGTTCGCACTGACTCGACTACGTGATGGAAGGATGCACTACTTCGTCGCAAGGGTGCAATCTTCGAAGCTTTCCATCGATCATCACCCCAGACACACCCCAGCAGAGCGAAACACCCGTGCCGCCGGACCAGCAACCACCAACGCGGTCGATGGCACAAGAGTCATGATTTGCCCGAATCATGCTCAGCATTAATCTGAATGCGAGCAATTTGTAAGCCTGGATTCCTAAGCTCGCTCAGTCCAGATTAATTCAGAGATGCTCAACGGACTCCGGCGAATGCTGCGACGTACCTCTGCCTAAGATCTTCAGGGTACCGCTGAAACACCACTATCTCCCACTACCACATCGTCGACCTTCGCCTTTACTAAAGAATCTATGCTTAAAACAAATGCACGTACAGCGTACGTGTCTGCATTCTGTAAAGTCCACAAGGCCTTGACGAACACATTGCTTAGCGCCTCATCGGTCTGGAAGTCTCGGCCTGCCCGATTTCCTGTCATATCACAAAGTAGTAGTCCACTAACGTTGCATTCTTCTCAACTGCGGGACCCAAAGTGTGTGCCTGCTCTACGTCGTCGTCATGGAGCCAAACCAGCCGTGACCCGACCCAACCCTACCTTACATTTATGCTGGCGGCTACGATAGCGCTGCGGAGCTATAAACAACGTTGACCTTTACACAGCGATCAGTTCCCACACATATCCCTGATAAGCGTTGGCGACGCTACCTTGTCATTCTGAATATCGCCACAACAGAGATATCGATCTCTCCGGAGACTTATGTTCTCGCCAGGCTCTTCTGAGACACTTGCCAGCTGCCCGGGCAGTCACCGGGATTCTGCCTGGACTCGACTAGCTGGCACTTTGGGCTGAACTGCATCTAACTAACACATTTCGTAGCTTGCCCATCGAATCACTCTCGTCACCGGCTCCATCACGGCAAGCAGCGATCAGACGACACCGCATCGAAACGGCCCGAAAGAGTAGTCAACGATAGTCAAACGCCATCTACAGCCGCTGAGGATAAACGCCACAAAGAAGTCGGACCCGATCCCCGAGTGGAGATGAACTAGCATCTGTCTGCTCAACAACTAAGAGTAGTGCCGTGGAGTGCGACCCGTGTCTTCAGGTTTGCAATTTTCCTATTTCTCCGTCCTGTGACGAGCACAGCACGGCTGGACAACATCCAGTCACTCCAGTCATGCCTCTTGAGTCTTCCATGCCACCGGGAGTCGGGCCATTTTGTCCACTATCGGTCTCGAATCAGATGGCCAGGCTCCTCTATACTATGCAAGAGTTGTCATGGATATACCAAGACGCTAGCTAATTTTGAACGCTTGTATTCCAGATGTCACCAACTCAATTGAAGTAGGAGTAGACTCCTCGTGTGGTCCGAATGCGTCACAGCGAATGAGGATAGTCCACTATCGCACAAGGACTCACAGGCGAGGTGGGAGCACTCCCTTTCCCACAGTAATCTCCGGAGAACCTCGTGGACTCGCACGGATCGCCCACGGTATTGTAGTGCTCCTCCTTTTCAAATATGAGCATCGTCGCCGAATCTCTCATCTCTCGACATCCTTCTGACTGATTTCACGCTCAAATTCACCGTGCGGGCTCAAGTTTCACATTTTGTTTGCCTCTTCAGTCATCATTTCATCTATCATGCCAAAATAAGGTGAGAGTGAGGTGAGCCCCGAATGAACTGCTAATCCTGGACACGGTCGCCTCGAAACGACACTGAATATGCAGCACACACCAACGGCACGCACACGCCCCCGACTTACAACTCCAGACTATCTCAACATGCAGACCGTAACCAGGAAACGGAAGAGATCAGCGTTGACTGTCAGAAGTCCAGTCCCATCATCGACGAGATAACAATCCCGCGTTCAATCTTGTTGTACTTTCGCAGCCGGATGAGGCAATCGAGCAAGTATCTGAAGAGACGCGCGAGGCTGTGTTGTTGCTCCCGGACTGTTTCGTACTGACGTACCCTTCCATCTCTTCCTTGGTGTCCCGGTGGCGAGATGGATGATGTTCAGACCACGGGCACCATTCCTGGCCTTGGCTGTTTCTCTGAGAGCGTCCCTGCTGTGTCCTTCCGTCATTGAAGCGGCTGTAAGTGGAAAGGGTTGTTCATCTGTGTGAGATCTGACGTCCTCGCCAACAAATACTGAGATGGTAAAATGACGATCTGTTCCGATGGCTTCTGGCAGTCGGTTCGCGTAGATGGCTATGCTAACTGGACATGTACAGCCCAGATTTCGAAATGAGAAGCTGGTCAAAAACAACTTCTGCAAGACATTCCAACCCACCTTCCTTCAACAGAGAACATCAAAACCGAGCAGCACTCCAATCTAGATTCCGTCTTTCACGTCAACAGGCTCAAGCAATCAACGACTCGACTGATATAGTCTAGTACGAAACAACCGGGCCCAGTGCCCTAACAGACCCATTGGCTCGCTCGAAGTAATGCACCGCACCCTCAGCCTTTGCACACGAACTGCTACCCGACCTCTCCAGCGGCACACTCTGACCGTCCTGCGGCCTCCCATCAACATGGAAATAATACCACATCTCGGAGATCTGTGTACGGCCATTGTCCAGCGACCCTTTGCCCGCGGCCGTCTCGTTGTACCGGGGCCCGGAGCAGCCGACGAAAGGCGTGGCGCCGTACTCGGACTTGAGAGCTTCCTCGAAAGCGGACAGGGTGTAAGTCGTGGAGTTGGAGGGGGTGATGTCGTGGGTCGCAAGCCACTCAAAGGTGTTGAGGCGGCTGTTGTGCAGGATCACGGTCTCGAAGAAGTCGACGACTTCGGCATGGCGGACGTATTGGGGGCCGTAGCAAGGGATGTCGAACGTGGAGAAGCAGGTGGCGTGTTTGGAGAACTCGTGCTGTGTGGAATTTGGTTAGCCTTGCTGACTTTCGGGCTTTCTGGGAGTGGCGGCGGTGTTTGCAACTTACGCCCCAGAGGTCTTGGTTTGGAGAGTTCTGCGCGATCCAGAATGTGTTCATGTACTCGAGGAGATCGTATCTGCCGAACGGCTCGAGGAACGTGCCAATGCCCGAGCCGTTGTAGGCTGGAACGACGGTGCCATTAGGTAGGCCATTGGTGGTGTTTGGCGATGGCACCGGGTCGTATTGGCGGCTCAGATCGCAGTACTGGGTGTAAGTTCCGTCACTGATGTGAACGGTCAGTCATGAAGTTCTCGTTTCCGTAACGGGGATAGCAACAAGGCTTACCAGAAGTCAGGCCAAAGACCATGGATCGTCCAGTTCTTCTCGGGTAGTAGCTGGCCCTCAGACTCATAACCAGTGTAGACATCCCAGAACTGGGTGGAGAGAAGCAGGCCTCCGAAAGTCTCAACACAGCAAGAGTCCACGGTGAGAGGGTTTGCCTCTGGCGAGCAAGACCTGTAATCGGGGACCAGGACACAAGAGTGGTTGTCTTTGCTCTGGCCAGGGTAGAGCTGAGCGGAGGCCGCTCCAGCAGATGCTGCGGTCGCGATAGTAGCAGTCTTCATAGCGCAAGTTAATTGATGACGGAGGAAAGGGAAATCGACGTTAGGAAGTTAGAAAGAATCACGGCTTATAACATTGTAGAAACATTGGCCTAGAAACGCCTGGCTAAGCCATGATGGCAAATCTTCAAGACGATTCCCGGACCTGCATATTGCAGATGCACCTCGTGCTCGCACGATTGGTATCAGGACGACCCAAGTAGGAAGGTGACGGCAGCCAAGCGTGGATCAGATCCCTGCTTTTTCCCAGCTCCAAGCCGTCGTTCCGCCATTGACTTCGGTCCTGGCCGAGCAAACATTTGTTGTCGCTTTATATGTTGGTGGTTATTGGGGGTTAGGCAAATGCCGAGTGTCGATAACGTTTGATGTTTGTCAACAATTCAATCTTAACGAGTCAATGGTTGTACGTGGCAGATACCATGGGATGGAGATTGGTGAAGTCCGGCAAAACATATCTCTTTGAAGAACATGAGGTCGACGCTAATTGCAGTATTCCTCGGAGCTGATAACATGCGAAAGTTACATAAGCTGTAATATATGAGCATTCTACCCTGACTGTCTCAACCCTGTGAGGCTCGATACAAGACCGAACGAGACTCTGGGAACCTTCGTTTACCACACCACAAAAGGCTCACGAGCCTACTTGCTGGGCTGCTGAAGATGTCGTGATTAGAAGAGAAATCCGACTTTCATAGCTCCTGGGTCGACGAGACATGGATCGGATCGACAAGACAAGACAGCACAGCACAGCACAGCACAGCACAGCATTACTGCATATCTTTACAGGGAGACCTCCAAGACATTTCCCAATACCACTGATACAAGAATCTTTGAGAGAAAAGGAAAAATCACATTGTACCATATACAGAGAAAAGCAGCTCCCCCTTCTTATCTTCATTCTTCTCACTCTCCTTCTCCACCACAATCGCCAATCCCCTAAACGAAAGCCAAAGCAAGCGCGCTAACAACGCTAATACCAACAACAGCCCAACCAGTCTGCTGAACCTGTTTGTTGTTGATCATGCTCGCAGTGTCCCAGACCAAATGCCTCAAGCCGTTGAAAGAGTGGTAGGTAAAAGGCAGGGCGACGGTGACCTTGGCGAGGACCTTGAGGGCCAGCGGCCAGGCGGCGAAGCTGGCGGCTATGACTGAGCTCTCGAGGTGCCAGCCGACGGCGGGCGCGATCAGGTACAGGGCACCGAAGGCGTAGAAGGCGCCGGACAGGGCGACGCCGGTCACGCGGTTGAGCGCAGAGCCGTACCAGGTGATCTGCGGCTTGTAGATGCTAAGGTGAGGCGCAACGGGGCGGTTCAGGCGCTGTTTGGCGAGGATCTCGTCCGAGGCTTGGGTCGCGGACAGGTTCTGGGTGGCGGCGTGTCTGTAGAGGTGGGGGCTCCGGTCAGCGGTTTGAAGGGCGTCTTTTATGGATTGTCGGCATTTACCTGCGCTGTGTGGTGAATGCGGTGCCCATTGCGATCGCAGCCGGGGCCGCGAACCTGCTGGCAGGTGTTTGGGCGGCCACTGCGGGCGGTTGTGTTAGTCGGAGTCGCGCGCATTGTTCGTGAGGGTGCAATGGAGGACTTACGCCGCCGCAGGGACTGCTGTGCGATTCTCTGTGCCAACATGATGTCTGAAGAAGTGGAGCGAGCGCTTCGACTGATACTACTGCTGCTTGAGAGGGGAGAGGTCGTCGTCGTCGTCGGCGGTATACTGCAGTAGTATAGTCAGTAGTCAGTCCAGTCGTCACAGCAAGTCCCCCGAGGCAATGCGGGACGAGTCGGGCCAGAGGGAGCCAATCGGGGAAGAGGTATTGGAAATGCCGAAAAACCACACAAAACGCGCGAGCTGGCTCCCAATTCCTTTCTCTTCTCCTACACCAAGAACATCAATTCAACCGTCTGGACTCACGTGTGAAGGCGCGGTTGGGGCGTACATTTACCAGGCGTTATGTCTGGTTACCGTATGCCCGCTACGATTTCGAGACCAATTCTTGCCCGTAGTTAATCGCACATCAGATATCAACAAATTATCTACGATGTGTTTCATATCAGGGAAACATTCTTTGCATTGATTGCATTATATTGTACACTCACATCGATGCGTACGTGGCAGCTCGGGGAACTTGGATGTATGTACAAAGCGTTGTCCCTGTTCATCTCGCTGAGCAGTCAAGGCAAGGCAGCGCCTCGCCAGGCAGTGCCGCTATCTTCACAGAACGTCACGTCAAGCGGCCCTCTCTACTTACATGTACATAGTAGTTCACGTCTGATGTTGTGTTCATAAAAGCACTATCCACTCGAACTGTGTTGCATACTTGAGGAGTTTCAACGGTATAGCCCAAGTCTAAGTGTGGACATGCTCACAGAAACACTTGGCTGTGAAGGAAATCATAGACAAAAGGCATTTCACTCTTGACATTCGTCTATTCTAAGGCTAACCCAACCCAATGCAATGCAGCAGAAACCACATCTACTTCTGGTTCTTGCCAGTCGGGATCTGGAAGGCGACCACACTCTGGCCGTTCTGGAATGCCTTGTCGATGCGGAAGTAACCCTTGCGGTCGAACTGGACAATGTCATCCACCTTGAGGCCGGCGACGTTGCAGTCGGCGAGGGCCTCGGTCTTGACTTCGGTGACGGGGTTGAGGCAAGCCTCGAGCGTGTCCTCCTCCTCCATCTTGTCCTTGGTGATCAGGTAGTCGAACTCGTACATGGTCAGAGGGATCAGCTCTTGATCCTCC
>Ga0265797_10012595_pt1 | contig 10336 bp, 7 predicted proteins | sample P2T30metagenome_FD_192433 | JGI IMG/M metagenome (GOLD analysis project Ga0265797, IMG submission 192433) | Plant litter microbial communities from East Loma Ridge, Irvine, California - P2 T30 | ecosystem: Environmental > Terrestrial > Plant litter > Unclassified | place: USA: California... | reverse complement strand
GGCAAGGACTCTGTGGATCGTCTAGATGGCGGCCGGGTGGTACATCGACCTAGGAGCACGCATTGGGTATATATCCTGCAACGTACCGAGGTACCGCTTTTTGTGAGAGGAAGTCACATATGATGGGCCTAAGGGTGGAATCAGCCAATCGCGTATCCTCAATCCTACCAGCCAGACAGCTTGGCAACATTACTCTCTGTATGCAGGACGCATGCAGCATTTACCCAGCCCGCGACCCGCGAATTTCTGCAATTTCTATTCCGCTATCATCTCACTACTGTACTCTGCCATTACCTCAGCTGACTACCTATCTGGGTGAGCTCACGCTGTCCCTTGTCAGATCGATGCTGTCTATGTCTACAGCAATTGGTACAAATATACATGCTGTCGCATCGCTTACGCCATCGGGTGCATATGTCGGCATGTTGCAAGAGGAGTACCTAGTAAGCCATGCGGTGTGATTTCGCCTCGCTGCATATACAATCAATACCCTTGCTACACGTAGATGTACTTAAATGCTCCACATCCAGCGTACCCTGAGCTCCAGGAATTTCCATTTTCCCTCCCACCCTATCTTCAAGATGATCCGCTTTCTCCTCCTCCTCTCCCTCGCTCTATCTCTCGTTTTCGCAAACACAAAATGCACTCCTCACACCCGCCTCAAGCGTCAAGCATGGTACACACCCCATGTACTCCCACCATCACACACCTTCTAATATACCAGGCACACCCTCTCCCGCTCCAACAAAAACGCCTACATCTCCGCAGAACTCTGCCTCATGCGCCTTCCCCGCAACCCAGCCCTCGCCCTCCCAGGCACAACCTCCCGCTTCGAAGACCTCCAAGCCGCGCACCAACTACAATCCTACCGCGTCCACAACGTCGGCGCCTTCCTACCCTTCCACCGCGCCTTACTCTCCGCTCACGAAACCGCCCTCCGCAAAGAGTGCGGATACAAAGGCGCCCAACCCTACTGGGCCGAAGAACCCGACGCCGGCGATTTTCTGGGCTCCACGACGTATCGGGATTTCGGCGGTGATGGTGATGAAGGGGGTTGTGTGAATAAAGGCCCCTTTGCGAATGTGACGAATCATTTGGGGCCGGGGTATGGGTATACGAACCATTGTATTAACCGCGCGAGAGATGAGTCGTTCAGTACCCTGTCGTCCCAGGTGTACGTCGATGAGTGCCTGGCGAAAAAGACGTGGCTTGCGCACTGGAATTGCACAGAGAATAATCCGCATTTAGGCGGGCATGGTGGGGTGGGCGGATTGGTACGTCTGAATTTCAATAACAGTATCTATTCCAAGGGGAAACAGAGGCTAATGATTCGTAGATGGTCGATCCTGTATCTTCACCAGGAGACCCCTTATTCTACCTGCACCACACATGGCTCGACAAAATATGGGCAGATTGGCAGAAAAAAGACCTGCCAAAGCGCCTAAGAGAAATGGGCGGAAATAATGTCCAGGACGAAGCACACTTACCCCCTGGTTTTCCGCCTAGGCCGGCGGGTGTACCGTAAGTCCAATTCTTGTAGGTAGGGACTGTGCTGATATGCAATAGGCTGCCAACCGGCGCGGACGGCGACCCAGGGCTTGAAACGACGCTGAACCATGTGCTGAATTTGTATGGGAATGGGCCGAATCGCACGATCGGTGAGGTGATGGATATTTGGAATGGGGTGTTGTGTTATGAGTATTACTGAGGCGGCATACGTCAGGTACAGGCACTGAGGGAGAAAAGCGTGCTGAGCGGCCTGCTCGACGCCTCGTCAGTATGTCAAATGAGCCACTTTTACAGTGATAGCGGCACGAGATCTTAGGCTCAGGTCCGAACATGAAGATCCGTCTTTGTCGACGCTTTGCTTGCGATGCTCGTGCTGCCGTGGTATACTGAGGACCATTTCATTATCAAGAAGAATCGAACGCAACTGTAGAACGACCAGGGTGCGTTGGGACTGTAGGTTGTTGGGGGTCGCTTGATTAACCTCGTCTGCTCAGAGCGATGAAGGATACTTCTCCACGCTCAAATGATCGTGCCGTGAAGTTTGTAAGGGTCCGCTAGTCTTAGCGCACGCAAGCTCCGTCTCCGTCCGACGTCAATCGTGCCCTCCCAGTCCTCCGTCTGCATCACAACCCCATATCCATTCGCCGAACATCATGACCTCGCTAATTGGACCCCATGCTGGCAAACCCAAAACAACGCCTCACCGCGCCTTCGCCGCCCCCAGAGCTCCACCAGTCTTCGTGGCCGAGATAGCAACGTACCGCCACTGCCCATGACCCTGATACGCCCGCACCCCAGCAACAGTATCGATTGAAACACCGCTCAAGGTGCAAAAGAGTTATTATCAGGTAGAGTATGTATGTATGCGATCAATAAGAACAGCCTTGTCATCGGCTTTATGTTCAAATGGCCTTTGGGTCACAGTAGCGTGTGTTACGGCGTCGATAGCTGCGCGTACAGTAGCAGAGGTAAGTCAAAGGTAGTAGTCTGATGAAGTGAGTGCTGACTAGTTCTCAAGGTCCACTTATAGAAAGCAGTGCTGTCAGCTGCCGAGTGAAGGCCAGGCGTTGCTGAATTCGAGTGGTTAGGTCGTCACGGTCGAAGCTTAAGTGTATGACAGAAGATAACTAAGAGAAATTGAGCAGTGGAAGGGCGCATGTTCAGTCCCTTGTGTTCACCAGAGCGTCGGCCGTGGAGACGCAAATTCAGTCCTTTCCGTCGCATTATGCTTGTTTGATGATATACAAATATGAACGACAATAATCAACAACACTCTCGTTACTGCTTTACGCTTTTCTTTTTGCGCTCCTTGGTTGGGCCGGTTGTCATGTCAGACGCGCGACGAAACCACCTGCACACACATGCGCGCAATCTCTCTTTCCACATGTCAATGAAAACTATACAGACCGTCGGCAAAGTTCCACAAGCATTCAATAGACACACCCAATCTCTGCATAACCGCCACTCCAGCACAAATCCGGCACCGCAGCAAAAAAACCCCGTGAGTGGCGGGAAAAAAAAGCTTGACGACACGGGCTCGACCCCACAGAATCCATATTAAAACGCTGCTCCAAAACGGGAAGGTAACGTCTGCAGGCTAAACTCTACCCTGCATTATAGGAGGAACGAAAGACTAAGACGTATTATCAGCGCTACAAGCAAAATTCGTGCGTATGGGTGGTTTACGTACGGCCCAATAAGCATGGCGAATACTTAGTCATGGCCTTTCACCACACATGCGGGCCATGACTCTCGGATGTTTTTCGAGCATGCATGTGTACGAGCAGTCCAATGACATGCCTCGCGTTTACTTTGCAAGTATTCTACAACGTCGCTGCCTGCCTGTTTCCTCACCGACTGAGTGACATTATGCGCATTACCACGTAGCAACGGAGGGATTCGCCCCTTTTGATCGAGGGTAAAGACCGCGCGCGGTGCACAGAATGATGGAGTTTTGCTGTGGTCCGTGGTGATGCGTACAGATATATAAGAGCCCAGACAAGGCACCGACAAAATGAAAGCTACACAATACAACACGACAACAACGACAAGCATGCATTTCACCACCCTCGCCGCCCTCACGGCAACCCTGCTCTCCAGCACAACCGCCACCTTCTTCGTACGCCCCTATGCCCGCCCCATCCCCCTCGCCTTAAGCTTCCCCCCTAACACTATTAACAGCACGTCAACCGCGGCTGCATCTACCTCAACGACATCTACATCTGCGCGCCCTCCTCGCGCGTCATCGGCAACGGCGTGTCCAAAGTCGAGGCCCGCCTGGATAAGCCGGACCATTGCGTCAAGACGTTTAGGTGGCCGAGTTACTACCAGGATGTGTATTATGGCGCGGATAACTGCTTGTATGATGATAGTGGTGGGTATTTGGTGGAGAGTGGTTGGGGATGGATGGGATTGTGCTGACTGGGGCTGTAGGCAATAGGATTGATGACCAATGTTGTTAGGGGAGTGGGCTAGCTGGGGTGTTGATGTTGTAGGCCCTGGGGGCGTGGGGACCGTGGGAGATGTAGTTGAGGAGGTTTAAGGTGTTCGCCCGTTTTTCGAAATCGGGTCGAGAGTAGAAGAATAAAATCGGTGTATGGTACGAATTTCTGATACTAGTAGTAGCATGCTTTGCTGTGCGGCAACACGTACAGTGTAGAAAATCTATCCACTCCGGCTGCAAAAGCCAATGTGCCATTCCGTCCTTGCGGGCCATTGCGCGAATACACTAGGGCGCAGAGGTGGTAGTAAGGTAACTTTGAGGGAATTTGTTTGGTGAGCCGAAGCTTGTGGGTGGGCAAAGTTACCGCGAGAGGACGGTGTCCTTGTCCTGTAAGCTATAAACAGGCGGGATGTCGTGTGTATCGAGCAGCCATGTTTCGTTGACCATGCACGTTCATTGTTGTGGGCTGGTTGTGTACCAGTAAGGTCCAGTTCGTGTTGACCTCCGTGCCTCGTGCCTTTCGGAATTAGTACTTCAGTCCTCGCATTCCCACGTCATCGTCTCTCTGCCTTCAAATTGCATAACAGTCCATCTCTGATTCCCGCCAAAAGCTCGCGCGCTCATGCTGAACCACTTCATCTCCTCTTCTTTCTCCACATTGGCCACACCCATATCCACATCGACATCCCCGTTCGTCGTGCGACCGCTGCTCTTGAAAACAGCCCCTCTGACACCAAGGAATATATCCCTCACAAACGCAGGCGTCAGAAGCCCTTTCCACCGCACGCACACCATGTCCTTTGTAATCGTACCAGCGCCGAGGTCAGGAACTTCGTAGCGTGATAGAGCGGGGTCGATTTTGTCGTCTGCGTTGATGCGCGGCGAGCCCAGGGACACCAAGTCCAAGTATTCCAGCAATGCAAGACTCGCGTCTTGATCGTACAGCTCTTCCATCGCGCCCTTGACCAGTTTCGGCACTAACACGCCGTCCCTGTTGTTTCCCACAGGCTTCACATCGTGCACAAACGGCGCATACCCACTAAGCACCTCCTTCCCGTCCTTCAAGTCCTGCTCGGAGCTAGGATTCGCATTCCACCACACCCACGTCAAACTCTGCCCCAACACATTTTTCGCCGCCCATTCCAGTCTCCCAAACCCACGTTTCCCATGCCTCATACTCGCCTCTTTCAAATCGTACCTCACGACCCAGCGCTGCTTCTTGTGTTTCTTGCCCCCGTCTTCAATCGGCACGCCTTGCAATCCACATTTCTCATACGTCTGCCTATCCAATTCCAATCTCAACACGCCGTCGTAAAGCGCGAATTTATTGTCCACGAGCGGACGGCCCTCGGATAACATTGCGATGTTGCCGTGCTTGATGTACGTGGTGAGAAAATCTGGCGAGAGAATGTCGGCGAGGGACATGTGTACGCGCGCGTAGTACGTGGAGGCGAGTTTATCGCGTACGAGGGCGTAGAGTTCGGAGGGGAGGAGGAGGTCAAGGGCGTGGCTGGAGGGCTGTGCGGCGATGGCGCGGAAAGGGTATTTCTTGGTCGAGACGTTGAGGGGGTCGATGTAGGACGGGAGAACGCTGTGGGTGAAGTAGACTTTTGGGTCGGACGGGATGGGGCGGTGGAGGTCGAGCATTTTGGGCAGTGGGTATTTGGGCTGTTGTGGGTGGTGTATTGGGGGAAGTGGAGGGTCGTGAGGTTTGATGAAGCTTGGAGCTAGAGTAAAAGTTGCGGAGCGGGACGCGGTGGGGCGGAAATGATCCGCTATGTGGAGTCGCGCGTGGCTTTGGCGCGTTGACATGTGACATCAGTCCTCACTGTAAGTCCTGCAGTAATAGAATATATAGTAAGCGCATGTTGATCGAGATCTCGAGATCTATGACGTAAAAAAATATGTGAAGCCGTCCACAAGATACTATGCACCCGAAATATCGCAACGCCTGATCCTCGTCCCAAACTGACTAATCAAACTCCAAATGTCCTGACATCGACGTACTCCTTCAAAACGCCTCTTGCATATTCATCATGACTGCGCGCCAGTTCCGTTGCCATTCGCATGCACCACGCTATCAAACGCCTCATGCTTGATCTCTTCTTTGATCGGTTGTGAAGCTAGTCCCTTTGCTTTGACGCTCTGTACATGGTCCGCCCCACTGACTGCCACGACCTCATTCTCGTGCCCCTCGGGTATCATCTTGTGCGTGAGAGTCCAGCCGGCGCGGCGGGCGAGTTCGGCGACGATGACATCGCAGTCGCCGAGGAGATTGATGTCGAAGTTGATGTGGTGGATTGGCTATTACAATGTCAGTCTCTGATCATGGAATGATAGGAGGGCGACTCACGTCTCGCGAGATGTATATCTGCGGCACATCCCTCGCCAAGAAGTTTGGTATTTCAGACACGGGCGCGACCTTCATGCTCGTGCCCATGACGATGACGAGATCCACCTTGTCCTTGTCGACGTCCTTGAGGCGGTCGAAGAAGTTGTTGGGTAGCTGTTCGCCAAAGAAGGTGATGTCGGGCTTCATGATGCCTGGCTGGGGAATGTCGTAGGCGCCGTCTGACTCCGAGTCCTCGTCGCTGGTGCGCTTCTTGCGCGGGACTGTGCCGTTGGCGCTGCGCTTGCGCTTGAGGCCTGGCTTCTGTGCTGTGATGTCCTCAACACACCGCTTGCACTCTGCTGGCTTCTGGGCGCGCACCGAGTCGAATATGGCCTCGCCGGGCACGTTGAACTTGCACTTGCGACACGTCGCTGTCGCCCACGAGCCGTGGCACTGTATGAGCTTCTCCTTCTTGATGCCGGCATTTGCCTCTACGTTGTCGATGTTCTGGGTGTAGTTGGTGAGCAGCTTGTCCTTGTCCTGCAGTAGCCGTATAAATTCATGGGTGGGCGTCCACTTCTCGAGGTCCGGGATGATATCGCCGGCGAGGGCGTAGAAGGTGCGCGGGTCGTCGTCGAAGTTGTGAATGTCAAAGACCTGTTCGGGCTCCTCGTAGCCCATGGCCAGCAGGCGAGAGTAGAAGCCCGTGTTCTTGGAGCGGAAGTCGGGGATGCCGAGGCTGGTGGAGATGCCGGCGCCGGTGATGACCATGATGTTCTTGCGCTCCTGCAGCAGCTTGGCCGCGTCGTCGATGGTCTTGTACTGCTCGAGCCGCGGGCGCTTGTTCAGCTCACGGTTGATGGCGAGGCCGAGCAGCTGGTAGAAGTGGTCGTCCGAGGCGTCTTCGAGGAACTTGGGGATGCGCACGCCGAACGCCGTGCACAGCTTGCGCGCGGATATCTTGTCGCTGGTGATGTTCTCCAGCACGAACTGGCTGGTACCGACCTCGTGCAGGCGCTGCCGCAGTGCCCGCGCCTCTTCAGCAGTGCATGTCTCTGCGCCTACGCTATGCTATCAGTTTCTATGTCTATCTAAGAATACACGCACGCCATACTGACCGTTGTCGGAGTAGTCGAACGCGTCCACCTCGTCCAGAATCTCCTCGTACAGCGACGCCGTCTCCCACGCCCCGCCATCGTCGTCCTCTTCTTTCTCCGGCGCCGTCGCGTCCTGTCTCGCGGGCTCCGGCGCGGCCATGGCGGGCGGTGGGGCGGGCTCCTGTGCGGCGACAGCAACAGAGACAGGTCCCGAGTTGGGAGCGTACATGACTTCGACGCCTCGCCGAACCCAAAGAGCGGATCGGGAAAAGTAAAAAAGAACAGAAGATTATTATTACTGGTCAGTTTGCGAATGTCAGGAAAGGTGTTCCGACCGTCGACGATAGCGTACTAGCGGTTGCGGAGGTACGCGCTGGCGCATGTCTACATGTCACTCTAGCCTCCTCTTGGCCACGGCAGCTCGCATCGTGAGATAATGTGCTCTCTCTTTTCCGTCGAGTATTCACTCGCCATTCGTCGGGCAGCAACAAGCGAGGACCAAATCGTGTTGGATGTCACGCAGAGACGTGCAGCATCGCATGCCGCACCGGAGGACGCCCTACGGAGACTTCTCATCGCGTTGACATACAGACAACAAAATGACCGGCATGCAATGCACTTGCTCGCCAATGACATGCACTCTGCAACGGCAGCCACCCGGTGGAATAAGCAAAGCACCGTCTACGGCATACCGGCTGCTTGTGTCCAGCGCGACACCGCTGTGCCGCTTCTGCAAGTGCCCCGTCACTTTTTCAACGCGCTGCAAAATGCCCAACGTATAAGGTTCAGTATAGCCCGGGTGGTAATATCGTGATGTTTCTTGTTCCCCATCTCGGTTTTGTCTTTCTTATTAGACGTGTGTCTTCTCTTCTGTTGGGCGGTGCTCTTGCCCCGTTGCTCTTTGCTCTGCTCGTGCCTGCCTCGCGACTGCCAGTCTTCACACCTCCGCAGTCGGCGGTCATCTCGTCTAATGCCTGCCCTCCGCGCTACCAGCCAGACGGGCTTGGACTCGCAGAACAATCTCGACACACTGCCACCGGAGGTTTTTCAACACATTCTCTCGTTCCTGGTACATCCGCGCTCCCACCTCCCAGGACTCACCGAGGCCCAAAGCGAGTTACCTCAACTGGAGAAACTCGCAATCAAAAACGAAGAGGCATTGACGACGCCCTCACACGTCGATGAGTGGGCAGCCGACGTCTTCTCCATCAGTTTCACGCCGCATCCATTCAATGCGCTGGCGGCCACTTCTCGGCGCTGCCACGACTTGGTCGAGAGCTACTGCGGTCACCTGGTCAGGATATGCAACCCCTTCAACCTTCCGTTCGCGGACTTTGACCGCTACGGCGCGGGCCGCGTCTGGCCTGATCTGAGCGGTATCGTGTACCGGCGCCTATGGCTGCAACACGCCCCACGCTGTTGCATCTACTGCGCCGTCGTCATCGACCAGTACCCGTTCCGGACCGTCAAGTATCTTATTACGACCTGCAAAGACTGCTTCTACCGCCACTGTCTCGTGAGTTGCCCCCTCCACAGCAATATGTGTTTCTAATCTTGGCGTCGCAGGAAATTGTTGAAATCGTGAAACAGTATCACATTTCTGCCCAGACTGTGATCGAGTCGCCAGTCATTAGAGGTCGCCGGGGGACAGTCTGGTACTTGCGCACTGATGTTGAGGCCCTGGCAGTGCAACTGTATGGAACGAGAGCGTTCCATGCTGCCCATGCACACCAGGTCGGCAAGCCATGCACCATCTGCGCCATCACGCGGTTCAAGCCCGGCCAGGGATTCAAGAAGCGCCCGGTTCGAGATGCCGATCGGAAGACTACTGCTGTTCAGAGGAGGAGGAGCAGGCGGTGGGTGCGACCTTGATGGCACCTAGACCACGGCCAGCTTCGTCTTTACTTCACCCGAGGCAGCCTTCACGACGCTCTTCTTTCCCACAACACTTTGTTTTCCCACGCCACATTCAACCTTTCTTCACATGTTTATACACTTTACCCCTCTTCTTCCCCCCATCCAAGCAAACATGTAGATGAACCCCATCGCTTGGACGCCTTTCCTTCTTACCCCTTTTAACGCGACGCGCTTTCTTACCTTACCGCACACGCTGTCTTTCATAATTCTTTTGTAACGAATTTCGGTTTGTCAGAATACCCCGACTACCACGCTACGGAGTCATTAGTTGGATGAGATGACATGGACGACGAGGATGATGTGGAGGAGAAGTAACGAATAATGAAGCGCGTTTGGATTTGCTTTCTCGTTTTTGATTTGCTGTGATGTAGTGCTCTGTATTTGTGCGCATGGCAAGTTTTGCAATGACCATCGACTTACATAAAGCCCCTTTCGTAGCTCATGCGCCGCAAAAGACCCTATAAAACTGCACGTGTTGGCCTCAGGGAAACATGGTGGTTTCACATGATCATGGTCGATGGACATCTGGTGCCCTGCCTTGCGTTGCTGCCTGCTTCTTCTCAACTGTCTCTGCTCTTGTACGACTTCTACTTTGACCCGCACGCTACTCGTGTGACCTTTAGTATGAGTGTGATATGCCGGAGGTAACTTCTACTACTTCCTAGAGCAAGTGAGCGAAAATGCAGCGAGGTTTGTTGAACAATCACGCGTACATCCTTCCTCAGACGGGACCGACGTGTTGTGAGCTCTATACAGGGTCGTTTATCCTTATTTTTCGCAGACGTACAGAAGTGCGTCGCGGGTATCTTTCGAGTTCTAGAGGCGCTGCTAGAGTAAGACTAAGTCGTGTTGCGAAAACATATTAGGTCGGATGTGAAGGTAATTACTACGGCTGAGAGTGCTTTTATCATGAAGGGAGGTTTCCATCTCGCCTGCAACGCTCGCATAGTGCTACGTGCTGCTTTTGACTCAAATAATGTGAATAAATCTGTCGCGATGTTGCAGACGCGTGTGTACAGATTGCGATGGCGCTTCTTT
>Ga0265797_10012593_pt1 | contig 10337 bp, 8 predicted proteins | sample P2T30metagenome_FD_192433 | JGI IMG/M metagenome (GOLD analysis project Ga0265797, IMG submission 192433) | Plant litter microbial communities from East Loma Ridge, Irvine, California - P2 T30 | ecosystem: Environmental > Terrestrial > Plant litter > Unclassified | place: USA: California... | reverse complement strand
CCAGGTCGCAAGCGCGGTCCAGTACCAGTTCGTCGCGGGCGCCCATGATCGAGGCCATCATCAGGCCGACCACGCCAGCCACGTGGTAGCAGTAGCGCAGCGTGTCCTCGATGGTGTCGTAGCGCGCTTCATTGACGTCCATTGCGAAGCCGGCCAGGTGATCGAATGCATAGCGCGGCGCGATCGCGTGGCCCAATGCCACTTCCTGGAAGGCGGCAAACGCAGGATCGCGCATCGGTTCGCCCGAGTAGGCGCGCCGGGTGGCGTCGTACAGGCGGTCCAGTTCGGAGCTGGCGTCGTGCGCCACCGGCGCGGCCGCAAAGCCCAGTTCCTGGCCGTCCACCACGTCGTCGCAATGGCGGCACCAGGCGTACAGCATCAAGACACTGCGCCGGGTGGCCGGTGGAAAGAGCTTGGCGGCGGCCGCGAAGCTCTTCGAGCCGACCTCGATGGTCTGGGTGGCGTGCTCCATCAGGCTGGTGTTGGCGGTGGTCGTCATGCGTGTACACCCGCGTGGATCCCCTCCAGCATCAGGCCGGCCGTGGCCTTGGCCGACCCGATCACGCCCGGCACGCCGGCGCCGGGATGAGTGCCGGCGCCGACCAGGTACAGGTTGCGTAGTTCGGCGTCGCGGTTATGCGGGCGGAACCAGGCGCTTTGCGTCAGGATCGGTTCGAGCGAGAAGGCCGAACCCACATGGGCATTGAGCTGGTCGCGGAAGTCGAATGGCGTGAAGATGCGGCTGGTGACCAGCTGGCTGCGCAGGCCCGGCATATAGCGCTGCTCGAGGTAGTCGAAGATGCGGTCGCGATAGCGCGGCCCTTCGACGTCCCAGTCGATCGGCGCATTGCCCAGGTGCGGCACAGGCGCCAGCACGTAGTGGCTGCCGCAGCCCGGTGGGGCCAGCGATGGATCGGTGACGCATGGCGCGTGCAGGTACAGCGAGAAATCGTCGGCCAGCTTGGGGCCGTTGAAGATTTCCTTGATCAGGCCCTTGTAGCGCGCGCCGAAGCAGACCGTGTGGTGCTGCAGCTGCGAGTGGTGCTTGTCCAGGCCAAAGTACAGCACGAACAGCGAATTACTGAAGCGCTTCTTCTTGAGTGATTCACCCTCGCTGCTGCCGCGCCCATGGTTGCTGAGCAGGTCGGCGTAGGTATGCACCACGTCGGCGTTGGACGCGACCGCGTCGGCCATGAACCAGCGGCCATCCTTCAGGCGCACACCGCTGGCCAGGTTGCCGGCGGTCTCGATGCGCGCCACGTCGGCGTTCAGTTCGAGCTTGCCGCCCATGTCTTCGAACAGCCGCACCAGTCCGCGCACCAGAGCGCCGGTGCCGCCGCGTGGGAACCACACGCCCCAGCGCCGTTCCAGCGCGTGGATCAGCGTATAGATCGAGCTGGTCGCAAACGGATTGCCGCCCACCAGCAGCGAGTGGAACGAGAAGGCCTGGCGCAGCTGCTCGTCCTTCACGAAACGCGAGACCATGCCGTACACGCTCTTCCACGCTTCCAGGCGCGCCAGTTGCGGGCCGGCCTGGATCATGTCGCGGAACGACAAAAACGGCACGGCGCCGAGCTTCAGGTAGCCCTCGTCGAACACCGCCTTCGAGTAGGCCAGAAAACGCTGGTAGCCCGCGACGTCGCTCGGATTGCGCGCGTGGATCTGGCGGTCCAGCGACTCCTGGTCGTTGGCGTAGTCGAAGTGGCTGCCATCTTCCCAGCACAGGCGGTAGAACGGCGCCACCGGCAGCATCTCGACGTAGTCGCTCATCTTCTTGCCGCACAGCGTGAACAGTTCCTCGATCGCGGTTGGATCGGTAATCACGGTGGGGCCGGCATCGAACACGAAGCCCTGGTCTTCATACACATAGGCGCGGCCGCCCGGTTTGTCGCGCTTTTCGAGCAGCGTCGTTTGCGTGCCGCTGGCCTGCAGCCGGATGGCCAGCGCCAGGCCACCGAAACCGGCGCCGATCACGACGGCGCGTTTGGATTCGACGGTTGGCTTGAACGTCATCTGGTTCATTCTGGTTTCCTGATCTGATAGGGGTGGATCTTGCGGACCGCGGAGAAAGCCTCCAGCACCGGCACCGGCGGCTTGCCGGTCAACAGGCGCGCCTTGTCGCCCAGGTTCAGGCGCCCGGCATAGAAGTGCGCGATCAGGCCGGCGGGCAGACGGTAGAAGCGCTGCATCACGCGCCAGCGGTGGTCGGGGCTGCCGGCCAGGAACAGCATCCGGTTGAGCATGCGGAAGAAACGCTGCTGGGCCCAGGCCTGGCGCGCCTCGTTGCGCAGCGCCGCGAACAGGGCGGGGGCCGCCAGGTCGGGTAACTGGACGATGCGGTCGGCCAGGCGCACCGCATGCGGCAGCGAATAGCCAGTGGTCGAGTGAAACAGGCCGGCGCGCAGGCCGACGCTGGGCTGGCCCTGCAGCTCATCCCAGAAGCGATCGAAGTCGCCCGCCAGCACAATCGGCAGCGAGCCTTGTTCTTCGCGCAGTACTTCTGCGATCTGCCAGCCGCGCGCAGCAGCGTAGTCGGCGATATTCGCGCGCAGCCGTTCCGGTTCCCAGGCCGCGCTGTCGACGTAGTGCGTGTCCTCGATCAGCACACGGTCCGGGCCGAACGGCAGCAGATAGACGAAGCGGTAGCCGCCTTGCTGGGACACGCTGGCATCCATGATGGTCGGCGCCGTCAAACCGTGTGGTGCGGCGAGGCGTACCTCTTGCCCGAGAAAGGTCTGGTAGCCGAGCGCCAGGTGGCTGCTGGCGCGCATGCCGCGCCCGTCGATCACGGCGCGCGCGTGCAGCGTCTCGCCGCTGTCCAGTACCACGCTGGTGGGGGCGATCGATGCGATCCGCACATCGGTGCGCAGTGCATCGCCCAGTACCGGTTCGACGATGCGCGCGAAATCCTCCGAGGCGATGCTGGCATAGCTGCTGTCGAGCGTCCGTGCAAACTGCGGGAACTTGACGTCGTAGCGGGGCCAGCGGGTCGAGACCAGCGGCGCGATCCAGCGCTGCTGGGCAGGATCGAGGTCGCTGTCATGAAATGACCAGGTATGGTTGCCACCGATATGCGGGCCCTGTTCGAGCAGCAGAATGCGCAGCGCCGGGCGCTCGGCGCGCAGGCGCCAGGCGATCAGGCTGTTGGCCAGGCCGCCGCCGGCCAGGATCAGGTCGTAGTCAGCTTCGGTACGCTCATCCATGCTGGACGACCTTCGATGGCGTGCCCTGCACCCCGAGCACCGACTCGATGATGTCGGCTGCGCGCGCGGCGCCGCCGGCGTGCTGGATCTGCTGCGCCAGTGGCGTCATGCGCTGCTTGAACTGCGGCTCGTCGAGCAGGCGGCGCAGCTTGCGCGCCAGGGTGCCGACGCTGACAAACGCCGGCAACGCGCGCAGGCCGACGCCGGAATACTCCACGCGTGCGGCGGCGCCCGGGTGGTCGAACGCGACCGGCAGCGCCAGGATCGGGGTGCGCGTGGCAATGGCTTCCATCACCGTATTGGCGCCCGCATGCGAGATGACAGCGTCGGCCCGTGCCAGCACCGCCAGTTGCGGCACGAAGGCGTGAACCGTGGTGTCGCCGATGGCCGCCAGGGCCTGCGCCTGCTGTTCATTCAAACCGCCGCAGTGGGCAACCAGCAACTGCGCGCCTTCGCGCTGGCACGCCTTGGCGATGCGCTTGAACAGGCCGAAACGCTGGCTGACCAGGGTGCCGAGCGAGGCATACACGAACGGGCGCTGGCTCGACACGGGTGGCAGCAGCGCAGCCAGCTCGCTCGGCGACTGGGCCGGCGCGGTGGCGCCCGCGTGCAGCGGGCCGACATGGTGGAAGTGCGGCGGCAGTTCGCGGCGCGGGAAGTCGAAGCCCGGCACCAGCTGGCCGATCTGGGCCAGCGGCGACAGGCACTCGTGCAATTTGCTGCGCGGCGCCAGGCCGAGGCGCTCGGCCTCGGCGGCGATCGCGCGGTGGTGCGGTCCCATCATCCAGTCGTAGACCATGGTGCTGCCCTCGACGATCTTGAAGGCGCGCTCGCTGTCCTCGTACACGAAGGGCATCACCGGCAGCGGGATGCCGGGCTCACGGTTGACCGGCAGCGCGCAGGCCACCGAGATGAACGGCATACCGATGCTCTCGGCCACCAGGCCGCCGGCGGCTTCCATCTGGTCCGCAATCAAGACATCGACCTGCAATTCACGCAGCGCGGCCGGCAGTTCGCGGCACAGCATGGTGGTGCTAGCCGCCATGTCGAGGATCACGCGGCGCAATCCCAGCGGCGAGCCGGGATTGGCCACGCGTTGCAGTACTGCCGCAAGCGAGCCGGCGGGGAATTCGGCGGCGCCGATCGCATGAAAGCCGATACGCTCGTCCTTGATATAGGCGCGCGCATCCGGGCGGTGCAGGAAGGTGACGCGGTGTCCGCGCCCAATCAGTTCGCGCGCCAGCACCGACAGGGTGTTGAAGTGGCTGTACAGGCTCGGAGCCACGACCGCGAAGTGCGCCATGCGGACCGCTCGTGAGTTAGTTGAGGCGCAGCTCGGCCAGGTGGCCGTTCGGACGCACCTCGCGCTTGGTGGCCAGTTCGGGCGTGAAGCGCTTGGCCTTGCCGTCCTTGGCGAACAGCTTGCTGACCAGGTGGCGGGTGCGGCCCTTGGCGCCAACGGCGGCGGCCAGGCAACGGTCGGCTTCGAGCAGGCAGGCCGCCAGGCGGCGCTGCGCTTCGTCGACACCCAGCGTGTTGATCAGGGTGGCCTTGCCGACATCCTTGCCGGTGTCCTTGCCGGTGATGGTGCTGTCGTTGCCGGCGCCGTCGAGGAAGTCGTCCTTGATCTGGAACGCCTGGCCGGCCGCCAGCGCGAAAGCGCGCAGGTTTTCCGCGACCTTGTCGTCGGCGTGGCAGATGATGGCAGCCATGTCGACGGCGACGCCCAGCAGCAGGCCGGTCTTGAGTTCGTTGGTGGTGGCGATGGCCTCGGCCGAACGCGCGCCGCCGTGCAGGTCTTCGAACTGGCCGCGCACCAGGCCCTGGTCGCCCACGGTCTGGGCCAGCGTCGCCGTCAGGCGCGCGCGGGTGGCCGGTGCAATGTCCTGCGCTTGCGACAGCACGCCGAAGGCGCGGCTGAGCAGCGCCACCGACGCGAGGATGGCGACGTCTTCGCCATACTGGATGTGGATGGTGGGTTTGCCGCGCCGCAAGGTGGCGTCGTCCATGCACGGCAGGTCATCGAGGATCAGCGAAGCCGCGTGCACCATCTCGACCGCGCAGGCGACATCGATCAGGGCGGGCGACGCGCAACCGAGGTCGCGCGCGACCAGCACCAGCAGCAAAGGACGCATGCGCTTGCCGGCGCTGAGCGCCGAGGCGCGCATCGCCTTGCTCAGCTGGTCGGCCGGGCCCCGGGTGGTCAGCAGTTGGTCGATCCGCGCATCCACTGCCTGACGCAAAGAAGCGATGTCATCGACAGTGGAATCGTCGCCGGTTTCCACGTCGATTCCATCGTACCGCCGCGTCGCTGTCGTCATACGGAATCCTGTAAAAATTGATGAACTTGATAACCATCATACCGGAGGCAATATTGAAGATTAGTTAATTGAACTCAATCGTGCGCATCTTTCTTGTGCAAAAAATGCGTAATGTCGGGTGGCAAGGTCCGGGAGGCGGTACAAACACGGTTCGAGCCGCGGAATGCGGGTCGAAATCTGGTGAATACGCGAAATATTTAACCTGCCTCAGGCTGGCTGCTCGTCCGGGAACAAAATCTTGAGGAAGGCGCGCACCACCGGCGCATCGTCCTGCGCCGGGTAGCTGATGTACAGGTTGGCCGAGGGGGCATGCGCATGGATCGGCAGGAAGCGCACGCCCGGCCAGCCGATGCGGCTGGTGGTCTCGGGCATCAGGGCCACGCCCAGCCCGGCGCCGACCATCGCCAGCAGGGTTTGCGGCTCGGCCGCTTCCTGGAAGATGGTTGGCTGAAAGCCCGCATTCACGCAGCATTGGATCAGATAGCGCGGCTCGGCCGACTGGTCCAGGTGCAGCGTCAGCATCGGCTCGCCCGCGATCTCGGTCAGCGCGATCGACTCGCGGCTTGCTAACGGATGGCGTGCGTTGAGCGCCACGCAGAACTGCTCCTTGAAACACAGCTCCTGGCGCAGATTGGCCTGTTTCAGCACGTCGGCTTCGATGCGCGGCTCGCGCCAGAAACCGACGTCGATCTGCTTGCTGCGCAGCGCTTCCCACTGGTCGTTGGGCCCCAGTTCGTGGATGGTCCAGGTCACGCGCGGGAACTGGCTCTGGAAGCGTTCGAGCAGGCCGGGAATCGGTCCCCACATGGCCGAACCGACGATGCCGACCCGCAGCCGTCCGACCTCGCCGCGGTCGATCTGGCGGATGGTGTCGATGGTCATGCGCATCTTGCCCAGCAGCTCGGCTGCTTCGACCATCAGCGCGCGGCCGGCGACGGTCAGCTCGAAGCTGCGCGTGGTGCGCGTGAACAGGCGCACCCCCAGCTCGCTTTCGAGCTTCATGATCTGCTGCGACAGGGGCGGCTGCGAGATATGCAGGCGCTCGGCCGCGCGGCTGAAGCTTTTTTCTTCAGCCACCGCCAGGAAGTACTTCAGCTGTTTCAGGTCGATCGACATCGCGCGCTGTATCGTGATTTCAGGCGGCCTTGTGGCTCAACGCCGCTGCCAGCTTGGCGCCGACCAGGGCGTTATGCTTGACCAGCGCGATATTCGTGGCCAGGCTGCGCCCGCCCGTCAATTCCTTGATGCGCGCCAGCAGGAATGGGGTGACCTGCTTGCCGGCCACGTTCTGCTGGTCCGCCTCATTCAGGGCCTGGGCGATGATGCTGTCGATTTCGTCCGGCGCCATCGCCGATTCGCCCGGCACCGGATTCGCGATGACGACGCCGCCGGCCAGGCCGAGCTGCCACTTGGTGCGGATGAATGCCGCCTGCTCCTCGGGCGAATCGATCTGGAAGTCGGCCTTGTAACCGCTGTCGCGCGTGAAGAAAGCGGGGAAGCCCGGCTGGCCGACCGACAGCACTGGCACGCCGTGGGTCTCGAGGTATTCGAGCGTCAGGCCGATGTCGAGGATCGATTTGACGCCGGCGCACACCACGGCCACGCTGGTCTGCGCGAGTTCTTGCAGGTCGGCCGAAATATCGAAGCTGGTCTCGGCGCCGCGGTGCACGCCGCCGATGCCGCCGGTGACAAATACTTCAATGCCGGCCAGCTGCGCGCAGATCATGGTCGCGGCCACGGTGGTGGCGCCCAGGCGGCGCTGCGACAGCACATACGGCAGGTCGCGGCGGCTGACCTTGATGGCGTCGGGCGACGAGCCGAGGATCTCGAGCTGTTCTTCCGACAGGCCGATGCAGATCTTGCCGTCGATGATGGCGATCGTGGCCGGCACCGCGCCGGCATCGCGGATCACCTGCTCGACTTCGCGCGCGGTGTGTACGTTCTGCGGGTAGGGCATGCCGTGCGAGATGATGGTCGATTCGAGTGCGACGATCGGTTTGCCGGCGGTGCGGGCGGCCGCCACTTCGGGCGAAAACAGGAGGAAGGAGTGCATGGTCGGGTCTCTACGTTATTCAGTCGATGGTAAGTTCTGGAACCGGGGTGTCGAACAATCCCGGTTCGAGCTGCGGGCAGACGGTTTGCCCGCAAGCGATGGTCATGGCGGACAGCACCTGGCCGCGGCGGCAGGCCAGTTCCAGGTCGGTCTCGCCGCTGTACAGGGTCAGGCAGACGGCGGCGGCAAAGGCGTCGCCGGCGCCGGTCACGTCGACCACGTCGGCCGGCTGGGCGGGCAGGGTGCGCAGGCCGTCGCCGGCCGTGTACATCACGCCGAGCGGGCCGCGCGTGACGATCACGTCCTGCACGCCGTCAACCTGGACGTCGGCGCAGGCTTGCGCGATCTCGGCATCGGTCGCGAGCGCGCGGCCGACACGGATCGCCAGTTCGCCCACGTTCAGGATCAGCAGGCGCAGGCCGCGCAGGTCTTGCGGCAGGCGCTCGATCTTGGGTTCCGACACTGCCACGATCACCATCGGCACGCCGTCGCGCTGGCTGTCGGCCAGCAGGGCAGCCACGGCGTCGTGCGGCAGATTGAGATCGGCCACGATCAGGGCCGCGCCGGCGCGCTGTTGTTCCCGGGTGGCGAAAAAGTCGGGAGTGAGCGCGTCGTTGACGGCCATGTCGGCCAGCGCCACCCGCATCTCGCCGTCGTGGTCCAGCACCGCGGTGTAGGTGCCACTGGCGGCGCCGTCCACGCGCAGCGCGCCGCGGGTGTCGATGCCGGCTTCGTCGGCGTACGAAAGCAGGGCGCGGCCGGACGCGTCGTCGCCGACGGCCGTCACCAGCGCGGTGGGCACGCCCAGGCGCGCCAGGTTCTCGGCGATATTGCGCGCCACACCGCCGAAGGATTCGGACTGGCGTGCGGGATTGGAGGTGCCGATGGCCAGCTTGCCCAAGGTGCGCAGCTTGCGATCGAGATTGGCGGCGCCGATGCACAGGATCGGCCGGTGGTCGGGTAGTACGTAGGCGCGGCCGAGGATGCGGCGTTCACGCACCAGGGTGGCAATGTAGTTGGCGACGGCGGAGCGCGACAGGCCGAGGTGGCCAGCCAGGTCTTGCTGCGAGATGAATGGATTGGAACGGATCAGATCGTATAACTGCTCTTTTTTCGGCATCGCGCAGGTGAACGCTGTCAGGCGTTTTAAACAATTGTTTTATAATACTAGACAATTGTTTTTAGCATGTCAACAAATCGTTGCCTTGAGTGTATGCATCTCTGACCAGCTTCGCACAATTTATCTGGAAAAGATATAAATCGGGAAGAAAAAGTATATTTGCCATACATATCGCCATTCATGCATAGTTATAATATCTAGCTGTCCATTGCGCCGCATTCGCGTGCCATTGGGGCTCCTGCCGCGCTACCCGTCCCCCAGAATCCCGCTCTCAACAAGGAATATCATGTCCAGCAATATCCCATTCGAAGCCGCCGACATCATCCGCACCCGCAAGCCTGGCTTCGCACCGCGCGTGGCGCTGATCCTCGGTTCCGGCCTGGGTGTGCTGGCCGAGCAACTGCAGGATGCGGTCTCGATCAGCTATGCCGACCTGCCGGGCTTCCCGATCTCCACCGTGCACGGCCATGCCGGCGAACTGGTGCTCGGTACCCTGGCCGGCGTGCCGGTCGCCTGCATGAAAGGCCGCGGCCACTTCTACGAAGGCTACGGCCCGGGCGTGATGACCTCCGCCATCCGCACCCTCAAGCAGATCGGTTGCGAACTGCTGTTCGTGACCAATGCCGCCGGTTCGCTGAACGTCGAAGCCGACGCCGGCTCGCTGGTCGCGATCACCGACCACATCAACTTCTTGCCAGGCAGCCCGATGGCCGGCCCGAACGACGAGCGTTTCGGCCCGCGTTTCTTCAGCATGTCGAACGCCTACGATGCGGACGTCCGCGGGCAGGTCAAGGCCGTCGCTGCCGAGAAGGGCATCGTCCTGAACGAAGGCGTGTACCTGGCCGCCGCCGGCCCTCACTTCGAGACCGTCGCCGAAATCCGCGCTTTCAAAACGCTGGGCGCAGACGTGGTCGGCATGTCGCTGATCCCGGAAGTGATCGCCGCGCGCCATTGCGGCCTGAAAGTGACCGCCGTCTCGGCCATCACCAACCTGGCCGAAGGCCTGTCGCCGTTCGCGCTGTCGCATGAGCAGACCCTGAAGTACGCGGCCATCGCGGCCAAGGACATGGTCACGCTGATCCATGCCTTCATTGAGCGCCTGGGTTCGACCCCGCGCGCCGACGCTTAACTACAGAACCGAAGAAAGCGAAGACCATGTCACGCGCATTCATCCTCCTGCTGGATTCCTTCGGCCTGGGCGCGCTGCCCGACGCCGACAAATACGGCGACACAGGCGCCAACACCTTCGGCCACATCGCCGAATGGGCTGCCAGGGAAGGCAAGCCGATGTCGCTGCCGAACCTCGAGCAACTGGGCCTGGCTGCCGCTGCGCACAAGGCCAGCGGCGAGTGGGCGCCGGGCTTCGACCTGCGCGACGGCTTCACTGGCGCGTGGGGCGTCGCCCGCGAACAGTCGACCGGCAAGGACACCCAAAGCGGCCACTGGGAAATCGCCGGCGTGCCGGTGCTGTTCGACTGGGGTTATTTTCCGAAGACCGTGCCGTCGTTCCCCCAAGAGCTGACCGACAAGCTGCAAGAGCTGACGGGTGTGCCGGGCTGGCTGGGCAACTGCCACGCCTCGGGCACCACCGTGATCAATGAGCTGGGCGACGAACATGTCGCCACCGGCAAGCCGATCCT
>Ga0265797_10012592_pt1 | contig 10338 bp, 10 predicted proteins | sample P2T30metagenome_FD_192433 | JGI IMG/M metagenome (GOLD analysis project Ga0265797, IMG submission 192433) | Plant litter microbial communities from East Loma Ridge, Irvine, California - P2 T30 | ecosystem: Environmental > Terrestrial > Plant litter > Unclassified | place: USA: California... | reverse complement strand
ATTGGTGCGCACTCGCCGAAGGCATGCCGCAGCGACGTGGGTGGCGGCACGCCGCAACAGCCTGATTCGTGCGCAAAAAATCGAGTTCGAGATTGCCCATAGACATAGCGCTCAGTATGATAGTAAGACACGGTTCGCAGGTTTGCATCTGTATGTCTGCCTTCGCTCATGCAGCCACAGTATGCAATCCGGCCGATGACGTACGGGCCTCACAATGCGCATGATAAAGGAGCTAGTCGCGTATACCATGGCTGCAAGAGAAAGGCGTAGCAAAATTATTGAATCCTTTGTAATGTTTACATCAAGTACTCCTTTCCTACATGAGATAACCATATCCAGTATCATGAACGCCCTACTGCCGGTCCAAGCACTCCTGTGCGCCGCTTATCACGTATTGTACTGCTCTCCATGTCCCTTCTCTTGAGACATATGCGCCCAAGTCTGTCCATTTACGGGCCCTGGACCTTGTTGTCGCCCTTGATTACATCTGCATAGGTCGGTGGTGGCCCTTCAGGCTGACTCGAGCTACCCTCGCCGGCTTGCGGTGCAGCAGCATTCGGGGCTGAAGCGTCCTTCGCGGCCTTGCTTCCCTTTGGTTGCGCAAAGCTGTTTGTCACGCCACTCTGCTGTCCGGGGAACTGGCCGTTGCTTGGCTGGCTGCCCACGGTGCCGTAATTCGCCTGTCCTCCAGCCGGCTGCTCGTGGGTGATGACATAGTATGTGGTTCCGCCGTTGCTGTTTGCGCCGCGTTCGCGGTCGGGCACTTGCTGGTATGCGTCGTACGGATCTGGGTTTTGGAGGATCACGTACCAGGCGTGTAGGAGGCCTGGCAGGAAACCGAGACAGCAGAGCGCGAGATTGATGAGAGAGTCGGCACTGCAGAGGCCTTTCTTTACCCATACCCCCACAGGTGGGAACTAGTTGACGTGTCAGTACTTGAAGACGGTGGGTCGCAAAGAGATGGCTGGTGCCTGCTGCAGTTTCGGGGACGTGGACGTACCAGGACGCTCAGAAGCATCAAGAAACAGTCGGAGCCGCACATGATGACAGTGAATCGCGATGTAGAGTTCTGGGTTGGGTTGCGCAGCTGTAGGTACAAGGTCGTAGTCGTTGTGCTGGCGTCGGGGTGTCGCCTGAGTGAGAGGTACCTGCAGTCGCTTGATCTGATGACGCACATTGTGGCTGTGCGTGGCTGTGCATTCGCCGAGGTACCTGGAATACGATATACGGGAACCACCGCTGTCACACTGGCGCTAGTCAAGATGAAGCGCCGCTTCTGCAATTCGACGTCTTTCCAAGCCGATCTTTCGTTCACAAATTATTCTTATCGAGTGGCAAGCTCTGGAAACCAACTGCCCGCCTCGCAGCATATCCATATGTCACTTATCAGATATCCAAGATCACCGAACGTTGCACATAATCCGTTTTGATTCTCTAGTTCAATATGTACGTGTTCATGTCCCATTGAAAACAAACGCTTTGTGTGGCACACAGGTTGGATCACATACAGAAGAGCTGTCCTCCCCAGCACCTGATATTAGCACCTGATATTAGCACATGTGGCTCAGCCTGTAGATTCTGCTACGCATCATGGATCAAAGATCTTCAAGGTCACAGCCCTCGCTGGAAGGTAGAGAATAGCTTGCAGCTGGCTACCTGAGTGCCAGCGTAGTATGCATATCCTGTGGCTGGCGCTATTTTACTTGAAGTAGCTAGCAACGCACACCACGAGTACCAACATATACTTACTGCACATACGATTGTGTGATCTTGTTGGACTATAGGGATAAAACATGGATCGCAATCTCCGAGCGAACTACGGGACTAAACACCAAGGAAACGTGATCTGAAGAACAAGGATCAAACATGGTGGTAGGTGAACAGATAAAAGGATGACATCGACAGAATTTGACGCGACAAGTGGGAAGATCGAATGAGATTGATATAAATGGTGGTGAAGATGACAAGATGACAGAACGTCTTGAACAGACAGTGAAGAGAAAAGGACATAACGTGCCCTGTGAAATGAACATCAAGCGCTGAATGACGCCATACCCATAAGCCACCCTTTCTGAACAAACTCATCAAAGCATTCTTTAGACAGAAAATGGGATCACAGTCGTCAACCCCTGTAGACGTGAGGGTGTAGTATCAAAGCAGTGAATGAAAATGTAGGGCATCATCCAGCATGATAATATGCTGCATAAAATGGATGATCCAGTATCTTAGAAAGACCATTGTGCAAGGTCAAGAGGCTGGCGGGAGGTGCTCTTGACGAATGACACGGCAGCCACAAGAATGGACGGCTCTGACAAGAATTCTGAGCAAGCATTGCAGTGGGTGTACTCATACTGACGGGACGTTCAACGTCGGCTGTGACTAGTAAGATTCTGCACGAAAATTGGAGAGCGTTAAAAGGAATTGGCAGGTCTTACCTGTACGCAGCATCAACTTGAGAGCGCCGCTTTCGCTTGCTGTAGTCTTCTTGCTGCCGCAAGCGCTCATGCTCGTGGTCCGCATCCTCATAGCTCCTCTTCCGAGAGAAAGAGCTATCGCCTCGGTCGAGTGAGGTTGCACTTGGCACATCCTGTCGTATCTCGCTGCTGGGATTTTCGGGCTCGAAATCAGAGCCAGCCATGGTGTGGTTGCTTCCTTCAGAGAGCGCTGGACTGCCCCTGGAGCCATCGAGACCATGGCCACGATGCTGAGGCGCATTCCAAGGATCGTAGCGTTGTTGTTGTGGGGGTGGAGGTGGAGGTGGGGGCCTAGAGGTGGTGGAAGACGACATGGAGCCATACGGCCGAGGCAGCGGAGGTCCATGTGTATTGTTGCGATGCCCTCCATACGATTGCGCTCGTTGAGGTGGAAGAGCAGGCTCTGCAGTCTTTGTGAAGGCAGAAGGCAATGATGGCTTGCCAGGAAGTGCCGACGGGATCTTCGCATCGGAGGCAGATAATGGTAGTGAAATCTGCTCATCTGATGGTGGCTTCGGGGTCCCGGTCACGCCCAGTTTAGCCAGGATGTCTTCTTGGCTTAGCTGTTGAGGAGGTGCTGTCTCAGACTCCGTAGTGGCAGGTTTGGTGGATCCACTGTTTGTAGCGAGTGCTTGCTCAAGGTTATCCATAATGTCCCACGTAGCATCGCGCATCTCCAGATCCTCATCCTGCTGTACCTCCTCGTACAATTCGTCCGGTCGATCTCGTTGAGCAATACAATCCTCTAGCGAGACGAGATTGGATTTCATGTCCTCGTCTGTGAATACGACGAAGACTGGGTCATCTTGAAGTGTCTCCCATTCGTCTGTCTGCCTAACATTCAAGAAAGCCTCATGCGAGTTGTCGGCTGTAAAGTACATCGACACTGAATCTCCGTTGTCCAGTTTCTCCGGCGTAGGTTTCAGTGCGTCTTCTTCGGCCTCGGCGAAGGTTGATGGTAATGCACGTGTTACCTGCTTTGCGGGATGCCAGATGATAACTCCGAGACTTAGGGCCGGATCGACAGGTTCATTGCTTTTGGGCCATATAGCACCATCGAAATCGAAATCCCAGTCGTCCCAGGCAAGGAACAGTTGCGGCTTCTCGCCTGAACTTTCCTCACTCAAAGCACTCGTGGACTGATTTGACGGTGGAAGGGTACGAGATGTAGTGAGATGAACAGTCGCCTGTGTTGGTGTAGCGTGAGGATCCGGCGTGGAATGACTATCGTTGGGTAATCCGTTAATTGAGCTGTGTTGGTTTGACTGATAGGATGCTTGCCCCTGCTGCTGTGACCACGCTGGATTCTGTCCATAAGCCTGTTGATTGGTGTTAGTGGCCGCATGCTGAGGCTGATATCCTTGATAGTGGCTCTGTGGTGGTGCATAGGGCTGCGCAGGAGGTTGATTCGGAGGTTGCGAGTAACCTGTATTTGGTTGATAACCTGGTTGTGGCCATTGATAATTAGCTTGCACCGGCGGATATGCGGCCTGTGGGTAATTTGGAGCTTGGGGCGGCGGCTGATTATAACCCTGGGCGGAATAGCCATGGTGCGCAGGGGGAGCAGCATAACCTTGCTGTGGGTAACTTGGAGGTACTGGGGGTGGTTGTGAGAATGCAGGCTGCGGCGGTTGGTACTGATTGGGAAAATGAGTGGTTCCAAAAGGGCCCTGGGGTTGCGCCGGCCCACGATAGCCTGGGGGAGGGGGATACCGAGTAATTATCGGATTTCCCTTCTTCTTTGGAGGTCTACACATATGTCAGAAAACGGCCTTTGGGGAATCTAAACTTGAGGTTCGATGTTGTTGTTCTTTTCAAAATATCTGGCCGAGCTGCAAGTACGTGGTGAGATAAAGAAAACCTACTGAACATGAGGAGCACGGTGAGGTGGACCGGCCGGCGGATAGGCAGCTCCTGACTGATATTGTCCGTATCCCGGTTGTTGTCCTGGCTGCTGTCCATATTGATAGGGCGGCTGTTGGCCGTATGGCTGGCCATTGCCATACGGTTGCTGCTGGAAAGGCGCCGAACCTGCTACGGGCCCGCTCCACGACATGCCCACTCTGGAAATTACCTGTTGCGATGCACGTCAGGAGTAAGATGCTCGGGACCGTATAGAAAGAAATGGAGTCGATGGATTTCTCGGAAGTGGTGATGTAGGTCGGACTGGATGTAGGCAAGTGTTCTTGAGTTGGGAGGTGCGCGTCTCAAAATTTGGTCTGGTCGAGCGCACGAGCCAGGACGACGAAAGAGAAGCCCAAGCTCATGGAGGGACTTTGAACTTAGGGTGCTCTGATAACGCGTGAAGGCTGAATGATTTGGGCGGAACTATGACGTTGGGAAAGACGGAATTGAGTTGACGGAAAGAGCCCTGAAGTGAAACAAGCCAGGCTGATGTGAGGAAAACCCTTGGAAGTTGCTATTGAGAGCACAGCAGGATGCAGATGGCGGGTTGCGAGGAATGCAGGAGATTGGCCTCGGGACATCAGAATCTAGTGACGCGACAGGAGGGAAGACTTGAGGGTGAAGACGCCGAGTGCACACCCGTCCCATTGAAGCATGCCAACGGTTGTCGCGTAGAAATGAAATCTGGAGCGTGGTCACGTTTTGCGCTTGGGCCAGGGCCAGCGCGGGATGCCGCCGCATTTCAGGCCGACAGGCACACATTGCCCCCCATTGCCATGTCGCTCGCTCTCGCGCCATCGCCCAGATACCGCCCCTCGATGCGCCCCCGAGGATGATTGTACGATACAGACACCTGCTAGCGACCAGTATAGACTCGATACCCTGAGCTGCGCCGCGAATGCCCCAACACCAACACCCACCGCACAAACACCACCATGCCCGGCCTACCGTGTACGTCAGTCGCCGACGCCTGCGCATTCCCTGGGTGGCTGTGCTGACATTGTGGCAGCTACCGTAGACCTCGATGAATGCATATCGCGCCTGTCGAAGAAGGAGCTGCTCGCCGAGTCGGTGGTCGAGGCAATATGCGCCAAAACCAAGGAGCTGCTCATGAAAGAGAGCAATGTGGTGCACATCAGAGCGCCCGTTACTGTCGTGGGTGACATCCACGGCCAGTTCTTCGATATGATGGAGATATTCAAGATTGGCGGGCCGTGTCCTGACACCAACTACCTCTTCCTCGGTGCGTCTCCGTCCATTGGCCGTATGCTGCACGCGACCTCGTTTCATGACGCTAATATATCCTAGGTGACTACGTCGATCGCGGTCTCTTCTCTGTCGAAACAATATCGCTCCTCGTATGCCTGAAGCTTCGCTATCCACACCGAGTCCACCTTATACGCGGAAACCACGAATCGCGCGGAGTCACTCAGTCTTATGGCTTCTACACCGAGTGCTCGCGAAAGTACGGGAACGCAAACGTATGGCATTATTTTACCGACATGTTCGACTTCCTCACTCTATCCGTCGTCATCAACGACCAGATATTCTGCGTACACGGTGGCCTCTCGCCGTCAATACACTCCATCGACCAAATCAAAATCATCGACCGTTTCCGAGAGATACCTCACGAGGGGCCTATGGCGGACCTAGTCTGGAGCGACCCAGATCCCGAACGAGACGAATTCTCGCTCAGCCCAAGGGGTGCAGGTTATACATTTGGAGCACAAGTTGTCAAGAAGTTTCTGGAAGTCAACTCCATGTCGCATATTCTACGCGCACATCAGTTATGTCAAGAGGGCTATCAGGTTCTGTACGATGACAGACTGAGCACAGTTTGGAGTGCACCGAACTACTGCTATCGGTGCGGTAACATGGCGAGTGTACTGGAGGTTAGTGATACCGGTGAACGCTTTTTCAATGTTTTCGATGCGAGCCCCGACAACGATGTCCACCGAGCAGAGCAGCAGCAACAGCAAGGCAAGGAAGTCACGACAGAGTACTTCCTATGATACCCAACATATACAGCGGTGCATCATTGGCTCGGTGCGAACCTGGCATTTATCGGCGTTGGCACGAGGCACGGCGTTCAGGCAAGACCATGTTGGTTATATACAATCATGTGTGAAATGCGATCATATACTGAAGATGGTACGCAATCTCAACAAACTCGTCGTTACCTGCGTTATACGTGATTTGCGCACCCGTTTCAGCATCCCAAGTACTTAGTTTCGATCCAACGCGCCTCTTCGTCATGACCCAGCCTTGCAACCACAATCTTGATGTCTGGGAACACGCTCAACACCCTGTTAAGACCTACGCGCCCTGCCGTATATGTCACAAAGACAACTCTGTTCTCCGGTACGCCATGGTCAACCAGTACCCTGACCGCCATCAATGCCGCTGCACCTGTGGAGAATTGCGGATCTAGAACCAAGACCAGTCCATGCTCTGCGATGTTCTCGGGAAGAGCCCGGTAATGCAACTCCGGTTCTCCAGTCCTGTAGTTTGTCTGGATCAATACTCTCCCAGTCCTGCAGTCTGGAATGGTTCTTCGAAGGCCCGTTTCGAATGCACTTCCACCACGTAAGACTACTACTGCGCTGATTTCCGCAGCCTTCTTGAGTCCCTGGTACGTGTAGTCCTGGGGCGTAGTGATTTTGTGTGACTCAAAAGGCAAGAAATCCGCAGCTTTCTCGACCAAAAGCGCGACCATGCGATCGAAGTAGAAGATAAAGTCTTCTCTCGACGTGGTCGGGTTGAGTAACAGGGTGTGCATTCCCTTGATTTGGTTCGTTTGTTGCAGTACGATAGCATTATCGCTCAATGGGCTATCTTCCGCGATCTTGCCCAGTCGTCTCAGCTCCGTCTGATGCTGTATGCTCTTGCTTTCTAGCGTCTGTCGAACCTGATTGCTCACCATGGTGATTGCGACCTTGTTCTCAATACCTCTTGGAATGATGAGATCAGCAATCTCCCTTTGCGGCGCAACGTATTTGTAGAAGTTTGGCTTTACGAAAGCGAACCATTGTTTGATGCATCCTTCGATGTCGCGTCCGCGTTCTTTCACATCCCGTACGAGACGTCTCGAGAGACACAGGTCAGCGTCGGCTTCCGCAAATATCTTGAGATCCAGGAGGTCGAGCACGCGTTGGTCATGCAAAGCAAAGATGCCTTCTAGAATTATGACGTGCGGCGAGTAGATCGTGGTCGTTTTGGAAAGGCGGGCGTGTTTTTGGAAAGAGTATATAGGCACTTCAGCCACCTTGCCACTCTTGATGTCCTTCAAGCGCTCGACCAGGATGTCGAAATCTATAGCGTCGGGCGAATCAAAGTCGAATTCGTTCCGGAAAGCCGCTGCAGATTGCTCTGGCGTCAGAGGCTTGTAGAACGAATCCTACATGCAGTGGTCCTTAGCTGATTGGAGCACGTGACCCACTGTACGAGGCTGGTACGCACCATAGACAGGATGACAACCCATGGCAAGTTCAAAGATGCCACTATCGCCAGTGCCAGAGAAGTTTTTCCAGATCCAGAACTACCAGCTACACCAATAATGCTCGCGTTGCCCCACGGCGGTTCGTAGTGCGTTCTGCGGCCTGCCGAGGCCATATTTGTGATTTCTTCGGATTTTCAAATGAGACCGTGTTTCTGCTATCTCATGCTCTACCAAACCGCACCTCTCCTAGCAAGACTGAATAATGTCGAGGGTGTATGCAGGGTTCCAGCACGATCGGGTTTCTGCAGCGGGCGGCTCTTTACTTAGGCTCGCGCTTACATAATAACGACCCACCCCACTAGCGTTGCCAAGCTCGCAAGCTCAGTCTTTCTCTTCCACGAACCTTCACTCACAAACTTTCTCTCATCACGCACCAAGCTTTGCGTGACTGCCAGCACACTCGACCAACGGTCGGGCAGCTCTATCCTTCACTGATGGACGTCGGCTGAGGCTTGCTGAGCGCCTCGCTTCACCATGGTAAGCTCCAACGCATCTGCTGTCGCAAAACTCACCACCCTCTAACAATCATGCAGAGCTCATCTACCGTTTCTGTGTCGGCGGCAACGCCAACACAGCATCCTTTCCAGAGGAAGATTGATGACATCAAGCCGTCCAAGACGTAAGTTGCTACCTGTCCGCGCCGCCTCAGCTACTGCCCCACATGATGATTTCAAAATAAGTTGGGAATCTCTCCGAAACAACGTGTGGAGAACATGTTAACTTGTATCTCTGATCTCGCAGTAGCTGCTGCATTGCGCACTACATTGTCTGGCATTCGACCAACAAGCTAACGTATGCGCTTTAGGGACATCAACTTTGTCATCATGGACTATCTGGTCAGCGAAGGCTACCCTAGGGCTGCTGAGAAGTTCGCCAAGGAAGCCAACATCCAGCTACCTCTTGAAGAGGAGTCCATACAGTCCCGCGTAGAAATACGACGGTCTATCCATGCTGGCGACATTGACACCGCCATTACTAAGATCAATGATCTAAACCCTCAGGTACGCATTCTCTTCCCACTTCGTCCACCCCTTGCAGGATTATATCCAGTTTCATGCACCACGCAGAATCTCTTTGATGATAATCAAACCTTCAGTCCTTAATATGATTGCAAACAAACACACTCCCTCATGTCGCATACCTTTTGTTGGGCTTTGCTAACTCCGAGTCAGATTCTAGACACAGATCCATCGCTACACTTCGCGCTGTTGCGTCTGCAGCTCATTGAGCTTATCCGCACATGCACATCATCTACCGCCTCCGACATCACACCCGCTCTTAGCTTCGCGTCGTCTCAGCTAGCTCCTCGCGCAGCTACGAACACGGACTTCCTGAAGGATCTCGAGCTTACTATGTCGTTGCTCATTTTCCTTCCCGCCACCCCTGGAACACTGCAGAAGGAGCTCAATGAACTGCTTGAGCCTTCGCTCCGTCGGCATGTCGCGAGCAAGGTCAACGAGGCAATACTCACGAGCATGGGGGCACATGGAGAGTCACGCATGAGGAGCTTGGTGCGCCTACGGCAGTGGGCGGAGACCAAGGCGCGAGCTGCTCAAAAGGACATCCCTCCCGTTCTACCTCTTGGCTTGCAGGACGCCGACGAGCGGCCGGCCAACGGCAATGGTGAGGCTGTCGACGTGATGGTGCAATAGAGACGTACGAATATGGGGCATCAGTTCTCGACTGAAGCTTTTCCGCTCCTATGCCTTATGTTGTAACGATTTTATGACGAGAGAGCTTTTGAGCTCTGGCCTATTAATGATACCACAATTGAATTCTGTGAAACTCGCGCTCCTTGTCTTCGTGCATGGATTTGATCATTCAGCCTGTAATAGCCCATCTTATAAGTTGGAATATCCAACAGCGATGCAAATTCGGGGTGATCTACCTTTATAGACTACGCCGTTGAGTTTCGTCGTTCAGATGAGGTACTTCCGTTCTGCCATGGTAATCAGTGGTTGGGTACTGTAGCAGGCGGTCGTTCCATGGTCTGGGTCGAGTTAAGTCCTTGATGGGCAGCGTAGCTGACCGCATTAGGCTGGTCGTTCATCATACTCGACCTGTCATCCCGTCGCGACCGGCCGTGTAGTTCGCAGGAGGTTATGAAGGTACTCATGTATGCGACGTATAAGACGGGCCTTGTGCTCCAACGTTGCGAGCGTCTCCGAACCTTCGCCCTCCCGTCATCCGCACAGCCAGCCCAGCGAAAAACACCGCTCTCCGGACCTGGGAATCCCTGTGCTTTTTACCACCAGATCTCCAGCCCCTCACTTTCCCAGCCAACGCAGATCTCGCTCGGAGCCTATGTTTCTGAGCTCACAGGACATCCATCCTCAACCGTCCCTTTGCTCCGTAACATCCGGCCGCTTTCGATTGACGCGAGCAAGCCAGTGTCCGCTACCCCGCGATTGCGGACGCGCTATTCCCACGCCTCCTAGCATCCAGAACCCCCGCATAGTA
>Ga0265797_10012591_pt1 | contig 10339 bp, 11 predicted proteins | sample P2T30metagenome_FD_192433 | JGI IMG/M metagenome (GOLD analysis project Ga0265797, IMG submission 192433) | Plant litter microbial communities from East Loma Ridge, Irvine, California - P2 T30 | ecosystem: Environmental > Terrestrial > Plant litter > Unclassified | place: USA: California... | reverse complement strand
GGTGCTCCATCTAGTGGTCGGCGGGCAGCCTGGATCGATGAAAGATGGTGTGGTGTAATTTCCGCATGCCGGATAACAACCGCCGTACATCTGACCGCAGGCATTGGTGCTGTCTGCGCAGAGCGTCAAGAAGCAAGAGGAGGACTCTGGTGGAGGCGTGGTGTTCGACGGTGACTTGGTCGTTGATGGGCAGCCTGGATCCATGAACGATGGAGCAGTGAACCCGTCACAGAACGGGTAGCATCCCCCATATGTCTGATTGCAGCTGTTGATGTAGTCTGCACACACCGTCGGACAGGCCGAAGAAGAGGATATAGGAGGCGAGGTGACCGAAGGATCGGCCGATACGATGGCTGCCAACGTCAATATGGCGAAGATGATCGATTGAGACATGACGAAACTTTTGGGAGGCGTCTTGTAGGTTGAGTTCTGTGTTGAATCTTCCTCGAATCGATTCCAGCTGTGAGCAGCTTTATATCTTCCAAATGGTGGCACAGGATTCCAAAGATACGAGGCCAAGAGACGAGGTTGGACAGGCTGGCGGGTGCATACACTCAGCTTACCTGTTCCCAACCCCTTGCTTAAGTTTTCGGTGCAATGTAAATATGTCACTCGGTTCGTTCTCGATCAAGACACTTGCATAAGCGTACGACCGCCGTAGCTCAGCGGGTAACGAAGCAAGATTCTTCCATCAACAACGATTACCTCAAGTAAGCCGAGATAGCCTTCGCAGAGCTGCGATTGGAGTCGTCTGTGACCCACCGAACCGAACAGAATACAGGATCCATCAAGGACAAGAGAAAGTTTCGATGGCACAGAAACACCTTCGCGCGTTCTGTACCATCCCTACCTCGGTGGGCTGGCTCCCCAAATCGGTAACACGGGCTGACTCCCGGCTGGACATTCTTGTGATCATTCGATCATGCCACGAGATGCTACCTCCCAAGCCAGACTCACCTGCCAGCATTGTCAAGACGTGCTACTACAGGTCCAATAAACGAGCTGTGGCGGCGACAAGGTCAATAGGCAATGGCATCATTGCGTCGATTGGACATCGTGTGTTCTCGAAAACTTGAGGATCAGTACACCCAGCAACCCGTTCGATGTTGTTTGTGAAGCTAAAAGTTTCCATTCCGTACGATGCCCTGACCAAGACTGCTGTACTCGAATCGACCAAGTCAAGCCGGGTTGTACCTGGACTCAACAGAACTTGCTTCGAGTCAGATGTATTCATATTCTAATAAACCGCATAATACGCGAAAGTAATTATGAGATGAATCGAAACAAACAACCTATGAGCATCGTAAGCTGTGTTCTGAACCATTGCAAGTCCAAAATAGGAAGTTGTGATGTGGCGAAACAAAGGAAATTGAGACAGCATCTCCGCATATCCGAGGCCTTCCCTGGACCTCACTTTAGCCATAGTATGTTTCATATCCATCTATCTTCTATAAACAACCATTCTCATCATTTTTCCTTTTGCTGCATTGATTCGTCTTATATACCGTTTCATGTCAAACACATCCTTTGGCTAAAGTCTTGCCTTCAAGGGAGACTTAATCGACAGGGATGAGGACCTAGAAGCAAAAGAGGAGATGGCGCAGTTGCTAACAATGGGGATGTTTACCAGGATGACCACTGTAGTTCCTACACTTCGCTGAAGTACGGATGACATCTGTTGTCAACATATGCGAGCCAGGAAACATGCGGCTCGCCGCTGTGTGAGAACAGAGCTTCTGCCAGCATGGACGCTCGACAAACGAAGTGATTCTGTGGCCACAGGCCCCCATGATGATCTGATGTTCGCATGTCCTGATGTTGCCTTCGGTCGGTGGTCCGGAGAGTCGAATAGTTGCTGGCTAGTATGACCTGTTGAGTGGACTTTGGTATTCTCGCTAACGACTTCACAGATCCACTGCAGTCTCGAGTGTCTTCGCTGCAACAATGGCGTTCTGTCGCAATGTCGCTTTGTCTTTCAGGGTGTCGTCGACTGAACGTGCTGGTGAGCCACCCAAGGCCCTTTTCCCAAAGCGAGATCTAGTCATTGTCAGTTGCTCCTGCCTTCTTTCACCTCATCACACCTCGCTTTGTTGACCCCAATGGCCTCGGAATTCCCTTCACTCAACAAGCGCCCTCGCATTGATATTGCAATTTCACTTCGTCCGCGTTCTTTCACCAAACGAAATGAATCGCTTTGTAGCAATTCTTTGTCTTTCCTTCGGAGGGTCGCCTCGATCGTTCACCAATGCCGCATAAATAACAGCCGTTGGCTCCCTCAATCAATCTTCTTTTTCGGCACGCAACAACCGCCTTCCAACAAGGCACTCAAACATCAACAGTCTTCGCCCAAGAACTCTCCGGTAGAGTTTTTGGAGTTGCGCCCGAAGACACCACAAAAACAAAAAAACAAACCGAACCGACAACAACCGCGACCATGGACACCTACAACACTGCTCCGAACAACACCTCGTCGGCTGGCACCTCTAAGCCGCCGATGACCACTGTGCTACCGATCCTCGTGCTCGCTCTCGCGCTTGCACTTCGCTACACTCGCCTTTTCGTGGGCATCTGGGCTAGTTTCACTGTGAAGCCCTTCCCGGTCTCCTCTTCTCCGACTTTCCCTCCTGAGGAAGTCACGGTTGTCATCCCTACCACGTTCAAGACTCCTGAGGAGCTCGCACAATGCATTGAATGCATCCAAGGCGAGGGTCCCAAGGAAATCTTCGTTGTGACAGGCGATGCGAATGTCTCTGCGGCCCGCTCTCTCGTTCATGCTCACTCCTTCAAGAACGTCAAGGTTCTTGGTGTTGCTAAGCTGAACAAGCGGACCCAGCTCCTCACGGCTTTGGACCAGGTCACCACCCCTCTTACCATCTTCGCTGACGACGACGTCTTCTGGCCGCAAGGCTACCTCCCGCAACTAACTGCCATCTTCGAAGACTCCAAGGTCGGAGCTGGTGGTACTTGTCAGCGGGTTCGTCGTAACACTGCTGGACCGGTAACTGACTTCTGGAACATCCTCGGCATCTCGTACCTCTCTCGTCGTGTATTCAACAACATCTCGACGAATGCCGTTGATGGCTCCATTTCCACTCTTTCTGGGCGTACAGCCGCCTACCGCACTGCCATCCTCAAGTGTCCTGAGTTCAGCTACTACTTTACTCATGACACCTGGATGGGTCGTCCGCTGAACTCTGACGACGACAAGTGTTTGACCCGGTACGTCTACTCTCACGGTTGGTCCATCGCCATCCAAACGTCGACTTCTCTGGAAACCACGGTGGAAAACAACCACCAGTACCTCTCGCAATGTCTCCGGTGGGCTCGTGCCCACTGGCGCGGTAACTTCACCGTGATGATGAACGAGTCCTACTGGTGCTCCGCCAAGTACTCTTGGGGCTGCTATGTCATCTACGCCTCAATGTTCCAGACTCCGTCTCTTGTTGTCGATGGCGGTCTTGCCTACCTCCTGTCTCTGGCTCTGGCTTCCTGTTCCCCTGCTGTCCGTACCGGATGCTACTCTGTGTTCGCCGCCTTCCTGTTCCTCACCAAGACAGTGAAGATGGCCTCCCACTTCAAGCAGCATCCCGGTGACATTGCCTGGCTTCCGGCTCTTATCGCCTTCAGTTATTTCCACGGTTTCCTCAACGTCTATGCCCTCTGCACCATGACTACGACTGTTTGGGGTGGAAAGAACCTGCATGCGGAAGCCCAGGCCGTTGCACCGAAACCCGAGTCTGCACCGCTCCCGAAGAAGATTCGGCACGCGGTCTCCGTAAGTGAATCCTTCAAAACCTCTTAGGACGTTACTTACACCTTCTAGCTTTCCATCTACCGCCCGCTCCAGCAGACATAGTCTGACTGTCGACACTGGTCGAACTGGAGCCTCTCGAACAGGAACGTAAAATCCTGTTCAAAAAAACTCGCGCATAATACTGAGGCATACAGCTCAGAACTGCGCGGGTGAAAACACTTGGGAGCATATTCATCGGCGTTCAAAGATACCCACTACAGCACTCCGCGCTGACGACCTTGCCTCACGGCTCGGGCTTGCGCGAGAGGAATGGCATTCTGACCGCTTTCTGTAACATTAGCATACAATATACTATATGGCTCTTCAAACATTGACATTCTCACTTTCTTCATTCCTTCCTTGACAGTATAAACAACTGAAATCTTACTCACTTCACATAGCAAGAAAAGGGGTTTCAACACCCAGGGAAGTCCAATCCACAGATTTGCCAGTAATTTATTCAGTCCTTTGGTCTTTCGTAGAGTGTAGTCTTCAACTTGTAACTTCAACTCTTCATTGTGTTTTCCTCATCTTCTCCTCTGTCAAAGCGTATTTTCGCAGAGTCATACTCCGTCGTCTCCGCGCTGCACCGCCAGTAGACGTGCTTTTCATCGAGGCACTGGATACTGGATGCCTTGATAATCGCAACGACAAGGCCTTTGGTGCCTGCCACAACACGTTGATTAATATTCATGCAAGTAACAACAAATCGAGTCAGCCGACGTTGCCGAAGAGGCCTGTCGTCGGTTGCGAGAGGTGATGCCGAGGTCGAGCATACTTCCCCAGTCAACCAACACCATAAGTTTATGGTTATCCCCGCGTTCACTGCTGTGCCCTTCACTTACGACCAAGGTGCTCTTTCCATTGTTGTCACGAAACTTGTTCTGCATTGCAGCACTCTTCGCATTTGACAATCATTTACGAGTACATATTGGAACAATGTCAGCTTCAAAGCCACTACACGAGTACCCTCCCGAAGCCGTCTCATGGCTGAAGCGCGATGTCTTGCTGTTCGCAAGGAGCATTGGAGCCACTGTAGATGAGCTTCACTTCCTCTATGTAAGCAATGACCACCCTTGAAACCCACCCTAGGCCACACCAACTAACTATTCTTCCTAAATAGGAGCTCCACCCCAAGTTCGCCGCATTTCCAACCTACCCCATTATTCTGCCTTTCAAGAAGACCACACAAGAAGTAATCGACTTCTACGCTGCTCAAGCCGCCCGTGATGGCGGGATTCCCGGCGTCCCCAAGCTCGACTCCAAGCGCGTCGTCGACGGCGAACGTTCCATGACCTTCCTCAAACCCATCCCAACAACCTCGGAGAACCGCTCCTTCGAGCTCCGCCAGCGCGTTCTCGGCGTCTACGACAAGGGCAAGCCCGGCACCGTGCTGGAGACGCAGATGGACCTCGTGGACAAGGACAGCGGAGAAGTCTACGCCCTGATCACTGGCTCTGCGTTCTTCGTCGGTCAAGGAAATTGGAACGGCCCCAAAGGCCCCAAGTCCCAGAACTTCCCGCCGCCAGAAGGCAAGAAGCCTGATGCCGTCTACGAGCACCAGACGACGGCCGAGACGCCGCATCTATACCGTCTCAACGGCGATTACAACCCGTTGCATGCCACGCCGGAGCCCGGGCAGGCCATGGGCTTTGGAGGCGCGATTATGCACGGCTTGTACTCGTGGAACTCGACGGCACATGGCTTGCTAAAGTTGCTGGGCTGTAGTGATCCGGCGAATCTGAGGGAGTTTGCTGCGAGGTTCGCCTCGCCGGTCAAGCCTGGAGATTGTTTGGTTACGCAGATTTGGAGGACTGGGGAGAAGGATGGCGAGTGGGAGGACGTGCGTTTCGTGACGAGTGTGAAGGGTGGAAAAGTGTGCTTGAGCAATGGTCGGGCTAAGATGAAGGTTGTTGGCGAGAAGCAGACGGTTGGTAGTAAGTTGTGAGTGTCGTGATGGAAATGATCGTAACGAAAATGAGATGGTACATTGTGCCTACGCGAGCTATGCGTTGACACCACCGCATTGTTATTATATTGTTGGCGGCATTGGGAGTCTGACCTGATTGATTTTGCATGTCTTCATCTTCATAGTTGCGTCTCGGATGCAGGGCTCCAGAGGGTTCCTCGGGTATCGTCGCCGCCAAGGCCCTCACTCCATCATCGAAGGGAAGTGGCTTTGTTCCAAGAGACAGCTTAACGTCTCTCGGGCGACAGATCAAAAGGAGCAGACTATTACCAGCGTCGCCCAACTCTGTCCCCGTATATTTGTCCCCCCAAGAGAACGTCCAGTTGTCTGCAGGGACTCCAGTTTGTCAGGTCTTGCAGGTTGTCGAGGCGCGGTGACCGGGGATAGGGCGATTGCCAGCCCTTATACGCCTGCAGTGTTATGTGGCGTCTTCGTCTTGTAGTCGGTTAACAGATCGGCATGCAATAACAGGTTAGACGACCTCTCGGAAATGCGGCCCTGGGTACTACGGTGCATGCATGCATGTACAGATGCACCTAACAACACGCCAGAGCAGAGAGATAGGAGATGATCTCATGTGCAGAGAAATGGAGGTAAGCAACAGCCTGTCGTTGACGCTACATACAGTGCTCCGAGTACCTCAACGGCGTATGCTCCGCATTGCTCCCGGCCGGGTTACCCTTCTGGAATAATGGAAGATGGAAGGCTCAGCAAGCTTTTGCATCGGGGTTGGGGTCAGTGCAGCCGATGCGAATCGCTGATGATGACTGGCGGTGGAGGAGCTCTGCCAGCTCTAGGATGTGAGACCCAGCCCTCTGGGCGCGATAATATACACTACGTCACGGAAGAGTCTATACAGGGCAGCACTGCTGAGCTGCATCTCCAAGCTCTAGGTGGCCTGTCTCGCTCTCCTCCCAAAAGTGCTGTCGTAATCACCCAATCACCGTCTCAGTCGGAAACTCTGTATAGCCGCTACCGCTACCGCTACCGCTTGCGACTTGATTCCTCTGCGGCATTTGCTTCGTCGTCGGTGTGCTGACTACGACTGTATCCGCCACACCACGCAACCGTGGCTACCAACTCGCCTCATCCCCCTTTGACCGGCACGGTGGACGACTCCCTCCCATTCAAGCAGCCGGAGAGGAAGCGGCGTCTGGACTCGCGCGATCCGCCTTCGAATAATCCGCCTCGTTCGCTTGGCCGCCGTCCTGGTTATCACAAATCTAACAAGAGTGCGAGTGCCATTCCGACCCTCTCGACCATCAACATCGCTCCCTTTGCTCCGAGTCCACTAGGCAGTCCGACGGCTACCAGAACCGCAGCCTCCTCTCGAGCCTCCTCCAGACGTCCGAGTGCCGCCAGCGTACGCAGTCAACGCAGCTGGCTAGGCAAGACGCCAGCGACCACCACAAACAGCAGCACTACCATGGCGAGCCCTCACGAAGGAGCCAGCAATAGCCAGGGCGGCCCTCTCAGCGGTGCCGCCGACCTGCTACGCCAGGCCATGATGTCCGGCTCGCAAAGGTACGTTGCCACGTGCAAACTCGCGTGTTTCTGATTATTTTTCCTGTTATCTCTCACTGCAACAATGCTCGCTGCACACCCCCTCCCCTAACCTGCTGCAATTTCACATGCTACACCCACGCACGCAATCCGCACGCGCTTCTTCGTGTGTTCCGCCCCCCGCACCGCCACTCGCACACGGCCGCCACAGCAGCCAAATGCCGCGATGCAATTCATGCACCAGGGACAGCGTTGAGCATTCTCCATCACCGGCGCTCCCAGACGAGCGTGTCATTCGCGCCTCGAGCTCACAGCGTGGGGCGCGCGCCCGCTAAGCACCACGCTGTTTCCGCGTTTTTCTCTCGTTCCCGTTCGGCCACGCCTCGGTCCGATCGCCCTTTGGAGAGGGCAGCACGGGCAGGCAAATCTCATGTGCCCCGCGGCTCTGTCATTGGCCGTGCACCGTATCCAAATCTCAGCAGCCTCACGATTCTGCACGCTGCTTCTGCGCCGTCCCACCACCAGCACATCCTGCTCGTTTCTTTGTCGCGCTGCTTGCATTACTAGCATCGCTTGTCCTATACCCGCACCATGGCCGTCGCTGACTCGCATTCTTCCAGCAGGGCGCCCACCGACCACGACGAGGCCTCCCATGACCAGATAGGATCCGGTGCCTCGACTCCACCCGGTGGTACTGCCACGCCACGGCCTGATCTCCACAACGACAAACGGGTCCCGGCTCTACCTAACCACAACTACTTTGTTCAGGTTCGTGATTTTTCATCTACTCCCCAGCGTGTTTCCGCACCCGCACCTTCCCTATCCGCGCCCCAGGCCACTAGCACCATGGCCCTTCCCGAGCAGAGATCGCAGGAGCCCAAGTCCTCTTCTCCTCCCGCCGCAAAGTCAAGCATCGAGGACCAGATTCGCGAGACCCCACCACAACTCCCACACGACATGCCGCCATCCGATGTGCCCAGCCAAGCTGCCATGCCTACGCCGCCCTCTTCAAAGGACCCCTCACTGCACATGACCAGCAACGAAAACTCTCGCACACCCAGCGTGACCGAGCGGTCGCCCACACAAGACGAGTCGCTCGAGGCGGCACGACAGAGCACATGCCCTCGACCGAAGCCGCCTATGCCGCTCCGCCGGGACACCATATCGGATGCACTCTCCAGCATAGTCACCAGGCCTGACGTCTCAGCACACATCTCCAATCCTTCCGCCGACCCTTCCGCCTCCGTGGACTCTCCCTCCACCGCTCCTCGTTCTCCTAATGACACAACAACCGCGGAAAGTCCAAAGCTAACAGAAGGCGCTGAGCGCCGTGATCAGAATACCCCTCCTCTTACACCACGATCTGGTTCGCATGAGAGCAGAAGAGGCGAAGATGCGGCAGCCTCGACAGTCAAGGCCTCCCGGTCTGCTTCAGATTCTTCGCAGGAAGTAGTGGTCGCACAGCAGAAAGGACAGCTTGAAATCGTGGTCGAAGAAGGCCGTGGTCTAAGACCCAGCGTACAGCCGTACGTCGTCTGTGTTTTCCAACAAAGCGAAGACGTCTCTAGTGGAGCCGCAAAAGAAGACGAGATGGACACCGCCGTTGACGGCAACCACTCAAGCCAGTCTGGCGAGGAGAACCTTGCTCGCGGGGTGGCCATGCGTCGGATCGGCAGTGGCTCTGGCACATCTCGTCCGATTCCTGCCATGCCTAGTCGTCAGACGAGCTCCACCAACATTGCCGATCTGCAGCGGGGAAACAAAGACCAGACCACCAACCCATCTTGGAAACACACGGCCCAGTTTGACGTTGTCGGCGAGCAAAATGAGCTGGATATCTCGGTCTACGACAACGTAAACGACGAGGCGTTCCTTGGACATGTCCGCATTCCTATCAACCTAGAAGACTATGAACACCAGCACGAAGGATGGTACAAGCTCCAGGGCGACGACCAGCACACAGGTCTGATCACTGGAGAGGTACATGTTAGGATCGCCTTCCACGGTACCGGAAAGAAGAGCTTCGGGCCTGAAGACTTCGAAGTCCTCAAATTGATTGGAAAGGGCACCTTCGGCCAGGTCTTCCAAGTGAGGAAAAAGGACACCAAGCGCATCTACGCCATGAAAGTCTTGTCCAAGAAAGTCATTGTGCAGAAAAAGGAGATCCAACATACCATTGGCGAGCGCAACATCCTTGTCCGGACAGCTTCCACTGAGTCGCCCTTTATTGTTGGCCTGAAATTCTCTTTCCAGACGACCGCAGATCTTTATCTTGTGACTGATTACATGTCTGGCGGTGAGTTGTTCTGGCATCTGCAGAAAGAGGGCAGATTCCTCGAGGTCCGCGCCAAGTTCTACATCGCCGAGCTCATCCTCGCCCTTCGCCATCTCCACCAACATGACATTGTCTACCGTGACCTGAAGCCCGAGAACATCCTCTTGGATGCCAATGGACATATTGCGCTTTGTGACTTTGGTCTTTCAAAGGCCAACTTGGCCAAGGACGACGTTACCAACACCTTCTGCGGAACGACTGAGTATCTCGCACCCGAGGTTCTGTTGGACGAGGCCGGGTACACCAAGATGGTCGACTTCTGGTCGCTCGGTGTGCTCGTCTTCGAGATGTGCTGTGGTTGGTCACCTTTCTACGCCGAGGACACGCAGCAGATGTACAAGAACATTGCTTTCGGCAAGGTCCGCTTCCCGAGAGATGCTCTCTCCAACGAGGGTCGCAACTTTGTCAAGGGGTTGCTGAACAGGAACCCAGCCCATCGTCTGGGTGCTAAGGGAGATGCTGAGGAGCTCATGGCCCACCCATTCTTCAGCGACGTGGACTGGAACAGACTTAGTAAGAAGATGGTCAGCCCGCCGTTCAAGCCGAAACTCAAGGGTGAGCTCGACACGAGCAACTTCGATCCAGAGTTCACCAACGCTCTCAGCGACGGCAACGCGTCCTCGCTGAACGCACGAGCTGCGGCCCTCGCTAGTGGTGTGGACACGAATAGCACCCCGCTCAGCCCTACAATGCAGAACCAGTTCAAGGGCTTCACCTTCGTCGACGAGAGCACACTTGA
>Ga0265797_10012589_pt1 | contig 10339 bp, 13 predicted proteins | sample P2T30metagenome_FD_192433 | JGI IMG/M metagenome (GOLD analysis project Ga0265797, IMG submission 192433) | Plant litter microbial communities from East Loma Ridge, Irvine, California - P2 T30 | ecosystem: Environmental > Terrestrial > Plant litter > Unclassified | place: USA: California... | reverse complement strand
CGTTCTTTTCACCCAGTCAAATCTGCCTTGAACGACGACAACTACTACAGCTTGGGACGAGGCCAGAAGATACGGTGTGATGGCTAAGTCGAGCACGACTTGGAGATCTCTCATACTGTAAGTAAACGAGCCGCAGAATTGAATACACAAATTCTGACACAAGTGTTCGGTCGTCACATCCCTGGTCTTACTGTGTGAGCTCCCGAGACTGGCTTTGGGACAGTCAAATTGGCCTATCCAAGTCACTCAAATTCCCGCTCCCCCAAATTATACACAAGTATACACCAACACTACACCAATCTTCCTCTTCAGATCCTACTCAGAACCCCTCCTCGTAAACACCACATCCAACTCATCACCCACCCGCCAAGAATCCACATTGCCATCCCATTTCACAAACTTGACATCCGCCTGCAAACCCATCCTGCCCTTCCCCTTCCACAACCCTTTCTCCTGCAGCCCGCCCCAAACTGCACGGAACGACTCCCCTTCGCTCTCCCTCTCGCCACCCTCCATAGCCTCAGGTTCATCCAGCCATACGCCTTTGTCAGCCATGCGGCGCAAGTCGTCTGCTGGGTCCATGGACGCCCAGATGTCCCAGGGTAGGTATCTGACGCGGACTTCTTGCAGGGTTGTAGGCTCGGAGGAGAAGTAGGCTGGTGAGTTGAGCATCAAGAGTGCGTGCATGCATACTTGTGTCCAGTAGCGGCATTTGAGTGGCAGCGCGTAACCAGGTCGCGACGTGCTACGCAGGTGATGTGACTCTTTGCTGATGAAGTATAGCGGCACTGTGATGCTCGTGAGGTGGAACGTCGGAGATGCAAAGTACTGGAAGAGCGGCGTGACTTCCATTTGCACAAGGAGGTCGAGATTGGTGGCTACTTCGTTATACGTAGAATGGTTCTGTGGATCCTCAGACGAAGGGTCGATGAAGGGGTTGTGATTGGCTAAGCCGAATGGATCGTTTGGGTCATTGGCTTGCGTTGCTGGAGGCTGGCGGAAAGATGGGTACAGAGATGCATCTGAGGGATCGTAGTGGTTGTCGTCGTAATAGCTTCCTTCGTGGTCGTGTTCGTCGTAGTGCCCGTTATACTGCGCCCCACGAATATAGTCAACATCGACTTCTTGCTGATCCTGCTCCCAGTACCACTCGTCTCGACCGTTCTCGCGATCTGGCGGGTAGTGCGTCAAATTGGGAAAAGTGACCCAGTCCATCTCGATCTTGCGCATCCACTTGAGCCACTGCCTGCCCGGCCCATTCTGCTCTTGAATTCGCTCGAAGAGTGCTTTCAGCACGAATGGTCCGCAGCTCAGGAAGATAGTGTGGTTCTTGAATAGTATCTCAAGGGCTTCGCGCGCGACTTGACGGTTGAGCAGGAAGTACTCGTGGTGCAGGACCAGAAGAATAGCGGCAGCGCTGGGCTTGAAGTGTTTCAGGTTACGGCGTTCGATGCGTAGAGCGCGCCCGCTGCGTTCGTCCTCGAGTCGGAAGGCATGGTCGTATATCTACTTCATGTTAGAAGTGTTCATATACATCTTCAAGGTGGTGCTTACTTACAGCATCTCGCAGCTCGCGGGGCAGCCTCAAGAATGGGAATACTTCACGCGCATCCTGGACATACTCAGGATTGATCACAGACCTCGGCGCCTCAGATGCGGTGTCCATCTTACCTCTCGGTGGTCACCGGCGCGTCGCGTTCGGGTCTCATGGCAATTTCACGATGCACACCTTGCGCCCCGCTCAAGGCCACCCCGCATTGCGCTAGCACGTGAGTCTCATCTCCGCCACGTTTACTAACTACCTTACATCGAAGCCTTACTCTACCCAGCTCCGTCTGAGCTTGTTGAGGACTGTCTGTTGCCTCAAGAGCGTGTTTGATTGAACGACTTCGACGACTGCGCAAGCTCCGCGGCCAGGCCACGTCTTTGACAAACCGTGCCTCTCCACTCCAGAGTTTGGGACAACCGTTCGACGGAGCCTTCTGGTCGCTTGCCCTGATACGCTTACTCCAACAGCCCTGCCCAGACCAGAGTGCTCCAAGAAGAAGGTGCGGAGAATTAACCGCTCATGGTGGATGCGCGGGCCGAGACGACAATGACGCTGCATGCGTATGCACATACCACGCAATTGTCGCATCTTTAAGGTCTTTGACGGAGTGCTGCGAGACCGCACTACACATGTAGAAAAGTGGGGACGCTGTAAACGGTTTGCAGCCTGGCGCCTCCGCGGATTCGTTTTTTCGAAGCAATATTTGGTACTGTAGCGTGAGGCTGTTTCCATTTTGCACCTCACGGTTTTATGGCCCCATGATCTGACGATGTGAAAGTATTCTGGATACGCGCCGTGCAAGAATAGCAAGCGCTCATTCTTGAAAGGAGCCGTACCCACCTCAACTGTTCAGGACGCCGCTAGCGATCATGACCACATTCAGCGAGCGTATGTACCACCAGTTCCATGAGCTATTTCTGCAGCAGCAATCGAATTGGTAACCTTGCCGTGAATAATCTCCGATAACAAAGGTATCTTTGGCGATCACGCTGCGAGAATCAGGGGCCGAAAGTACAACTTCATTCAGCATGTCACGCGAGCAGGGATGCAGGGCCTTGTGCGATCCTACGGCAAGAGGTCCGAAAACGTTGCAACTCCAGCGCTTGCACGGTTTCATAGTCATGCCGTCGATGTCCCTCGCGATGCCCTCGCACGTAGAGGGGACACATCTGCCGACACATGTGCTTTCGGTCAACGTTGGGGTGCGTAACAACCTGCCCAAAGTAGCACTGCACCTGTGGCACGGCCAACGCCCCAACAGTGCCACCTCCTACCGGCTACCGACTGCTGGCAGTTGACGCGTCGCCGCACAACATCTGGTCCCCCAGGACTGCTGTCTCATAAAGGAAATGAGATGGTGTACTGATAACGTGTTGGCTGGGTGTAATACAGAGGTAAAGTGAGATTCTGCAGGTCCAGCGGTGGCTTGGATCGGGCAGGAACAGAGTCCAAGGGTGGAGGTTGGAATCTCTTCCGCATTGTGTACAGTCTCAGTTGCTTCCGCGGAAGGAGAATTTGTTGATGCACTACATGCAGTCTGTCGTGTCAGCATCGTCCTCGAATGGCCATGTTGACCATCGCTACAAGCATGGCAGGCACAACAGCCCGTGTATCGTGAAGAACGACGAGTCTTTCGCTGGACTTCGCTGTCGTGTATCTGCCCATTGTTTCATCATCTGCAAGCTGGCGCACTGTAATTCATGAGCAAAACGACCCGGGCCATGGGTCACCGTAGAGGTTCGATCGTCTTTCGATCATCGATCGAAGTCGAGGAACAACCCGATCGACCTCATGGGTATTGGAATGGCGCTTGTTGCGGGGTATTTGGTGCCTGTGTTGAGTGTACTGGAGCACAGCGCATGCACCTGGCACATAGCACAAGACCGTTGTTCTGGCAAACCTGGTTGTTGGGTCTGCGTGTGGTTACACCGACCAGGACTCGTTGCGCCGATTTGAAGCGCCATGTGGTGGCGGCCTCAACTAGATTGCACCTCTATATTGTGGCGAGCAATAGAGTATATAGCGGTGAGATCGCCATCGAAAGCGCGTCGTCCTGGCGGGTCCGTTCTGAATGGTACCTTGGACGGCCGGCGTTGAGCATGGGACATTTTTCGACGGTCGTGTAACCGAATGACCATGTCACAAAAAGGCCGCTCTGCTTTGTCTCAGATGACGAATCGGAATTGGCGATCGAGCAGTTGAACGCTCGATCGAATCGACCCTGATGAATCGTCTTGGTCCAGGCCAGAGAGATATGCCGTATCACAATGAACAAAAGTCTCTTCCTCAAGCAGGGCTCAATGTCGACATGGCCTTACGTCTGCAGCTGCTACTGGGATGCAGTGGTAGACTAAGCCGTCATCTAAGCCACGGTGTGACAACACCCTGAGAAACGACCTGTTCCTGCTTGGCATAACCTCGCGGTAGCTGCAAGAGTCCTGGCTTGTTGCAATGCAGATATTACGGTTCACCCTGACCTCCATCGCGAGCCGCATTTTGGCGTACGTGCTTGGGACCGTTGACAATGGAATGTAACCTTTTCGCTATTTTGGCCTACGGAACGCGTGACGAGGCACCTGAGCTAGGTCATTGGTACTGATGAGTACTTGGAACGAATTCTGGTGTACCCGTAGATCAGGAGCTTACCGGGCCCAATCTCCAGGACCCCCATTGGTGGGCAGAACAGTACGTTAATCCACAGCGTTTCTGGCAGAATATCGGTCAATAGTACTCTGTGCGACATCTCATTTGAAGGTTGATTACCAGAGCAGGAGATCGCAAAAGGGAGAATTGAGGTCAAAAGAGGTGTCGTTGGTTGTATGAAACGTGGACCGTGGGCCAAACATGTCTCTTAGCTTTTCGAGTTGCTTGTCGCTGCGTTGCGGGGCTTGTAGGATCACCGCGTCCCCACTTTGCGTAAACGTGATTGTCCCCAGGTGGTAGCACTGCCCGGTGGCTGAACGCTGCAGGAGAGGTTTTCGAGTCTGCATGTTTCAGACTGGGCATGCTGCACGTCGGGCGGAAAAACAGAGTAGATGGCACTCGTGTTTGTTTCCTTCTGCTCGGCGCTTTCGCCAGTTGGGCATAGGGCGTGGAGACTCGTGGCGGCGTCTCTTACAGCGGGCAGCGGGCCAGCAGCGCCAGAGCTGAGTTTGGCTAAAGTTGTCGATGACAGCCCAGGATTGTCCCCCAGAGCCACCTGCTTCTGCGCTCCCATGCCTCCCGTTCCGTGGTCATCTCGGCAGTGTTCACACACATAACTAGATGTTGCTGTACCGCGATGCCGTTCATAGAGAGCCTCTTTTGCGAGGCTGCTTGCCGTGCTGCACTGCCGCCCGTCTCACAAGAGCAGTTCGCGCGCGGAGCCAGGGAGTCCATATTACGTGCAAGTAGCCGCCGCTAAGACCGGCTGGAATCTAGCAAGTGCCTCGTGTATCGTCTTTCCACGTGCTGGCGGGCTGTCCCCTTGGCGAGCAAACACCCAATAATTGGCTGTTCCCAGGTGCTTGCGAATCATAGGCTGCAACCTTTGCATCCTCTTTCTACTCCATCTCGAATCCCCGAGTGTTGCACAAGTCGTCCAGACCCGCGGCTGCCCGCTGCGCTTTCTCGTGTCGCTCCAAGCCGATTGTACGTTGTACTCCCTCCAGGCCCTTGGAGTCGCTCTGGTCCGTCCATGCAAGGCACGGCTGCGTTCATTCAACCGCCGCGACGACCCTCCTGCTGCTGCTCCCTTCTCTGACCTGTCGTCCTCAGCGTCTGTACTCGATACGGGTATGAGCCGAGATTTGTCGAACCCTCGCATTCTATTCTCCACGCGCACACCACGGCGCGCCTACCGTGAATTTGTTTTCACGGCCACTGCATCTTCCGGACCGCCTAGTCTGCCCTCGCTCGCTGTGTACGACAACACCTCGACGCCACCCATCAGCTGCTTCATGCCCATTTGAACCAGGCCAATTCGCAGCTAGCACGCCTCGCTCGACGCCTGCGTGTCCATTTGGCTGCGAGCGCGCTCCCCAGCAATTGATTCCAGGATCAGCCCTCTACACGCAGTGCACTATCTCAGCCCCGGGCAAGACCAACTCGTTCGTACTGGCTCCTAAAGGTACCGGCCATTGTCTTCGCAGCGCACTGCAGCCACGCTTTGAAAGCTCCTAGTCAGACTGCAGCTGGCGGTGCGGCCGTCTCCCCTTTGGCTTGGTATTGCTGCTGCACGCCAAAAGAGGTCTACCACTCGGCATCGTCATCGGCGAATTGCCCCGGCGTACCTTTCAGAGCAACAACGGTACACCCACCGCACCTTCCGTCGTTAGATCGACCTCCTCCTTGGCACCGCGCCCGCGAGATCGCGCCCTCCGGTTTGGGTAGGAGCCTCCCGTGCTTCTTAGGACCTGCTCCGCACCATCTGCTCTGCTCCGCACTCAAGATCTTTCTACCACGCTGCCGCACATTTGCACCCCGGCGCTCTTCACCTCACCTTCACCACGCCGCCCTGCACTCGTGACCAGCACCAACCGGCCTCTCCACGCTGCAACGTCCGTCGATCATCTGCACTCGCTTCGACTTTCCGCTGTCTTTGCAATTCCGCTGTCTTGCACCCCATTGGCCCGTTCTGTCGCTGGCGCCCTCTGCAACACCCATCCACCACCCACCTTTCCTCAGCCCACGCACTCGGATCCGACCTCGTTGCTCAACATCGAAATAGGATCATGGACGGAGCTGCTACTCACCAGCGTCCGCCGGCACCCCAAGGACAGGCCCTCCCGAGCATTACCTCATTGACTAGCACCTTGACTTCCGAGCAGAGTCCAGTCCGTCTCAGACATCAGTCGGACATTGAGGCTCGCGACGCTCGTGATTCCGGTAACTGGTCCTTCTCTCAGAGCAAACGTGAGTATTCGTCTACCTCGAGCTGTCACTCGTTTGATCTCTCGGACCCTGCAGGCATGGTTTCTGACACGTGCACTAGACTCATCCACTGTTTCCAACAACAACATGGGACTCCAACTTCACACCCTTCTCAACCCTGAGGACTCGCCGTCGCGGAACTCGGTGCCCGACACCCCATTATCCAGCAGGTATCCTTCTGGTCTCTCGCAGCAGGTATGCGTGCTACTCGCATCCTCTTCTCATCTCAAGCCTAACGCAAGACCAGTCCACTACTCTTCCATCGTTGAACCAGGCCTTCGTCGACCACAGGCTCAGCGTTGATGCAGGCAGCTCGCACTTTGATTCACGTCGCAGCAGTGTGGATAGCCGCATGAATGTTGGGATGACCCATCTCGCCATCAGCCCATCCTCGCCGTATGAGAGCCAGAACGCTTCTAGGGTATCACTTGTGTCGAACTTGCAACATCAGCGAGGAATCACAGGCGAACCACGTACCAATGGCGCCTCACCTCTTTCACCGCGCGGCCAGAACGGGGGACCCCGAGCCATTCAGCCTCCGAGGAGAGCTCCAGTCATCAACCCGAACCCTCGTAGCGTATCCGGAATGCCGGATCCCATGGCAGCTGCACCCACGAAGGGTTTCGCCTGGGCTTTCCCGGGAGACGAGCCGAACCATGGCGACCGCAGGGCATCAAGCAGCGGTGAGTCGAGCGCAGAACGGTCAAACGTTCCCTCGCGTCAGAACAGCTTTGCCACATCCATCAATAGCAGTATCTTCACCACAGACTCCAAGCTTCCCTACGGACAGCAACGATTAGACGATGGCACGCCCCTCTATCTTTATCATCATTCCAGGATCACCGTGCTGACTGGTCCTAGATATCGCGACCACCCATCATCATTCTATGCAGCATCGCAGTGTCACAAGCCTGCAGAGCACCACACCGGGTGCCGACCCGTCTCAGCCTGGTAATTACAGCCGAACGCCAGAGCTGCGCGTAAGCCACAAGATGGCCGAGAGGAAGCGAAGAAGCGAGATGAAGGGCTTGTTCGATGAGCTGAACAACATCCTTCCGAACTCACCCGGAAGCAAGTCCTCCAAGTGGGAGATCCTCACCAAGTGTACGTTTCAAGGTTCATCGCTCAGGCAATTCTAATGTATGACAGCGATCGAGTACATCAAAGGTCTTTCTCGAGCACACGAGCAGGCGCGCAACGAGAACCAACGGTTGCGACCTGAAGCGGAGAACTATCACATTGCCCAGGCAGAGAACGAGGCACTGCGACGCGAGCTGGCTACGGTCTATGATGCCCTCCGCCGTGTCGATCCTTCACGCCCGCATGTGTATGGACAAATGACTACTCAGCTCGCACAGCAGCAACCCGTGCCTGCGGCCACGAACAATCTGTTGCCGCCGCTCCAACAACAGCAACAGCCTGCTCATGCACAGCCGCAGCCTTCTCAGTGGGCTCCGCCTGCTCCTGCGCCGATGCAAGGAGTCGAGTACGGCGGCGTTCGAGCATATGAGCAGCATGCTCATCGCTAGACCGCAACTTCACCAACGAGCCCGTGTACTATATTCCTTTCGCGTTCCCGGATGTGCTGGCTTTGTTCAACAACTTCATTACACAGAAGCACGGCGTCAATACCGCTGTCGCCGTGTCGTCACGTCTTCACGTGCCAGCGATGCTATCTTGTCGTTCAGCTCTTTGCTCCAACGCAAGCAGAGTTTGCTCTCCAATACGATTCACGATCAGACGGACACTGTCTTTGCACATGTCTACTCTAATACGGACCCCAAATGTCGTACTTCTCCATTTTCTTTCTGTGAGTCTTATTCACGCATCCATTTCATCGCGCATCAATCTGCCCAGGGAGTGGGTATCTATCTGCAGACGGTACGGGCGGTAATTTTCCTGGGACGGTAATCTACCACAAAAGCATGGCCATAGCTGTATTGTATGGTGCCATACACGAGACTCATGGGGAACATTTTCTTTTGTTTGGCAAGAGCCAGGACTTCGGTCCTGATGAAAGTGGACGGAAAGCGCGTCGTCGTACGCACTGCTCAGTAGTAGTATGCGCATTTGCGCAAGAGAATTAAACGATCATACTTCATGAAGCTCGAATTCGGATTCGCATCTCGGATCGATCGATGCAGCATCGTGACTCGTGAGAGCCACGTTTTTGACTATTCTGGAGGGATCGGGACGAGCGAATCATGATTGAAATATTGGATGCATGCGGGAAGGTGGGGTGCAGTTTGCTTCTGCGAGTCAGAACCACGCGGAGGAGGCATCGCGTGCCCCGCACGTGTGTGATCGACGGTTGATCGACGGCGCGGCGCGCGTGGGCATGGTCGAGACGCGAGGCTGTGTGTTTGGTTCGGGTCGCGATGGTACGGGTCGCGATGGGCCGGGTGCGGCAAACGGTGGACGGTGGTGGAGGTGGGGATGGGAATGGGAGTGATGTGGTGTGTACCGGATTTGCATGTATCAGTGCCTTCTTCACGATTACGATTGCGATTGCGGAAACTGTACGCGAGTGTTCCAAAGGAAAGGCATTCTGGAAGGAATCATGATACAGACGGGACGTGTGGTTGACGTGTCCTACGGGTCGATGACAGCCGTTCTGTTGGCCGAAGACAGTTGTGCTGGTTACTTTGATGGTCAATGTGATAGAACTGAAAAGCTGTGTCTTTGAGCGAGATCGTCTTGTTTCTTGCATTGCTTGCTTAGGACTACAAATGTGTGACTTTTTGAGCCTTTGAGTGCCCTGCCGATCGAGTGCAGTGAAGGAGTTCAAAGCATGTTGTAGGTCGTCGAATCTTGATGCGTCAATGTCTTGAACGCGTACGCACTCCGCATAGCCGGTTCGTGCAGATGCTGTGTCTCTCCAATCTCGATGCTCAGATTCGCGGTGCCAGCAGTAATCGCTCTGAGTTCCTAGTGAATATCTTACAAGAGCAAGAGCTATACAGCTACATTAGCGCTGGGCACTTTAAACGACAGCACGCATCGTTCGTAGCTGGTATGTCCAGAGGCCGAGAAACCCATGCAGATGAGACAAGCTGTGAACCCGAAAGTTGTGTACCTATCCCGAGGACCCGCGAGACAGAAATGAGTTAGTATAACACGGCACCATGTATAGCAATAATTCGTCATCGATGGAGACAGTACTAGCTATGTACCGACTTTAGTGTAAGTAAGGCTTACAACAACAGATTGCAATCTAAAACAATAGCGCGTCCATCTTTAATAACTTTCAAGCAAGTAGGAAGTCTGTACGAAACGTAGTAAGGATAACTAACTTACATAGGATAGGCTATACTTTAATTATACCTACGTTACTCTAAGTAGGACTTTGTTAAGCTAGTTAACTAGTCGATTACGACTTCTTACTGTACCTAGTCACAGAGAAAGTTATGTTATTCTAAGGCGGTTCTATCTGCTAGGTACTTTTATTTATGTATGAAATAACTATCTAAAAAGTTTGTAGATATTGTTGTTATGTTTAATGGAAGTAGCATTCTCCTTAATCACTTCTTCGACAGACACTATCCATCACTTTCTGATCTTGATGACTTCAGCAGCGCACCGTACTTCTACATTCAGAAGACTTTGAGAAAGAGAGAGAACGACGCAGTATCGGTACCGTGAATGATGAAGCAATTAAACCATCACGAAGTTTGCATGTCTAGAGCATCGCTCTTGGAGCAACATTGCTATTGTCCCGGCGTCGTCTCGTTGTGATTACTCCGGTGTCTTAGATCACAGAACTATCCGCCCACTCTTCGCTCGGTTATCAAGACATTCGTGTCAGTAACGGCATGGTGCAAATGTGTGAGGCATATCGTTCATTCCTATTCAATCATCGATACGCTAATCGGCCAATAG
>Ga0265797_10012588_pt1 | contig 10340 bp, 5 predicted proteins | sample P2T30metagenome_FD_192433 | JGI IMG/M metagenome (GOLD analysis project Ga0265797, IMG submission 192433) | Plant litter microbial communities from East Loma Ridge, Irvine, California - P2 T30 | ecosystem: Environmental > Terrestrial > Plant litter > Unclassified | place: USA: California... | reverse complement strand
GCATAAAAGATAAATAGATTAAAGCGGGAGTTTTTCGCATCGAGTGAAGTTTAATTAACGATTTTTCACAAAATCGGGACAGCTTATCGCCAACCGTCCAACCTGTACCTGCTCCTCCTTCTACTAAAGCACTTGCTAATAGTAATAATAATGAAGGAGGTAACAGCCAGAATGATATATTATTTAATCTAGGGAAGCTCATATCAGGAGCTCCAATCATTAAAGGTAGGAAATAATTCTAGTGCGCAAACGTAAGTAAGCGCCTCCCTATCTTTCGATACATATCTTTCGATATAGGGTATGGACTATATCTTCACCTAAAGCTTCTTCTTTAGGGCATCACGTTTAGTCTCTGAAGTGTCCTATCCAACAAAATGGTTTAGGTTACCTGCGGGTTGTCCATTTATCTATCTTGATTTTTAAAAATAACTTATTTATTTTTACAAGATAGCTTTAGGAGTTTCTCGCATTTAGTGATGTAGTAATGTTATTAGTTGCCTAACAACACGGCAATCTTTGTTATTTAACACATATCTTTTTAACTATCGTATTTATATTCTAATCTTTAAATTTCTTTTCGCCTTGTTCCCGAGGAGTCCCGGAGTCCCGGAGTCCCAGAGGAGCTAGATCCAGAAGTTTATATTATATATAAGTTTAACGAGATACAGATAAAGGTTATATAAGGCTAAAGTACTTCTAAAAACGTAGATCTTTAAAATGTTAAAATATAAAAGTTTAATCTAAAAATTTTAACATTTGTGCTATTTTTGCTTTAGCGCCTTATAGTGCCTTCTATCTTGTTAAGTATTAGTTGGGCGTAAGCAGAGCTAACTCTTGTGCACTAATATATAGTTCTGCCTATCTTAACCATACGAAGCGCAATCTCGATATAGTAATATTTAGATATGTGAACTAGAAAATTTTAAATTTTACCAAATCCCCCTAATAATGCAGGCATACGCATTTCTACTAACTCTCATTAGTGCGCGGACTATATCTTTATCTATTAATTACTTTTCCCCTTTGGGTACGTAACTATTATAGGTATTCACGTGTAGTCTCTGAGGAGTCCTATCCATAGTCCAAGGTTAGCTTACCAGTCCGAAGGTAGGACAGCTATGTTATAGGTTCCCTGCTGATTGCCTAATTCTTTGAAATGTTACTGTTTCTGCAGCTTTTATATTAAAATTTCGATGCATAACTAGTTCCAAAGACTCTAAAGGTGTTCCAGCATATAGTGAATGTAAAGTAGAACGTTTATGATCTACCCGGCCATGCCTATATATCTATATAAGTAGCAAAGCATACCTACGCTTCGCACGAGGAGCAAAGTAGATATACTCTCATTTGCTAAGGTAAGCTAAGCTACTGGCTTATATAGATACACATATTAACCAAAAAGAAAAGTAGAGTCAGCACAAAATGTAACTGCTCCCCAAACCGTACGTGATAGTTTCCCATCATACGGCTTTCCACAAAAGAGGCATAAAACGAATATTTATTAAAGCCTAAACACCAATTTAGGCTAATTTTAGCTATTATTAAAAATAAAATGATTAGGAAAGCGTTAGAAGTTGCGAACAGTGTGCGACTTAGCGTTTGGATGAGCGCCCCTTAGTGATCCACAAGCTATTTAGGATTTTGTGAGTATGATCGTCCAGTTGCAACCCGTTTTTAGTTAAATCGCGCTTGAAGTCGTGGGTAGCTTTAAAGCTTTGAGGTATGGCCAGACCTAACCCAGATATTGGATCTTTTAAGTCAAAGCCGTAAGCCGAAAACGCCTTTTTCATCGTTCGAAGTTTGAATTTTCTAGCGAGGGTCAAGGCACAAGATTGTCTAAGTATCCAGCATATCTTGTTCATTGAGGAAAAATTGCCTGCATAAGAGTACGCATTATGGAGACCCCATATTTTGCTATTATAGAAGCGCACAATATTGTAGTGGCTGTTTTGCACAAGACTGGTAAGGCCTTGTGCAAGTACCGTATTATGTTTGTTCCGCCTTGCAAATTTGGCGTCGATAAGCTTGTTAATCAGTTTTTCAACTGGCATATCGACGGCTAGCCTTAGGGTAGATCTTCTAGATATCTTTGCTGAACTGCCCTTTACATTAAAGGAGTTAAATATGGAGCTATTGTCTCTACGTTTTAGGCTTGCCCCTAAGAACTCGAACCCCTTTTTGGTATTTTGAACCGAAGTTTTTTCTAAGTTTAGTTCTAGCCCGCATTGCTCTTTTAGCATTGCACCAATTTCGGTTTTAAGTCGTTCGGCTGCATCACGAGTGTTGGCAAGCAGAACGACAAATGCGTCTGCGTATCTCACGTATAATGCCCTTGTGAAACCTTCGTCTAATGTGTCAAACTTAGGAATTTTCCTCATCTCTAACAACGCCTTTTTCGCAATTACCGGATTTCTGTGTTTATAATACTTTCGGCGGTTTTCAAGTCTGATGTATAAAGGGTTATATTTTCTTTTTATACGTAGGTCACCTACGTTAAGTTCCTTGCTTTCAATAAATTTATCCATTTTATCCAGTACAATGTTACATAGTAGGCCCGAAATTTCGCAACCTTGAGGCGTTCCGGCTTTATTCGTTCGTAGGTGAGTACTTATCTTTAGACCTTTTTCGTCTATGTACCCTGCTTTTAGTATACGCTCTACCAACGTAAGTAGTCGAACACACGAAACCTTTTCTTTTAAGGCACAGAGTATTTTTTCATGAGAAACGTTTTCGACACTTTTGTTGATGTCTCCTTTTATTACCCAGGCCATGTGTCCTCCTCTCATGTGAAGTTTATCCAATGCAGTACCTACTGATCGACCGGGTCTAAAACCGTGAGAAGAGTCAGAAAAGGTTCTGTCAAATACTGCCGTAAGGATAAGGGTTAGTGCTTTTTGCACTATCTTTTCTTGCACACGGAAAGTTAAAAGTACTTGGTATTCGGTCGCACTATTAGCGCCAAGTGTTTTATGGATTCTGGCGGGACAAGGTTTCCATCGTCCATCAATAATATCTTTAGCCATTTTTTCAAACGGCTTACGAACCATATTGTCTAAAGTATCCTGCGGCTCTTTATTTATAATATTACCTTTAATAAGCCTCTTACATAATATTAAAAAATCAGAATCTATTATTCTGATTAGGCCATTATATTTATTGGTGTTAGGGTCTAAATATTCGTTAACCTTACTCGAAAGTACTTTATGTGTTAACAAAATTTCCTTTTCTGCAGGTTTATCCTTTTTGCTGCCTCTCTTCGTACCATTAGTACTACTATAGAGGCTCCGTGTCCGCTTATTATTCTTATTATTGACAATAGAGGCGGTTTCATCCTGAATTCATACGGTGTCGAGATTTAGAGAATCTTTGTTCTCAGTGGATGTCTGGTTAGGCGCTTGCGCATTTTTATCCTCCTCGTTGGAGTTCACACTAGCCAGTAGGATATAATTAAAGTTGATGATACCAATAATTATCTTCGCGGCTAAATTGCCGTTACTTCAGCTAGTCACAGTCCGACATATTTGCTTTGTGACTGCGGTTCCTTCTAATCCGTGATATGCGTAACAAGTTTCTAAACGTCGCCAATACAGACTTACTCCCCAACAAAAGAGAGTGCTTTGCAAAAAAAGCCTCTTTATCTTGTCGCTATACCCTACTACAGCTCAACATGTCTTATTAGGTTCATGCCGGCCAGGCAGGGGAGTTCGGTGTCTATAAATTTCTTTATGTCCTACTACACCAATACATATCTCCCATATGAGATAGTAGCTCGAACACACGTATTTAGACAGCGTACTCATTAAAAAAGCGTGGGCGGTTACGATCACATTATATAATTGATAATTTCCTTGTAAAAATTGGAATCCTGGGCTAGATAATTCAAATCTAATTATCATAGAAAAAGCGGTACCGATCATACCACTTAGTCCTGCAAAAATTAGATATAGTACCCCTATGTCTCTTGCATTAGTAGAGTAAATCCATCGGTAAATCCACGAAGATGTATTTACTTTTGTTTTAGATGTTGCTCCTTTAAATAAGCCGAATACGCTAGGTAATAGTCCAAATGCAATTGCCGCATTTTCAGTTTGCGCCAACAACCATGAGATATAAGCTTCTAAGCTAACCCCTTCTACTGCGATTGGCATAAAAGCGTGGTTAACTCCGCATAACTCGCTACATTGTCCGTAATAAACTCCTTCTCTGTTAATATCTAGCGAAGTTTGGTTTAATCTACCTGGTATAGCATCTATTTTTACTCCTAATGAAGGAACTGCCCAAGAATGTATTACATCTGCTCCTGTTACAACAACTCTTACTAAAGTGTCAACTGGTAGCACTACTCTATTATCAACTTCTAGTAGTCTAAGGTCTCCTGCTTCTAAAGAATCAGTAGGAACCATATAGCTTTCAAAGTCTATTTGTAGAGCTTCGCTAGGTGCATCCGCACCACCAGCACCTCCCTCTAGTGTGTCAGTGTATTCATAAGTCCAATACCATTGGTGCAAGAAACAAATATTATTTCTCGTCGACTGTACATCAAGCAGAAGCGTTTTGCGTTCCACCCACAAGTGACCCAGTCTGTTGCAACAAGCCTATAAAAATATAAACGGCTTACTGACAGTCTCTTTTTAAGTTCCCGGTATTTAGGTATATTTACTTAAAAATTTGACTGTTTTCACTTGCATCGCCAAAGAAAACAAGGTTTTCTTCTAAAGTTCTGTCAAACTTTAAAGCTATGTTAGTTCGTTTTATCTTTAGCATAAGCATTATGTTGCTTCGCAAATAAACTTTTAGTATAGCTACGACTATTATATATATTAGTGTGGGTTAAAAGAACTTTGTATATGGTGATATGGTGATATGGTGATATGGAGAATGCAAACTAAACTAAGTTAGCTTGTATACCATAGATTTATGCATATAAGGAAGTACCACATTTTTCAAGTTCTGAATCGAGTTTTTTTTCACATAAATAGAAAATCTGTTTTTTACACTGCTTTCCTGAATTGTGCAGTCTGCCTTTTGTAAACTGTATTTTTTTTCTAAGATTTCTTTTAAAAATACAACTTCTATATAACTATAAGCACTACAAGACAGTCTTAACCCGTCACCTGCTTTACTACCGCTATCCATTATCCACACTGCTAATGTCATTGGTGTTATATAGTGCGACAATTCTTTATTCAAAACCTTTTTACCTTTTTTATAGAATAGTTTGTATATAAAATTTAAACTTCTAAAAGTTAAAAGATTAAAGCTATAACCGTAATAAGTTTTATCTTTGCTATGGCCAACCATTCTTGTATACATTCTAGGTTCTAAAGATGTAGTATAACCTTTATCATAAAAAAAATGCCAAAGGTACCAAAGGTATTCTTTGTGAATCAGACTTTTCCTATATGAGAGTATAATTCCTTCACCTGATCTTTTCTGAGCATAGCCATCGCCCAATAAGGAACCCACTATTACAGATATCACATCTATATCATGAGGGCCTATTCGGTTAATTGCTCTGCAGTTCAAATGAAAAGATCTGTTCCATATACTATTTTTTAGACCGCATACAGGTACAGGGCACTTGTATAGGGCGTCTTTTATTTTATTCGATATATATAATTTGTGGCCACCTTTTAAATCTTGAGGCGTTTCTGCGCACTTCAAAATAAAGAAACCAACTGCTTTAATTGTTATTGTAGGTTCAATCATTTCATCCATTAAATACAATAATCTAAAGCTTGGAAAAGCTATTAATATTAAGATTATTGCGGGTGAAATTGTCCACACTACTTCTATTACAGACCCGTGATTTAAGTCTTTTAAAGAAGTTCCTATTTCATACTCTCCTCCCGAGTTATAAGGAGTTGATTTTGTATACCCTTTAGGCACATAAGATGAAAACAATAATACAGCCATCATCCATGTTACGGCAGTTAAAATCAGTATTAAGAAATATGAAATATGGTCGTGCAAATCTACAATCCCTTCCATTATTGGGCTCGCGCTGTCTTGGAAGTACATTCCCCAAGGTTCCGCCGCGTCACAATTACTATTAATTGCTCGCCCAGAAGTTAGCGCACCTAATACGCTATAAGATAGGTTTATAAGCCATACCATTAAAGTGTGTACTACCTTCGGACAGGTAAGCGCACTGCTAAGCGCACCGCTGTTCATATAATTCATACTCAGCTTTAAGCGTAAGCTGCTTTTGTTTATTTTTATAGCCTTAAGCTATTTAACTTTAAGCTATAAGTGCTTACCAACTGTAAGCTAACTGATAAAAGTACAATAAACATTACTTCTACCCTTACCACGCGTTACGTTTTACGTAACTTACAAATATAATAATCAAGGCGGTGTTAAAATAGGAGTTACGAGTAACTAGTAACTCCTTCTATCACCAACCTTATTAAGTTTATAAGGCCCTTAAAGGGCTCCTCTACTTTTTAAAGTTTTATCATTTTTGGTCATATTTTTATTCAAGAGTGGATTCGAACCACTGACTTTAGGACCTTCAAACCCACGCTCTACCAACTGAGCTACTTGAATGAGGAACGTGGGAACGTGGAAACGCGGGAACGTAAAAACAAAAGCGTATTAATACATTGCACTAAGGTCGTGTATTTGAGTTGCACAAAGTTTTAAAAGGTATTAACTTAACTAATGTTTAATGTTTACTGTAATATATACGGTTTAAATATTGTCTAAAGCTTCTTTGCTATATTCATATATAAAGCCAATGGTTAAAATTACAATAAATATTGTACCTAACAAATAACCTGATTCTGTAAGTATATCATGGTCTACGGCGATTAAAGGGAATAAGTAAAGAACTTCCAGGTCAAACAAAATGAAAAGAAGGCTAACTAAATAGTATCGGATGTCGAATTTTTGACGAGCATCTCCAAAGGGTTCAAAGCCACATTCATAGGGACTTAATTTCTGGGCGTCCCATTTTCTATATGATAAAAGATAGCTTAGTACGATTAGGACTAAAGATAATAAAAGTCCAAGGATTATTGTAATTGTTACACCTTCTATACCGCTAATATAAAAAGTTTGTGTAGTCGTACTCGTTGCCGATAAACTAGTAAAACTTTTTGGTTGAATTTCTCCATATGCAGTACTGTTAGAACTAAAAAAATTAGACAAATTAGATAAATTAAAGTTCATGTTTTATAGATTAAGCGATGTTAATATCTTGCCGTAACAAGGTACGAAGGTACGAAGGTAGGACTAGCCGTCTAAAGTTAGAGTGCTTTTCGCCCTTGTTATAATGCAGATTTCTCTGCAAGTGTTATAGTTAGTAGTGCAACTTCTAACTATTAGATTAGGCAGTGCTAGCTTCGCACTGCTTCGCACTGCTACCGCACTGCTACGCACTGCTACTTCTTAAGGTTAATATTATGGAACCTATCATACCTACTAGCAATATTAAACTTATCGCTAATAACACTTCATAACCACATTCTTTGAAAAGCATTTCACCTAAGGCGTTAATGCTGTTTTTGTCGTGTAACAAAGATGCAATTTCGTTACCATTCGAGGTTTTGGTTAATATGTTAGCAGATGACAAACCTGATTCCTTTTGACTTACGAAGCTCGCGGCTATTCCGCACCAAACTTCTACTATGTACAATACTCCAATTAAAACTACCATTGGGCTTACTTCACTAATTTTTACTGGGCGCTTAGCGCTCTTACCTACAGTTTGCGCACTTTTATTGTGCTTACCCTTACCCTTACCGTAACCATATGAATGTTCCTTTTCAGAGTTTGTAGATTGTAGTGCGCTTACCTGCGAATTTACGGTAAGCGCATTAGTGCTATCACTTAATAGCATGATTACAAACAAAAATAAAATTGCAATTGCTCCAACATAGACTATACAATATATTAAAGCAATAAAATCTACTCCTAATAACATAAAAATACCAATTGCATTTATAAATGCAATTATTAAGCTAATTATCGCATTTATTGCTTTTGTACTTGTTATTACTAATAAACTAGAAACGATAGCACCAGTGCTAAAAAGATACAGACTAATAAGCCACATTTTATATTTTAATTTTAAATAGATAAAGGGGCACGTTCCCACGAACACTTACGCCTTAGGCTTACGCCTTTAGCTTAGGGTGCTTAGGATACGCGAGAACGCGGTAACGAGGGAACGCACCCCTTTTATTAACATAAATAAAGTTTTATTATTAAAAATAGAAATTTTTAATATCATTTAAAATTTTTTAGAAAAAATTTAAGATTTATTTGAATACATAATAATAGGTTTATTTTTAAACTTTACATTATGTAGTTCGTTAGAGGGTTTAACCCTTTATTTTAATTACTTACCTACGGTAAAGCTTTGCTCACCTACGGTAAAGCTTTGCTCACCTACGGTAAAGCTTTGCTCACCTACGGTAAAGCTTTGCTCACCTACGGTAAAGCTTTGCTCACCTACGGTACAGCAAGACAACTGTTATGAACAGTCGTAGAACTCAATGAATACACGCACTGATGATGGACCGGTTCGAACGGCCGACTAATAAATTAGAAGTTTACCACTCTGTCCAACTGAGTTACATCATCTATATTTGGAGGTAGTGGGGCTCGAACCCACGACTTGCACCTTGCAAAGATGCCACTCTACCAGCTGAGTTACACCCCCGAGTTACTTCCTCTTTTTAGCTTACCTACGGTCTAGCGTAGCAGCGTAGCAGTGCGTAGCAGTGCGTAGCAGTGCGTAGCAGTGCGTAGCAGCGTAGCTGCGTACTAGGACTCTAATTTATATAAGCCGCTAATGCGGTAACTACAAGTAAAGGGACTTGAACCCTTAACCTCTGCTTGGAAGGCAGACATTTTACCATTAAACTATACTTGCGAGTTTAAGCCCTGCTTACCTACGCTTCGCACGACGAGCGTAGCCGTCCGTAGGTAAGCCTATTAAATATTAAACCAACTAAACTTATTCTAGTACTAAAACAAAAGTGAGTATAACTCAATATGTAGACCTTATTGTACGATTATAAAATATTCTTTCTGGTGGGTGTAACTTAATGGTAGAGTGTTACATTGTGGCTGTAATTGTTAAGGGTTCAAGTCCCTTCATCCACCTTTATAAGGCAGTAGCTACGCTGCTACGCTGCTACGCTGCTACGCTGCTACGCTGCTACGCTAGACCGTAGGTAAGCTATAATTTAAACCGTAAGGGTGTAACTCCGCGGGCGATAAGGGTTAAATTTGGCTTAAGTTTTCCACCAAAGGTAACAGGACTTGAACCTGTGCTTACATGGATTTGGAGTCCATAGCTCTACCAACTGAGCTATACCCTTTAACGTTTACAAGCCGCTAATGCGGTAAGTATAACTACCCGTAGAACGGGGAGAGCCGGAATTGCACTCTTTATAGCCCTACCGTAGGGCGTAGGTGTCTGCAGGTTTATTCACGGGAGGAGAGCTTACCTACGGTCTAGCGTAGCAGCGAAGCGAGCGTAGCTACCTAGCGTAGGTAAAATCTACCTTTAGTGATGGTAGGACTTGAACCTACGACAGTCTCTGCATGAAAGAGACACTCTGCCAGCTGAGTTACATCACTGGGCTTAGGTGTGCTTAAGGGGTAACCGTATAATGAAGAGAACAGGACTCGAACCTGTAATGCACAAAGTGCGATTCGTTTACAGCGAACTTCAATAACCAATTCTGATCATCTCTCCGGGGGGCGTATAAGCCCTTTCCTCATGGTAGGCCGGTTTGAACGGCCGCGAGTAAGATTAACAGTCTTATGCTCTACCAACTGAGCTATACCATGAGAAGTAGGTAAAAAGATTTGAAGTGGATGGATTTGAACCAACGCGTGATAGAATCAAAATCTACTGCCTTACCAAGCTTGGCTACACTTCAAGAGGGAAAACTGGAAAACTATAAATAAAGATGGAAAAAGGTGTAACTCAGTTGGAAAGAGTGACCGTCTTCGAAACGGTAAGTCACAGGTTCGAGCCCTGTCACCTTTAAAAAAGTTTAAAAAAGTTTAAAAAAGTTTAAAAAAGTTTAAAAAAGTAAAGAGTAGTGTTCCGCAGACCTAAGGTAAGCGTTAGATATCTGTTCACCCGCAAGTTCCCCTACCGGCACCTTGTTAAGACTTCACCCCAGTCGTAAACCTATAAACGAGAAAGAGATCGCAAGTTTAAAATCTCGCGGCCGAGGCTTAACAGGAACCCTGTTAAACCGTTTCCGCGGGATCTAAGCCATTAAAAGTTTAAAGCTTTAACTTAACGAGCACCCTCTCTTCAAACCCAATTTACTCCCAGGGCGTGACTGGCGGTTAGTACAAATCCCAGACTT
>Ga0265797_10012587_pt1 | contig 10340 bp, 13 predicted proteins | sample P2T30metagenome_FD_192433 | JGI IMG/M metagenome (GOLD analysis project Ga0265797, IMG submission 192433) | Plant litter microbial communities from East Loma Ridge, Irvine, California - P2 T30 | ecosystem: Environmental > Terrestrial > Plant litter > Unclassified | place: USA: California... | reverse complement strand
AAACGCCTGCCAGCAGACTGCTCTTGCAACAGCAGAGCGATGGTGCCATTGTCTCATCGGACGGGCTCCGGTCGCTTCACGGCGCCCTGTGTAATCATCCACGTCTCCGCCGTCTGGTTCATCTTCACACGATGTTTCTCATATTTCGCAGGCAGGCCACATGCTTTCCAATGCTCAGCAGTCGAGTAGGCCATGTCTTCCACGTCAAATACCTGGTCTGCGAGCGCGGATAAGATCTTCTCAACTTGATGGTGCCGGCCCTCCCAGGCTGCGATGCTCAGACACCAAGTCTTGAATTGTTCGCGACGCTCTATCGTCGAGAATTGGGATCCAGGCAACCTAGAACCGCCCCACACGTGGCCGAGACTGTACTCTGGACCGTGGAATGAAAGGTGCAGATTGAAGCCGTTGGCTCGAATGGTTTGCTTGTAGGTAGAAAGCTTCGCGCAAAGATCCGATACGCGCGCCTCAGCCCTTCGCAGAGTGGAGCATGCGAGCGCGGCTGCGGCTAGGGGCATCTTCTTGACACGCGCAATGATAGTCATCGTCACGTTGCGATAGCCACGTATGGACCACGGCACCAGCTTCATCGTGGTCTCGTAGTAGCCGTCCTGATCTCCTTCGACTGTACTCGCCTCACTCTCGTCGCCGTTGTCGTAGCTAGCCTTGAAGAAAAGTTCCGTGAAGCGATACTCGCGGAGGTTCACTTTCATCTCATCCTGGTACCATTGCTAGAAAGCATCCAGCGGTGCGAACAGCCGCTGTGAAGGAATGGTCGTGCTGACGCTCTCACACAGAGACTTCTTCTTTGCATCTTCAATGCGCCAGACCATCGCGTGTTCGTAGTGGAAGGACTGTATTTTCTCTTCAAGCTCACCGTCCGAGTCAGAGGCGTAGTACAGGTCATCGGCGGTGTCGTAGTCTTTTTCCTCTAGATGAGGATGCTCTTCAGGTGCGTCAACATCCTCGTCATCATGGTCGGAGGACACCAAATCGTGATTTGTACTGGACTCTGCTTCGTCGGACTGGGATGCCGCCGGTTCATCCTACTCCTTGACAATCTGACCGGCCGGCGGCTCTATCCTTTGCTTTTTGCTTGCCGCCGGGTCCGCCGGGTGTTCGTTTGCCGCACGCTTGCTTGACTTCTCGATTGTCAACTCCGTGCGAGCGGCCAGTAGCCGCTCCTTGAGAGAAGGCCTCGGGGTACGCGCAGGGCGTTGAGATGGGGATGTGTGAGCCATTGGGAATGAACCTACAAGAGTAGCAGTGGGACGTACAAAGGAGAGATGGCAGCGCGTCGAGACGATAACAACATTAACAGGTTGACGCGTGCTGCCGCTGTTGTGTTACACAGCTCGCGTTGGTGCGATAGATAGCCTTTATGCACGTGCTGTACTGACGCGTAGATCTGGTACTGCATCTCATCGGAAGCAGCGTGAAGTTCATGTAGACGACCTTTGACTTGAACGCTTCCTCCTTGTTCTCTTCGCCGTTAACGATTAGAGCCAGCTACAGGGCAGAAAGCCGTATATCAACAGTGTTGAATAAGAGATGATCGAGCATTCGATGTTGAGAGATATCTACATCCGTGACTCTACATACATCAGCTGTCACATTACCGTAATTTCGGTCCATGGTAAATGCTTCAGCACATCGCGAAGGCTAAGACTTCTCCTCTTCTTTTTCCGATATACTGTACCAGCACCAACACGGACATATCTGTCAGAGTCGGAAGCACTCATTGTGAGAAGAAGAAGCTCGACGCTCTTTCCACTTCGAGCAGTGCTGAGAGGCAGGGCCATGATGCAAATGCCAGCTGCATCAAACCTGTTATCGTCCCACATTGGTGTGAAAACAGTTTTTCGCAGACGCGGCAGACTGTAGTCGGTTCCCTCCGGCGATGAAGACAGCAGCTTCCCGCGGAGTGTGAGCGCCCCGTGTGTCACTCCACCGGACAAGTCTTGAGGGTTGACATAGCCAATGTCTGCCTGCACAAACGAACAAGCAAGAGTGTACCCATTGAACCAAGTGGCTGGAGAAGTAAAGCCTCCTTGCTGACTCGCCCATGACCAAGACGGGGCATCATTGTTCTTCGTTGTCGGCGAGCTTACTGCGTACCAGTGTAATCCTCTGACCACGCTGGATTGCCACAGACCTGCCAAGTATGGCGTCTTGAGAGTCGCCCCGACCCTTCGTGCGAGCCCAGACACTGCGACGAGTCGATCCCGTTCGTATGTTGTCTCGCGCTTGCTGTATTCCTGAGAAATCAGGTACGCGTACCAGTACTCGCTCACCCGCTCTGGAAAATTCCGCGCATGACAATCCCAAGAGCTGAGCTTGAGGCCTTGATCGCACATGCTTGTAGCATCCAAGAGCCGATCTTCCGATGCGATGACATGGTCGCAACGCCAGTATAATTTGTCTCTGCAGTAATATAACTTCCGAGGCGAGAGCAAATCTTCTTGATAGCACCAAACGCGTTTGCTCAGACGGATGTCGGTGACTGGCGTCCTGAATCTCCAACCGGTGTAATCCCCACCGACGATATGTAAAGTAACGGTATCGCCATCCGAACGCGGAAAACGTGTGCAGACCTCACATCAAAGGCCGTAAAGCTGTTTTTGTTGAACAAACCCCCTTTTTTCCCGAGATCTGCGGCACAGATCGTGATCAATGCGCCACTGAAGATGTCGGTCATCTTGGCACTCTCTCTTATCCAATCGATCTGGTCCTCCGGTGGCTTAAACCAATCTTGGAGAATGCAGAGTGCGTCAATCCAAAGGTATCGTACGCGAAGGTTACGAGCGACTCGAATAGCATCTTGGAATACACGGGGCAGCTCCGAATCTTCGATGGAGTAGCGGCGGCTTTCGACGTTCTTCTCCGTGGTGACAAATGTTTTGTAGTCAAGGCTGCCCCAGCAGTACGACAGAGTCGCGTACTTGCCATCAGTGTCTGCGAAGTCCACAAGCCTGCAACTTGAGGAAGATCCATTTCGTGGCACGGATTCAAGGGCGCTTGCGTAAGGTGTATGACCTTGTTCGCTGGCCATGTCGTGAATTGGTGCGCCTGCGAAGCAATCGAGCACCCGAGAAGGACCAAGCTTGGTCTCCTCGGTCGAGTTGCAGAACATGCGACGAAATTGCTGGGCTTGATCCGGACAGCCCTCAAGTTCGGGATGAAAGTCAAGGCATCGACGGAGCCACTCCCGGGCTACATCAAAACTTATGACCGATACTGTGTTGGGCCCTATCTTCCCGATGGGATGTATACCCTGGGATTTTTCCCACAAGTAATCCTCGTCAGTCCACACCTTGAACCTGGTACCAGTGTATCTACTGTCCCCGCCAGGCCAACAAATCTGCACAGCCAGTACCCTAGCTGCAGGCACTCTGTCGCGAGAGATGCGCGTAGCGAGTTTGTAGGTGGACGGGGGTTCACCGTTGAAATGTGGGATGAGCCGTGTAAGATCGTTGAGGAGCTGGCCATCTTGTTGCGGAGACCTGCCATGTCGTGCGAGTTCCCAGACGAGTGAACAAAGAACGCATGAGGTCGCACATTCTGCGACGTCACTAAAATTGCCCGTGTACCCCCAGTCTCCCGTCAACAAGGCTTCGATACTGATGGAGTTGCTGCACCGCTCGCACAGCGACTGGTCTTCCACTCTCAAAACCATGGCAGGGTCGTCGGTCTAGCCAGGACATCCAGATGATCGCTCGGTGGTATCCTTGTGTTCGTAAGAACGCTACTGGTCAGTTGCATACCCCGGTCGTACCAGGATATCGCCGCGGAGTCTCTAGATGTCTCGAAACTGTCGCGTAAGAAGGTGGTGAGTCCTGAGTTGATGTGAAGAAGGTTGGAGCTGGTAGCAGTGGGGCTGGAGTCTGGAGCTCGTGAAGCTGACCGTGTACCTTGGTATCAGTCACATCAACTAAGCGAGCGAATGGCTGCAGACTGCAGGCAATAGCTGATCGTGGGGTCTTTGTAGCAGGCGATGGTGTACTAGGCCCAAAGCCGATCACCGCAAAGCATCGAGGGAGTACGTCGCCATAGATCGGGAGTGCTCGAACACTTACTTCGCCAACGGCTGACTACGAGAAGTCCTGCACATTCCGTCGAACATCGGCGGTTTTTTTTTTGTAAAGGATGGTTTACAGATGAGACTTCTCATCTGTAGCTGTTGGCTATGCGTGCTCTCGGACAGTCGAACATGTCCTACGTGATGGGGAGGCTCACTCAAGACTAAAAGACCCAAAAGTTCGTAAATCCTAACCTTCCTGTCAAGATTTTAGCAACGTTCCGAATGTGTTGCCCACATCAGATACGATCAACTTACTATTCGCAGCTGATCCAGAGCCCTCCTGCTCTCAATCCCAGCGTCCCAAGGCCCGATGTTCCTCCAAATGCCATCACCAGACACTTTAGACGCCACATCGGCGGAGCTGTATACCAAGAGCGCCGCATAGAACGCAGGGACCAGCGACGCAATAGCAACCTTGATCGTTCGACCCTTATCAGTCGTAACATCTACCGCCTTGACAAAGGGCGTCGCAGCCTTGTCGACAACAGATCGGATGCACTCTTCGTCAACGTATAGACACATTTTCGTTGTCAAACCCGGCTCGATCACATCTCCCCATTCGTCCTCGTCGTCACTATCGGTAGGTTCCTCCTCCTCCATACACACCAGGTAGGCTAGTACAACGCCTTCGGAGCTCATATTTTTGAGCGAGTCGTCTGAAACAATGCGGATGAACACTTTGTCTTCAACGCGGTTGAAGTCGGCAGGTGCTGCAGCAATGCCCTCATCTAGCAGCTCAAAGAAGCCCTCTTTGAATGCTTCCCATGAAAGCTCATCGCAGGTATAGTATGTGCGGAAGAGGACAAATCCAAAGATCTCGAAGTCTGAACCCTCGACATGGTCGAGAAGGTTGGTCAAGTTTTCTGAGGCCGGATCAGGGACTTGCTGTGATGATTGCGATTGATCTCCTCGTCTACCAGCAGCACCGTCGTGTTCATCAGAGGGATATGGTTTAGGCGGAGCTCCACGTGCAATGCGCTTAGCGTTCAGTTCGTCAAACCGCTTCAGCGTCTGAGCATGATGCTCGGCGGCAACGCGGTCCATTGTTTTTTGGAGTTGTTCTTCGGTGAGAGCTTCGTAATCCTCATCGGTGGCATTCTTGAGCTTGTCTTCGGTCCAGCCGGGCGGCAAGTATGTCAAAATATTTGGATCAGCCATGGCGTATGTTGGTTGGAAAATAATGACGCTAACAGTGATGGCGTAAAGAACGGTGGAGGGAGCGAGAAGGAGCAGGATCCCGGTCGAGCTAGTTGTAGATCTTGTCTTGGCTTGAACTCACACAGCGCGGGAAGTGGGGGGTGGGGGATTACATAAGGCCATACATAAGTACACATCAATGATATCCTTAATCTGCGCTTCAACACGACCACAACGAAGACAATGAGATTTCAACGTCGGCCATGTTTCAATCGACTACTTGCTCCATGACAACTGCGGAGTGCTGGTTCCCTACCGGATCTTCCCATCCGAACGACAAAGGAAAGAAATGTCGCCCGGACCTTTCCACTCAGTTAGTCTCAGTGCTCAAGACCAGGACTCGCACCCTCTACCTATCACTAGTCCTCGCCTACGCCATAAACGCCCTGGAGTCCATTAGCTGCTGACATGATGGAACTTTCGATTCTGTCTGTCATTACAGCACTCACCTCCTTACTTTTCACCTTTGGTATCGGCTTTACCACCTCATTATACTCTTTGTCCTTCTTTGGGTTATAAGCGCCAGGCGGCAGACCCTTGGTGGCAGCTGGGCTGACATCGCTGGTTTTGCGAGTGGCAGGCAGCACGTTAAGTTTATCGACCGTCTTCTCTAGAGTCGTCTCAGCATCGAACATTCCCATCATTTTCGAGAGGGTAGCTTACTGCTATTGCTGCTGCTGCTGCTCATCTTGACATCGTTGACGGCGATGCTAACGGTAATGCACAGTCATTGCCAACCAATGGAGCAAGTGCGATGAGATGATTGAAGCTGAGAAGAAGTCAGTATTCCAGCGATACCCACAACACAATATATACATCACGGTTCTCAGCCCTATCATTGACCATCGCAAGCACAACACAGGCATCAGACCACGGAGTTTCGAGGCAAAGACACCGCCTCGAAAATTGATTGCAAGGCTGCCAAAAGGCAACTTGATCTCCAACCAGCCGTCGGCCCTCCCAACCCTCCACTTCCTCTCATTGACCGAACGACGGGTGACTGCGCATGCACGCGCAAGGCTGGGGAGACGGCATACAGGCATGATACCTGCAAGAGGACAGAGTCCTTCCCTCAGCGTGCTCTGATACGGACACCGATCAGCAAAAAGGCAAACATGACATGAACATGGCATATTTTTTGCACATGACTGTCGGTGTACTCTCTGTCTTGATTGATGGCTACTCACTAAAACTACACTATACGGTGGCTTCCAAGTCATGGAAGCGAAGTCGTACCATTGCGAAATTCTATACAACACCGGAGACGTCTCGAGACTTACGAAACGTTACCACCCAGCTCATAGCAACGAGGACTCGACGCCAACTCAGCGCGTGTATGATTGTCGTGACTCAACTCTCGCAAGGACCCCTTGCGATCGACAAGGGAATAAGGTCCGTATCCCGCAGCTGCTCCATCGTGATGGTCGATGATTCCGTGTAGATGCGGCTTAGGTTCCATCTGGGCCGCGGATCTGGCCCTGCTACGATGTCTGAACCAAAGCAAAGCGGCGACCAAAGCAACTGCAGCAAAGATTCCGACGCCTACTCCGATGCCGATTTGGGCGCCTTCTGATAAACCTTGGGCTTGGGGAGTGGTAGCAGCTGATACTGCTGTTGTCGATGTTGCTGCTAATGAGCTGATGGCGGAGCTGTTTTCGGCAACCGAGTGGGACGATGCGGTCGTTGACGTCGTCGACCTCGTAGAAGTCGGAGACACAGAGCTGTCATGTGTGGTAACTTGCATGGCTTCTCGCGAGATATCTTCCGTGGTATGTTGGTATGCCGTGATCGTGGTGCCCTTTCCAGTCCGACAACCGTACGAGAAGAAGGAGTAGGTGCCCTCGGAGGTGTACTCCTGACCATAGAGCAGAATGGTGCTGCAGTAAGGGAAGTCGGACCCGCTGCGATCAGAAACGAGCGTGAGTGTCATGTTCTCAGGTTTAGGGAAAGGACAGTAGAGTGAGGATAGACGTACCAGAGGAAAGCATCTCCTTGTACGAGTACCCCAGCTCCTGTGTGCGGATTATTTCTCCTATTGTAGTCGATACAGGTGGAAACGTATGCGCAGCCGTTGCCTGCAGAGCAACATCCGAAGTTGGGGGCAGCGTAAGGCGTCGTGTAGTAGTTACATGTATAATCGGGAGCACATGTGACTGCAGAGTACCAAAGTCCGCTTGTGTATCCGCATGTTACCGAGTTAGTGAGTAGAGGAGGAGGTTCGTCCCGTGGTAGAAGCGCAAGGGGAGTCGTTGTTGCCGTGGGAAAAGACACGAGGCGGTCTTGCTGAAGGCGTGTCGTTAATGTCGGCATCGATGTATGGCGACCGAGAGCATATCCGATGAGCTGTAGAGGTAACAGACGTAGTAGTAGGGAAGCCATGTCCTACGAAGCACTCAAATCGAACGGGTGCAACACACCTTTTTAGACAACATGGGTGATCCTTCTCTACAAGCGCTTGAAAGACTGTCACGTCGAGACGCCGCTTCACTGCTTAAGCGCGCGGCGTAGGTAGTTTCGCTTTTGGCATGTGCATATGAAACATCTTCGTCTGTTGCTTTGCCACATCTTCCTCTGGGTTACCCGCTTGGCGAAAGTGCAATGTACTGATTCTATGGGATGATTCAGGAACCACTGATTCAGTAGTGACTGAACTGAATTACTGCATTGAATCACTGAATCACGATTCACATACAGTATTGACACCTCTGTGCACGAGTCCCTGATGCGCGCAAGTCGATAAGGCTCACGGGTCATCCACCATGGCACGTGCATGGCTGACAACCTGAGGCCTCAGAGACCGATGTGAAGGGGTGCTGGCTTATCCAATCATGTGCGAAGGGAACAATAGACGATACACCTCCGCCAAGCATCATCTCCACCTTTATGGGCGCTTACAGGCAGTACGAGATTAAACCCTCAATAATCCTGCCTTTACCGAACAAATCATCATTTTTAGAGATTAACGCCGCAATCATGAAGTCGATGAGCTACTACCGTGAACTACCCAGCACGGTACCTGTCAACCCCACACCCTTTGCTCGCCTTTCACTACTGCGGTCAATCTCCTCTCCTTAGATCAGACTGTCTTATCATGAAGACAGAAATTACTGCCCTTAATGGAGTGTTGAAAGACCTTCGAGATCGGTATCGAGGTTCGAGCGTCCGGCTCACGGCTGCCAAGCGAGCATTCCTGATTTGCGTCTTTTTCGTATCCGGAGTCTTACTCATCGGCATCTTGTAATTCAACGCATGGCTCTCATTCGCAATGTGACGCTGATCTTGTGAAATAGCACGAAAGACCGATTCCCGTCTGTACGATTAGATTACAACAGCCCATGGGATGGAATTGCCGCAAAGCCACAACAACCAGCGAAGCCCAAATGCGATATCTGGCCAGACTGGCGCAACACTGTCCCTGAGTCTCTAGCGGCCGACGATGAAGCTCTGTCTTCCGCACGACTGGGCGCAGAGGCGATGTCGAATTATCCGGGCCAGGGCTGCACACCCGCGAAAGATCGACTTGGTCCTTTCGGCCATTCTGTTGGGGCGGAGACGCATGATCAACAAGCGTGGGACTCGATACGCTGGGGATCTATACAGAGCCAGTGCGCCACAAAATTCATGGGCACTCGAAATGCCGACCCAGAGATGTCACTACGCAGACTCAAACGTGCAACTGGTCGGCTGGACGAGGAACTAAACTCAACAAGTGACGACGACCGTCGTACTGGCCGAATTGCGGTGGTGCTCCGGACATGGGACGAGTACGCATATTCCAACAACCAGCTTGCCTGGATGCGTGCTATGATTACAGAGCTTTCTTTGGATACCGGCGGCCGCTATCAGGTCTTCCTGCTGGTGAACGTGAAAGACGAGACTCTCGATTTGAACGATGAGGAAGTCTACATGAAGACTCTCGAACGTAGCGTCCCCAGGGAGCTTCGCGATGCGGCTTTGCTTTACAACGAGCCTCTGCTCCGGGAATGGTTTCCGAAGGTTGGCGAACACGGCGCTCAGGACCAGATGTATCAAGCGCTGCAGGTCTTCAGTCAAACGTTCCCTGAGTTTGACAATCTGTGGCAACTCGAAATGGACGTTCGCTTCACCGGGAACGTTGCCAGCATGCTCACCAACGCCGCTTCATGGGCACGACGGCAGCCTAGGAAGAATTTGTGGGAGCGTAATGGTCGCTTCTACATACCTGGCTTATGGGAGAACTACTTGGCCTTCTCAGCAGATGTCGACGCCGAATTTGCCGGTGGCAGTGGCGTATGGGGTCCTCCTCAATACGCAGCGTTCTTCGTCGAACCACAAGGTCCAAAACCGCCGGAAAAAACCGACTTGACTTGGGGTGTTGGCGAAGAAGCGGAACTGATCACATTCTCCCCTCTCATCGACCCCATCACCACCAAGTGGACCTACGAGTCTGCCGTGCATGGCTTCGAGCCTGCGCTCAATCTCCCGCGCCGCATGGCGATTGTCAGCATGACGCGAGTCTCCCGCCGTCTATTACGCCTAATCTCAGCCGAACAGCGAGCCACTGGCTCCTGGGTTGTGAGCGAAGCCACTCCAGAAACGTGGTCTCTACTACATGGCCTCAAAGCTGTATACGTCCCCCATCTGATCGCTTTCAACTCCTCTTCCCTGAAAGGCGAACCGGACTCAACGGCTCTGCAGCTCGACGAGGCACTACACACAGGTCCCCCCTGGAGCCTCGCTGGGGGCGAACATGCGAGTTTCTTGTGGTGTCACGACATCGGACTGCCAGAAAAACGCTGGCTGGAGGCAAGCTACTTTTACTGGGCGGGAGATGCGCCTCATGTATGGTGGGATTACACCAATGGCACTTGTACATACCCGTTGTTGCTGCATCCTGTCAAGAATGACTGATGTGGAATGTTGAATAAAGAGAACTGTTTATGGCATGTCGATCCCGCCTGTGGTATGTTTTTTGTCTTTTCGCTTTTTGGCCGTAGTGAAGTATCACGTCCACGATTCCCCGTAAGCGACCAGGGGACCGGACAAGCCTTGCTTTTCGGTAGCCTTGTCACGCCCGGAGTAG
>Ga0265797_10012586_pt1 | contig 10341 bp, 5 predicted proteins | sample P2T30metagenome_FD_192433 | JGI IMG/M metagenome (GOLD analysis project Ga0265797, IMG submission 192433) | Plant litter microbial communities from East Loma Ridge, Irvine, California - P2 T30 | ecosystem: Environmental > Terrestrial > Plant litter > Unclassified | place: USA: California... | reverse complement strand
ATTGTGGTGCAGGCGTCCGAGGTGGGTGGTGAGGTGGCGTTGAGGTGCGATGAGTAGCCGGCTTTGAGGGTGTGGGCGCCGTTGTCGAGGATGAGGGTTTTGGGGGAGAGGGTTGCTGTTGGGGGTGTGGGGGGTTTTTGGCGGGCCATGATTTTTGATGTCTTTTCTTTTGGATTTTTCTTGGGTTTCTTTGTTATGTTGTTTGGGTTTAGGTTGCGATATCGAAAGATCTGGGCCTGACGTCGAAGGTGGTGGAGAGGGCAAGCACGTGGGGCAGGCGCAAGAATTTGGACGATTGCTTTGCATGTGAAAAGACATGAGATGACTGTACTGGAATAACAACTCTCACTATACAAAAAGATACACAACATCGAAACAGAGCTCCCACTCTGTCCCTCACACACCAAAATGCCGCCCCCATCCTCCGCCGACCTCAAAGCCCTCAACACCCTCATCACATCCACCCAAGCCGTCCTCGCGCAATTCACAGCCTCGCTCGCCGACAACGCGCCCAAACCAACCGAACGCATTCCGAATCCACCAGACCCCTTGCAAGTCTTCAGCGACGCCGCTCGTCTCGTCAAAGCACACGTGACCAAACTCTCGCTCCTGGTTATCAACAAGCCTTTCACGCCAACCGCAATTACAAAAGTTCTCCGCGAGCTGGCGAGCACATGTCTGCCTGCGCTGATCAGCGGCGTGCAAATCTGTCAGCAGGACAAAGCGGTGTGGAGCGATCTACTGGCACATGAAGCGCAGCTGCGGGTGCGGAGGGTGTTCAGGGAACTGGAGACTTTGCTGCTGGAGATCAAGAGCGTGGCACAGGGCGCGGAAGCGGGCTCGTCAAGCGGCAGAGACAGTCTAAGCGCTACAGGTGTGGTGTGGGAAGCCTGCGATGCGCTTGCAGCGCTCAACACATTGGGCGTTGCTGGTCTTGCGGTGCAGAAGGCGGAGGAATGGCGCGACACGATCAAGGATGCAATTGAGGAATTACAAGAGTGGGCCGATGGAGAGGATCTCGAGACCGAGGGTCAAAACGACGCGCTCTTCGACAGCGACGACGAGGGTGTAGCGGGCGACGACAACGACAGTTTGAACGACATTTTCAACGCTGCGAACAGCATGCCCGCAGACCGACCTGAGCTGAAAGAGCTCGTCGAGCTGGCAGTGGAGAAGTTGAAGAAAGTTGACATCTTATACAGAGCTCTGATCAAGCGACGACTGAAACCATACAAAAGCAGCGGTGCAACAGCCGAGACTGGCAAGAAATCAAGCGCTGAGAATCTGGACGAGTTGCTGGAGAACCTCAAAGCACTGCCTGATTCGATCGACGATATGGCAAGCAACTTCTACGATCTGGACGAAGAAGCTGCCAGGGCTGCTCTTGCCAATTGCGTAAAGAAAGCTTGCGAAACCGCATCACTCGCCAAATTGGACTACAACGGCAAGGTGGACGAGTTCTCAACATGGAGCAAGAAATGGGTAGAAGCCGTAGGCTGAATCAAATCGAAAATCAATGATCAACGACCACCAACAACAATTCACAACAATGGAAAGATGAAGAAGAAGAAGACGAAGAGAAATCAGAATGTTCATGAATGATAGTAACGAAAAAAGCGGAAAGGCCACCAAAGCAGCCTCCTCTATAAAAATCAAAAGATCCGACCAACGGGTATATACATCATACAAGGGCGTCCATCGTCCATTGGCTCCGACAACCACCTCCGAGAAAAGAACAAGGAAACCAGGCAAATGCTATGCACAAGCATAATGCATTGTCTTTTCTCTACTTCAACCGACTCGATTCGTTCTCAATTCAAAAAACAGCCACTTCAGATCATGAAAGCAACACCGCCAAGCGCGATAGCAGCAATGCTCATGCCGAAGCTGCTGGCAGCTGCACCCTCAAAGTCAGCGCCGCTAGCCTTGGGGGACATGGAGGTCGTGCCGTTGGTCGAAGAGCCAGAAGTGCTGTTGGAAGAAGAAGCAGAGCCGGTGGTGGCGGCGGAGACGGCGGAAGCGGTGGAGCTGGCCTCGGCGGGGGCGTCGCTGGAGTGGCAGATGCCGGTGGCGAGGGTGTCGGGGGGCATGTCGTAGGTCTCGCCGTGGTCGGCGAGGGTCTTGGTGCAGAGCTGGTTGGAGATGGAGTAGACCTCTGTTGGATGGGTTAGCAGGTGCATTTTTTGGAGGTGGAGGGGTATTAGTAGGGAGGTTACTTACTGGCAAGGTCGCTGGTGGTGCACTCGCTGGTGCAGAGGCACTCAAGAGTGGTCTTCTGGATGAACTCGGCGTTCTTGCCGCACTGGCAGTAGAAGTCGGTCAAGGCGCAGTCGGTCTTCATGATGGTGCCAGTGAAGCACTCGAGAGCGCACTGGGGCACTTCGCTGAGCATCTCAAGCTGGGCAGCAGCGAGACCGACAACGGCCGAGACAGCGAGGGCGAAAAGCTTCATGTTGATGATGGTGTTGATGTGGTGGTGGTGGTGTAGGATATACGTGTATTATGTATAGAGAGCGAGTGTATTATATCGAAAAAGAGTGTTGATATGTTTAGGGCACGAAGGAACAAGGATGCTTGATGAAGGGCAAGGAAGGAAAACAACCAGACCGTGGGGATGGGGATGAGCTAAAGTACTCGACGTGAGCCGTGTTTGCCTGTCCCAAAGGAGCTTCAGCAGAAACGATCCAGCCACAAGACAGTCCACAGTAACTAGTAACAGATGGATTGCACTAGGTAGTTGGTTGATTTGCAACCAGATCAGTGCTCGCGCGAACTGGTTGCCCGTTTCGCCCGTTGCAGAATTCACTACTGTACTGCGTGCTCGAGGTGAGCGAGTAAGAGTCGTTCTTCACGCCAGCTGAGCTTGCTCCGTGGGTACCACGAACTTGGCACATGCAGTGTGTATGTGCGCTATTCATCCCCTTTCTTGCGGGTGGATATCGCGAGAAATGCCTCGAAACTCCCGACAACATGAATGTATCAGATCCGCGAGACCTAGAGACATCCTCGTCCTTCGACACAGGTACAGCCGTATGATCATTCGACCTTGTCCAAATCAACAGCTGGGAACAATCAGCCATCTCTCAACCACTCGTAACAAAACCCCGACAATAATACAGTAGCAGACCACACGGCCGGTGACTCGTCTACCTTTGCTGATTGTTTCACCACAGAGAGCATCGGCTCCTTTTTTGGTCCTGGACGCGGGGACCATCCTGGCTGAAGATCCGCTGTCTGCCAGGCTACTGCAGGCACGGCCGGACGGGCCTTTCGGGCCTGCAGATGATCTGCTCTCCACGATTCAGGGCACATGGTTGAAAGGTCACAAGCTGTCACTTCCTGTGGTTGATAAAGTGGCTCTGGATGACAAGTGCCGGGGACGTGGTATGTGGGATGGCTGGATTGGGAAGAGGATGAGAAATTATTGTAGTGGTTGGGTTACCTCATCGTCGTTCTCGAACTACCTAAACGTTGTTATTGAAACTGATGTACAGTAAGTACAGAAGCTCTTCACACATTGTGCGGACGATCAAACACATGTGAGTCCGTGATCAACAATGATCAACTCATCAACGCACTGCAGGGTCTTCACAGGAAGTTTTTCTTGAACAATTTCGCTCGCGATATCAAGCAGAACAATACAATTCTGTCGTTAATAGCATATAATGTACAATCATTGACAGGGTCACCAGAATTCCTCAAGCCGACAGCCAGCGCAGAAGGCAAGAATATCCGACCCAAGTGCGAGCGCCCCTCGAGACGAGACAATACGAGCAGCGCCACGCACCTGTCACCGAGTCCGTGTCACCATTGTCAGTGTCACACGCCGGGTTCGAGTCGCGTAGCACAACAGTCGATGCTTGATGCAGGACATGAAAAAGCACAGACGTTGGCCATCTCAGCCATTGGAGATTCCGATTCTCCACACCACAGAAAATCATCCCCGAAATTGGGCCAGCTGAAAGCTCAGCCGGTCAACGTGACCATTCCCGAAAAATCCATGCAGATCATTGATCAAACACAGAGAAGCATGATAATGAGATTAGAAGAATCAAATATATACATTACCTATTATTGTTGCATGTCCCAAAGGAACAAATCCAAAATACTGCGAGGACTTGACAACGACGTTCTCGTCAAAAACCTCCTCGCAATAATCGCCTACCCAACGAAGTGTGGCCATTTTCCCAATCCCTCGTTAGCCGCGCGGATAACCAATTCTCCGCCGAAGACCACTGACTCGTCCGTCTGCGCAACCCGATCAGTGGTACAGTAGTAGTACCCACCGATACATACAAAAGTAGACTACAGTATAGAGAGATCTGCATGCAGAGCCGCAAGCCGAATGGGCCCCTCTCTTATCAGACAAAACAACGATAAGATATTGTCGATCTAGCAAAGGGGGGCGTGGGCAGTTTGCGGGTACGTTCAAAAGCCTGTGGAAACGAAAGACATATTATTATATACATGTAGTTTCGTCAGATTGAAGTAAAGTCTGTTTGGCCAAGCAGTCAGAAGGATTCAAAAATCAAGAAAAAAACCACAACGCGATAATCATTGGGCTCCTGTGGTAATAATAGTCTATTTGTAACTTAACAGCCACATCGTATCACCCAACCACGATGAAAGGGGAAAATTGCACGCCTTTTGTGATGTGCAAGAATGCTATCACAGCTATTGTATTCTTTAATAGTGATGGACTGCGCGTATACATTTCGCGACGAATTATCAAAATAAAATGATTAGAAAACGAGATCAGTGAATGAAAAAATTAATGTAAAAAGGCATATACAAAATCTCTCTCTCTATCGTATAAAGGTAAGTTAATCGACGAGGAAAATATATATAGCAGGCATAGATAATATGCACAGGAAGAAAAAGAACCGCGATGCTATCAAAGGAGCCCGAAAGAACCCACTCGCTCCCCTGCTCGCGAGAAGAACACAAAACGCCAGATGGAAAAAATGCCCGAGACCGTGGTCGTCATGCTCCTGCTAAACAAATTTCATCAACACTCCAGAACAGACCTCAACTCTACTCCTCCTGGGGGCGCACAGCCGCGCTGCCGGCTCTGGGCCTGGTGGCGCTGGGCTCATCGCTCTCGTACTTCTCCCAGTTGGCAAGGATGTTGCCGATGCGGGGAGAGGAGGTGAGGCGGTAGACATCCTCGAAGTACTCCTTGGTGAGCTCGAAGGGACGAGCGGTGACGTTGGGAATGTACTTGCCAACAAGCTTGCTGGGGTCGATGGAAGTCTTGTTGATCTTCTTGAGCAAGAAGGAGCGGAAAGGCTTGACACCGGAGCGCAGGAAGGTGGAGTGGAAAGGCACGTCGATGCCCTTGAGGGGGATGGTGGCAAAGCCACGCTGCAGGTCGAGGGGCTTGGGCTTGGCCTCGGTCTGCTTGGCGCACTCCTTGATGATGGAGGTGAGGTGCTCCTTGACCTCCTCGAGGGAGATGGTCTGCATCAGCTGCTGGATGTCGATCTTCTGGGCCTTGAGGTAGTTGAGGACGTTGGTGAGGCAGTCGAGGGCACGGAGGTCACCAGCGCAGACGTACTGCGAGTTCTCGACGTTCAAGTTGACAATCTCGAGGAGCCAGGTGGTGGTCTCGGCGATGTTCTCGACAACGTACTGCAGGGCCTGCTCGGTGAAGGTCTTGCTGATACGCGAAGGGTTGACAGCGCACATGGAGTAGTTGGAGCGGCCCTGCTCGTCACGCTCCACGGCGACCTGCATGGTCAGACCGCGGTAGAACACAACGGAAACAAGGGACTCGATGGGCATGACCTCAGCCATGGCAGCCAAGGCACTGTACTCTCCGAGCGAGTGACCGGCGAAGGTGCTGTCGCGCTGGACCACACCCTTGTGACGCATGTCCTCGAACGAGGCCTTCTCCATGAGAGTAAGGGCGGGCTGAGTGAACTGTGTGGCGGAGAGAAGACCAGTGGGCGAGCGGTAGGTGTAGGAGCTGGTGTTCTCGTTGATCTCCTTGAAAATCTTCTCTGATTTGATGCTTCCGTCGGCAGCTACTGTCTCGAAGGTCATGGACATGTAGTTCTGGCGGATGGCCTTGCCACGGGCGCCACCGAAGTGGATGGTGAGCTCGTTGGGGTTGTTCTTGACAATGTTGGTGATGGCGAAGCCTGCGAGAAGAGTCAGTAATGAGAAGTATTGGGGTGTTCACAACCAGTAACTTACCATAGTTGTCCAAGAAGTGCTTGTCAGCACGGTTCCAAACCTCGGCAGCGACAGGGCTGCTCTCGTAGAGGTCCATACCCATGCCCTGTTCCTGGGAACCTTGACCAGTGAAGATGTAGGCAGACACGGGCTGGTCAATCTCAGCCTCACCAAGGAGAACCTTCTCCTCAGTCTCAGCCTTGGCGGCCTCGACCTTGATGATCTTGCGGCCAGAGACCATACCGACGTGGAGGAGAGTGACCTCGATGGTGTCGTCGGGAAGGACCATACCAACAAGGCTGGCGTGGAAGCTGCGCACACGACCGACGTTGTTCTCGGCAGCCCAGGTCTCGACAAGAGAGCGCACAGCGGCGCTCGAGTACATGCCGTGGGTGATGGTACCGGGCAAGTTGGCGTACTTGGAGAAGACACGGGAAACGTGAATGGGGTTGTAGTCGCCGGAGACGCGAGCGTAGGTCTCGTTGGAGGCAGGTGCCTTCAGAACAAGAGGGGTCTTGCCGTGGAGAGGAATGGGGTTCTCGAAGTGCACGGGCTGGTCGAGCGAAGTACCGTTACGGGTCAGGTAGTCAAGGACGGGGTTGCCGAAGGAGGCACCGGCCTCGTACTCAACAGATGCGACCTGAATGATCTCCTTGGAGGGCAGCTCAAGCTCGACCTTACCGATGGTCTGCACCGAGGAGAAGACAGTCTCGTTCTTGTATCTGTTGAGAGTCTGCAGTCTGAAGACAAGGGTCTGGCCGAGAAGTTCAATATCCGACTCCTCGAGGCGGAACCACTCCTTGGACTGCAAGACGGCAACGTCCTTGGTAGTCTCCAAGTGAACCTCCACGGGGGTCTCAACCTTGCGCTGGAAGGTGTTCTCGTAGTCGGTGTAGGCGCCGCGGTACAAGAATTGGGAGGTGACCTCCATGATGGGGGTGCCATCACGGGTGATGGTGCCGCAAACCTCGACCAACTTGCCAGAGGCCTGGTTGATGACAGCGTTGACCTCAGCAGTAGTGTCGAGAACGTCGCCCTTCTTCAATGGTGTCGCACCAGGAAGCATGCGGAAGCCGTTGGAAAGGTGGACAAGCTTGAGAAGATCACCGTCGATCTTGCGAGGGAAGATAGGCTTAGTGATAGCCTTCCAGCCAACAACAATGGCGAAGTCCATGGGAGCGAAGACCTCCTTGCCCGGCCTGTCAACGAAAGCCTCGCCGGTGTTGCCAACGGCGTGGACGAAGTCGTTGATAGCCTCGCTGGTGACGGTGGCGCGGCCACCTTCGAAGCGAGAAGTAACAGGGGCGTCGAAGGGGCATGCCTCATCACCGAACCAAATGCGGTAGTAGAACTCCTTGATGCGGTCGTTGCGAGCGTCCATCACCTCGCGGATAGGAGCGTAGCCAGTCTCGGGGTGGTAAGTGAACCTCAAGGTCAAAGCCTCGGGCTTGCCAGAGGCAGAGCGCTCGTCGATCATCTTGACGCTAATCTCGTTGTTCGAGACAGGGCCGACCTCGATAGTGGGCACATACTTGCCGTGGGAAGGCTCCTTGACGGTGATGACAGTGCGCTTGGGGTCATCGGGGTAAGCAATCTCGACAAGCATGCCAGGAGTAGGCGAGAAGATGCGGTGCATCGGGTTGGTCTGGAAGCGCTGTCCTTGCACAAAGACATCGGCAGTGAAGAAAGCGTGGCGCCATGAGATGGTGCGACCAGCGAGGATTTGCATCCAGTTGTCGACCTCAGGGAGAGCGGTGCCAGAGGCGGCAGAGAGACGGTAGATGGTCTTGTTGTCAATCTCAGAAACAGTGAGGCCGTCAACGCTGACCTCATCGCTTGCCTCAATGAGCTTGCCACCGAAGTACTCAACAACGGGGATCTTCTTCTCGTCACCAGAGTAGAGATCCTTGGTGAGCATCTCGATGTGACCGTTGTGCACACCATCAAGGATCTCCTTGATTGGCTCGTCAACCTTGGTGGAGTACTTCACAGCCATGGGACCCTGGAGGATGGCAATTCTGCCAACATCCTGGTCGACAACAGCCTCCAAGTCCTCGGACTGCCAGAGGGAGTCCTTCTTGAAGAAGAACTCGAAGGTGTCATCCAAGCAAGGAACGAAGGGCACAGGCTTCTGGCCGCGGCGCTGGCAGAGAAGGAGGAAGTGCTGGCAATCCTGGGCGTTGATGAGCTGCTCGTCGGACTCGGGGTATGCCTCAAGCACCTTCTTGACAGTTGAGAAAGGCTCGTCAAGCTCGCTGTAGTTCTGAATGAGGGACGGGCCATCAGCAGAAGAGAAGCGCTCCTCGATACGGCGGATGAAGTCGCCGGTGAGCTTGGCAAGAGTCTTGTCGATCCAGCGCTTCTGGTGCTTGACGAACATCAGGTCGACCATGCGGCGAACGACCTCACCATAGGTCATGTCCTCAAGGTCAACGCACTCGCCCTTGCGGTTGCGGCCGAACCAGGGCTTCTGGAAGTCGTCGTTGAGCTTCTGAATGATGTACTCGCGCTGCTTCTTGAGCTCAGGCACACGCTTGGCCTTGTCGAGACTGAAGATCTTCTGGTCCATCTCGGCCCAGAACTTGATACCGCGGTTGGCGATCTTGTGAATGGGCTCGCCCATCTCGGAGCGGACGGTAATGACACCACCAGCAGGGCCCTTGTAGGTCTTCTCCCACTCGTGGTCCTCGAGACCAGGTGCGTCAACGATAGCCTGCTTAGCAGCGGCCGAGGTATGAGCCTCCTTGGCAACCATGACACGGCTACCGAAGAGGACACCGTCGAAGGGCATGGGCGGGTAGCCGAACTTCTTTGCCCAAGTACCGGTGAGGTAAGGGTAAGTGTCTTCGGCACCACCGAAACCAGAACCGGCGAGCATGATGAGGTTAGGGCAACGCCTGATACGGGTGTACATGGACAGGATAGGCTGGTGGAAGTCCTCGAAAGAGTGGTGACCACCGCCGCGACCACCAGTCCACTGCATGATGACAGGGAAGTTGGGGTTTGCCTTGGCGATGTTGATGGTCTGCTGGATAGCCTCACTTGAACCGGGCTTGAAGCTGATGTGCTTGATGCCCAGGGTCTCGATGTACTCGTTGGCGACCTCAATGGAAGGAACACCGGCGCCAATGGTGAGACCCTCGATGGGCACACCCTCAGCACGGAGCCTGGCAATCATAGGAATCTGCCAGGCCATGGCTCTCGGGGCAACGTAGATCAAGTTGATGGTGATACCGCGACCAGCGGGAATCTCCTTCTCGATCTTCGCAATGGCCTCGGACATGGTCTTGTCGTTGTAGTATCCGCCACCAGCAAGTTCAATCTCGTAACCTGCGTTCATGGTGGAAGCCACAAAGTCCCAGGGCACAGTGCAGGGTGTCATACCGGCGACCATGACAGGAGGCAGACCCAAAAGTCGGCTCATCTTGGTATCCACAAATGTCTGGCCGACAGATGTCTTCGCGAGTCTAGGTCCGTACTCTTTCACCCAGTCCACGGCGTACTTGACGGCGTGCTCAGCATCGCGGTCAAAGATCTCGGGCTTGTAGCCAACCTCGGTGTTGGTGCCATCCATGGTGCCAGCCAGGATCACACGGACACCAGTACCGTCCTTGTTGCGGTTGGTGAGCACACCAAGACCAGAGATGCCACCAGGGCCGAAGTCGAGGATGTGAGTGGCGTTGGGCATAACAGTCGCGACCTCCCAGTTAACGGGGTCTTTGCAGATCATGCGGACAAGGTCAGGGACAATGTTGCCGCTGGTCTTCTCGCGGAGGTCTTCGCCAGTGCATGTGTCGAACACGGGAATGCCGAGTTCGCTGGAAGGAATGTTGACGTTGGCGAGGTCCTCCTGGAGGTGCTCGATCGCCTCTGCGAGGTAAGGGCTGTGGAATGGCGCAGTGATGGGGAGGAAGCGGTTGACAAAGCGGACCTTGCGGTCGGTGTAGGGAATGCGAGTCTGGTCGAGGCCGGTGGGGGCCTTGAACTTGCGGAGCTGGAGGTTCAGACCGTAGAGAGACATGGGAGGACCGGTAACAACGAAGTTACGGGCGCTGTTCACAAGGGAAATACCAATGTGCCTGTCTTTCGGCAGGTGCTCGTTTGTGGTGTCAATGTGCTTCTGGACAGCCTCGCGGGGCAAGTCACGTAGCGAAAGCATAGGTG
>Ga0265797_10012585_pt1 | contig 10341 bp, 12 predicted proteins | sample P2T30metagenome_FD_192433 | JGI IMG/M metagenome (GOLD analysis project Ga0265797, IMG submission 192433) | Plant litter microbial communities from East Loma Ridge, Irvine, California - P2 T30 | ecosystem: Environmental > Terrestrial > Plant litter > Unclassified | place: USA: California... | reverse complement strand
CACCGAATGAAATCATCGAATTCTCTCCACACCACCACGCCTCTAACAGTCCAAGATGCGGCAAGTGGGTCTGGCAAGGCTGTGTTCCTGGTGATGTATTCCGATGATGAATGGGCTTTGACAATACAGTACTTAATTCCCCCGATGCAGCGGCGTGTCTTCGGTGTTCAATAATTGCTGTGAAGCCATTGCGCATCGTTGCCATTTTTCTCTGGCATATTATCCTTTCAATTCCTAGCTCTATTCTGGTAGTTAGCAGCATTGCCCAGAAACACAGCCACTGCTGTGGTGAGGATTGAAGTTCCTCTCTTTCGTGATGACGTCTACATCGCGAAGCTTACAACACACTTGGGACACAGCATGGGCGACTGCACCACCTCAAGCATGCGCTACTCTACGCAATCTCAACGGCGCCGTTGCATGGGGCGAGACATGTGTCTTTCCTGAAGAAGACGGGGACCCGATACCCTTCAGCATCAACACCGCTTGCATGCCCTGGGTGACATCAAACATCTACCCATCGCCATCCGCATTTTACTCCCCCGCTACCGCATGCCCAGCGTCTTGGACGGCCGTTGCTACGCAAACAGACGCGAATGGAGAGGGCAGTGATAACAGATGGATAGATGGAGAGATTGGGTTGCAGTGTTGCCCCAATGGGTTTCAGGCAGATGGAAGAGATGGATGTCGACCGGGAGGTAGTGGCAACTTCCCAGTTGTTGAATGCGGAGAAGCGGACGCGGAAGAGAATGAATTGAGAACGTACGCTGGTGGATCTTGGCCGGCAAGCGCGACGCCGAGTATCACTGCATTGCACTTGAGGTACCAGCCCAGTGATACCGGCAGTGTGAACCCGACTGCTTCGAACACAGCGACTGGTGCATCCGCAAGTAGCAGTGGTGGAAGCCAAGGAGGAGGAAATGCTGGTGCCAACAACAGCAGTGGAAATGGCATCTCAACAGGTGCGATAGCAGCGATAGCCACCGTCATCCCACTCGTCATGATCCTCGGAGCCTTAGCACTGTTCCTCCTCTGGCGTCGACGAAAGAAGAACAAGAAAGCAGCACTTGCATCAAAGCACATTGGCGACGAGAAAGACGATGACCCAACAAGACCCATCGACGACAACACAAACCACTCTCCTTCCGCCTACCACGCCATACCTAAAGGGACGACCGCGGCCCACTACGCCAACCCCTCACAAAACCCACATGAGACCCCCGAATGGAACGTCGAGATGGATGCTACAGAAGCTGAGCGTCAGAAATTGGCTAGTACTGCACCGCCATATGGAAGTTCTACGTCAGGGCTAAGTCCGGTGAATGGAGAAGGAGCAGCGGAACTTGCGGGGTTGGCGAGGGTGCCGAGTAAACCTATTGCGCCGGTGGAGATTGATGGCAATGCTGTTATACCGGAGGTGGGGGATGCGTATATTCCGTATAGGCCTGGGAGGGAGGGAGCGTAGGATGTTTGATACCCATATTTTAAATTTTTTAGTGTTGCAAGTCTGTGTGTGTGATGTGTATGATGGTGCTCCTCTTCCACTGTGCGCGGTCTCTTGCCTCAGCATTGGATTATGTTGCGCAGCCCTGCAGGCTGATCGCGAAGCCCATTCTCTCAAGATCATAACTCAATTTCTTCTTCCAACACCGGTCTGCGTGGATCATGCGTATATCGATTTGAGGGATTTATGCACTTGTAGGTTGTGTTGGCCTCTCCATATCCAATCGATCCCCAAGGCTGAACTCAACAAGGAGGCTGACTTCAGTACGCTGGAGGCTCTCTGCCTGAGGCTGCGATGAGTCTTTTTCTGGTTGGCCTTGTTTCACTTGTAAACGTCATTGGGGCTAAAATCCGGTATCGGGTGAGCTTAGTATCGGGCGATGTTGATGTACTCCGCACCGGTGAGAGCCTCACTTGCCCTGTTAACGAACATTTTTTTCCGGGGAAATCTCTTGATGCACGTACTATCCAATCATTTCCCCAGGACTCATAGTTGAGATGTTACATTGTGGCTATGTATGTGGTCACCGGGTGCCCCATGGCACCCTGATCTCTTCCTGCAGGAAATGCTAGGCTCAACAGCTCCCTCCAGCAGACTATGTGGCACCACGTTAAGTTTATAAAGATATGCCATCCTCCCAGATGTGCCAAAGATGACAAGCGATACTCATGATGCCGAACAAGATACGTACCATCGAGAAAATGTATAAGATCGTGGGGGTACGGATGTCTTATGATAATGGCATCTACTTCAATCTATGTCTACTGCGTCTCTGGTCACATTTGGTACTTGCAGTGACTTGACTTACTACTATCTTCTGGCCTCAGTTACCTTGCTGCTTGCCTACCTCACCCTCCTGTTCCTTGTACCTCTCCAACAAGCTACCTAATGTCCAACGCAGACAGCTCTACAGAGCTTGCGTTGCAGATATGCTTTGGTATATTTGGTGTTTTGAGTACTGTTGCTACCCTGGCTGGTCTTCACCACCATGATTCGCTTGGCTGCGTCTTGCTTCGGCGGCTAAGAGGCCGCCCCATCTTTCGTACGTGTCATATGTAATGAGCCTATGAAACATGTGTCTGACCAGTTGGCCTAAGATACCCATGACCTGGAAGCGGAGGCCGCCAATACCAGCCTTGAAGATCTCGATGCCAGTGTCGACTCTTCGATCCCACCTGCGAGGAGACCTACGCTACCGCCTTCCTACGAGCAATCCGGTGAGAGCTCTCATGTGGACACCTTTCTGGATGCCGATGTCGATGTTGGTCCTTCAAAAAGTGAGCCTGATACCTCACAACATTGAGTGGAAGGCGTAATGACTCATGCGTCTGAGTTGTCCACTGGTGTGTGCTCCATGGAAAAAAATCTTGGAGGACTATCATGGCGCATCTCTATTTCATGCAGATGTCGTGTATATTCACCCGCTATTTGTTTAGTACATACTTGAGAAGCCATCAGGATAGGTGTACTCCAGTATTCCATGTACAAAGACAATCGAAATCATGTTGCCAGTCTTATCGCTTCTCTTCGCAGTGAACGTTATATTTTCAGCAGTTCGGAATTTTGGGTTGGAACAAAGCGCAAATACAGAGCGATATGCTCGTCATTGGTACGGTACGGGACGTAAAGTAAAACAGCAGCTTGACTGTAATGACAGTAGCAAACGAAACCCAAGTCTATGAAACCCAAGAAAAAGTATGACAGCCCTATCACTTCCAGGTTTTATCCAGGAATGAGTTTCGTTGTGGTTACAGATCGAAAGAAAGTAGGTCTGTGACCTGAAGTTTGTCTTGGACAACCATGGCCGTGATTCGATACAAGGATTATGCGGCGGCGAGATAAGAAAGGAGGAGAAAGGTCGACGTGAAGCCGAATTGTTATACGCTTGAGATATGCGACATCTCAGAAATGTCTTCTCGGCTTCACGAGACCGAACTTTTCAGCATCACCTCGCCCCAGTACCACATCGTATGCGGGATTTTCCGTTGTCGTCACCCAAAACCGGGTCTCTTGTATATGCTTGGTATTGCTTCCGAAGCACCAAGTCAAGTCGACGTATCCTTCCACCCCTTCGCCTCGATTGTTGGCGAGAACGCACTCGGTTTTTTCGCTCGTATGCACTGGAACATCCAGTACCTGCAGCATAGGCCGTGATATGATGCTCTCCGTTGTATTTGGATCGCATGAGAGGACAGCTACCTCCCAGGTTTCCAGACTACCCTTTGTTCGAGAGCAAATCTCGATTTGGGCCGGCTGAGGGATTCGTTGTCTTCGCTGGATCTCGTTAATAATGAACGACGACGGTGGGGGGCAACGCACACCAAATGACAACAACCTAGAGAGTCCCCAACAAGACATTTTTCGTGGTCAATTGAGTTGCTTGTGGTATTTCACGCGAAAATGCGATAGCGTTGTTAATGAAAATGCGACAGTGCTGTTGATGCGTGTTGAATCGAGGTATGCTTTTTTGAGTGTACTGAGTAAAGAGGTCCTCCGGAAAGTGAGGCATGCCCTCCGCCTATATGGAAGTGGCCAATAGCCCAAGGCACGGATTTGGTCGCGCAGGACGGTCCTGTGCATTGCCCTGATGAACTGGGCATATGGCAACTCGAACAGCACGAAAGCTCAGATGCGCTGCGCAAGTGGGACAAATCCAATGAGAATCTTGTCCTATCTAGAGGCGCAGTCATCATCCAACTGATACGTGATTGAATCACCGGAGCGAACTGGTCTCGACTGTTCTTGCGTCACTGCCTGAAAGAAGGCAACCATTGCCTGTTCCTGGAGTGGTCAGATGGGCGCAGCAGCGGGCATGTTCTTTGCCGATCAGTATTCGAGTACAGCCTCGTCATCGAAGTTCAGATTTTCAAAACGGCGATAATCCTCATATCTGTTTCTCCATTACTGCACTCGAAGTGACAGGCGATGTGGAAACGATAAGTTTCGCAGATGCGTCGTTCTTGTTGTGTAGAGTTAAATGCAGGCGAACTGCGATGGACGCGCGTGACCTGACTGTGCAGGTGCCCGGGCGCCCGGGAGGCAACCACTAGTGCTAGCGCCAGCAGGTATGAGCAACCTTATCCGCAGCAGGCTGCGAAACCTTGGAATCTCGCATACACCAGCGTAGCCATGATGCGTCCTCTTGGCTGCCTACTCATTCGGCCTTCCATCTCATTCGTAGTTCTGCGAGAGCCAAAATACTTTCGCTTGTGCTTCCACCTTCGAGGACAACGACTGTTTCGTCGCAGAAAACTAGATAACATCAACACATTCGATCAAAGATTATCATCGACTTCGCAGCGATCCATAAGAATCCAGATTTCATGTTCAGAGGTGGCTTATCACTGGTGGTAGGGGTGGGTATAACTTAGCGATGAACGATGTGTATGCCTGACGAATATGCCTGCACCTCAGGCTGAGGGCTGCTTGACATTGCAGATGTATGCAGCTTCACATCGAGGTCCTTTTGCCCTCTTCATGCGCATGGCTTGTCAACTGCAGATGGTGTGTTGAATGACGTGGAGGCTCTTACGCACATTCGAGTGCTAAGTTCAAGATATATGAGCGCAATGAGCGACACCTATATGGGGAGACACGCATGAAGGCTATTTAACCACGAAAGAACAACAATGTCATCGCAAGATCCTCTTGATCGATTTGTTATAGGGTACCCGAAGCTGGCTGCGCAGATGGAAATACTACCTGAGCTCGCCATCTTCCGCAGGTTTGGGGCTCTCAATGCTCAAAACCTGCTGTACATGCAGGCTGAGCTCACATATCTGGAAGAGGAGCTACGAGAGCAACAACTGGCCGACAAAATTGACGGGTCGGGGAAGAAGTCAAAATTTGCTCTGGATTGGTACTGGCTGCGTGAATCCGAGAAGAATGGCACAGGTGAACAACTGGAATTGGTCATGAAGATTAGGGAAAAGATGAAAGAGTACAGTGTGTTCAACCATTCTCCAGGGGACGCATAGAGCTGACTAAAGTAGATGACGCGTTAGTACAACAAGCCAAGATTCTGAAGTACCCTAAGCCTAGCACTTGGGATCTTCACCACATCCAGAACTATCTCCAGTCTGCAGCAATGGGCGACCTTGCGTTGAATGGACCCGACGCAGAGATATGGGGCTCTGCATGCAACCACAAGTCCTACAAGCCGGATCTGGTCACGCTATGTCCTCGCGCAAAGAAGGACGCCTTTTCCGCATGGGCTGCAGAGAGTACCATCACCAACCTCTTCAGGTGTGGCTGTGCTCGACACATGAAGCCTTCCCGCGTTCATGGAGTGGTCGGCTACGAAGATAGCACTATCTATCGCATTACCTATTGGATCACCAGTATTCTCGCGTCTCTCATACCGATAGCATCTATCGCCGTGCTGTACCGCGTTCAGTCCATGACTGCTCGTCTCGGGATCATTGCTGGGTTCAACGTTCTGGTCTCTATCTGCTTGATGGGCTTGGCTAATGCGAAGCGCGCCGAGATGTTTGCTATTACAGCTGCGTGAGTACATCCACGTCCTTATCAATGCCCACCTACTGACTAGACTCAAGGTTTGCTGCTGTACAGGTCGTCTTTGTTGGTTCTGAAAGGAGCACTGTAGGATGAAGGTTACTCTGGATTCAATCGCAAGAAGAAACGATTCTTTCTAGATAAAGATGTGGATATGCCCAACAAAAGAAAACAGTATTGGTGACTGGTAACCCCATAACTCCTTCGCTTAGCATCTCGGTCGTATACGCTGCAGGAAATTGTCGGTAGGTGGCACGCGCTGTAACCGCCTGCAGACGTACGCCACCAACTTCGGCACAGCACTTATCCGGTCACTGAGCCGTTGAAGTGACTCAGTTAAAGCTCACCCCGCCCCGCGGCAATTCACCTCCATAAGCAACCCAAACAAGCATCAACATAAGAAGCCGCCATCTTCATCTCATCGCAGTCCGGCCCCCATCCATTGTTGGCGTGTTACCCCAACGTCAACTGGGATTGGCGACCGAAACAATCTGGGAGCGTATGAAATAATCCAATCCGGTGTGTATACGTGTGTGTAGTATGTTTAGGGTGCGGGGTCAGGGTTTCCGAGCCTTGGCGGCTTGTTTCTGTCCAAGTCAGTATTGCAACCATGGATCAGAGCTTTGACGGCTCACCTGTTGCTGTTCATACTTCCTCTTCTCCTCTCGCTCTTTCTTACGCCTCTCTTCAGCCTCTCGCTGTTTTTGAGCGATCTTGGCAGCTGTTATGCGTCAGTAATGGTCCACGATTTGCGGCTAAGAACGTACAGTCGACACGGGGCGGTGGAGTCATAAAGGCTCCGAAGAACTCGCGGTTCCCTTGCAAGAGACCCAACTCTACGATCGTATCACTCCCGATGACGAGTTCGAACGTCTCGAGATCCACCACCTGGAATATCGAATTTTCAAATCGTGGTCGGAAGCTGGGAAACTTTCGAGGATCGCTGCAGTACCATCTTGCCTCAACCTGACCGAGGCAGGTCACCTCAGTATTGTTTCCGAGGGTTATTCTGATTGGCTCTGTGCTGGGGCTTGGTGATAAACCAAACACCCTGAGAAACTGGGGAGTGATCAAGTTGTACTTGCTCTGCGTATCCACTAGAACAACACCCGTGTTGACTTTGGACCATTGAGAGCGACCTTCATCCCATATGGAGACATCTACCTTTCTTTGGAAATTCTCGTTCTTTTTGGCTGGCGTGAAGCTGCGTCGGAGCTTGTATGACAATGTAGGAGCATCGCATCTCGGTTTGCTGGGCGGCAGATAAGACTTGAGGAATTGTTTGAACCTAGGGCATGCGGAGGTGAATGTACGCTTGAACCGCTTGGTATTGCTCTTGAGTGGCTCGTCGTTTTCATCCATCTGGCCAGAGACCTGGGTAGGAAGCGCCGGATCGATTGATACGGTGCGATCCCCTTGGACAAATTGTTAGCTTTGAGCTGATCATCTTCACTACAAGGCGTAGTGACTCACTGCGCGAAGAGAACAGTCTCTTGGTTTTACTGGTTCGATCCACGTTGGCTGGGAAGGTTTGGTTATCCATAGTGGTGACAATGCAAGAGATGGGGAGTGGAAGGCGAGGTTCGCGTATATTACGCAACGCTGCAGGAGATCAAGGGCTAGTATAGTAGTATGGTTCATCGGGGCGGAGCTGAGTTCGATCAGGCTTAGACTTCAGAGCCTCACCAGGTTGCCTGCTTGCTGTGCCACACACAGTGTGGCGACAACTGAGCGACCGAAGAGCGCTCACAGCACACACTAACGCGCTCGACTGGTCAAGACCTGCTGATGGGACGGGGCAGGCTCGTTCATACCAGGCCTAGACCTTGCGCGGGTGGCGCAGCCACTCTGCAAGGGATGTCATATCCGCATTATATCGTTGCTCTGACAAGAAAAGCAGCTTGTGAGAACCCATGGATCACGAAGATGTCTTCCACGAGTAAAGCGTTCAAATATCGTAGATGACCGTTGGTTACTGTAAACCACGATCAATTCAATATTGATATGGAATGCTTTTACGAATGCAAAGTTTGTGACCTGTCAGTATCGTTCTTGCAATGTGCAACCGCTGAGCGGTGATCCAATACTCGATGCATATGGGGCAAGACGAACTCACCGGAAACGGTAAATGCGTAGTACAGACACTGTCTTCACGTCTTCAAACCACAGCAGCTCAGCCTAGTGTTCGCACACATGCAGCCTGACTCTTGTACCGGTCAGCCGCTACACACGGTCAGATTCGTGGAAGGCTGTGGCGCAGCATGGTACTGGATTGCACGTCCGGTGGTTCCGTAACCACCTCAACAGTGGTCAGTGAAGCTGCTGTCGTTCAGGTCCAGACATCGTTGTGCGTGATATACTAGGAAACTGCCTCGTCGGGCGCCTAATATAAGTGACGTCATTAAACGTTATGACCTCGGGAGCCATCATGATGGAGCGTTCTTGGTGTTGCTCTTTACGCGTCTCTGCGGTGCTGCATAAGCCGAGCAGCCTGTGTCAGACCCCGAGCACAGAACTGGATTGGCATGTACCGTCTCTTGACGTATCGATCAACTTCCTGGCGAACATTCGGGCTGTGCTACTCTCCGAGCGAGTCGTCCACCGGTCACCAGCAACGATAGGCAGTCAAGATTAGCAGGCAGTGCCCCACGCATGAACTTGTCGAAGCGTCCGTTTGGTCCACTATGGCGTATATCTCGATTGTGCTGCTTTAGTCGCCTCGGAGTGCTTTAGTTCGCATATGCGATCAGAGCGAGCCCGAAACCCGACCGCTTTCCTGCATGTCAACGAAGAATGGAGTGCGCCTTTGACCCTGACTAGGTCCTGTAATCGGTTCGGGGTAGTGGTAGGATTTGTACTTTGGTATACGTTGTGACTGCGATGGCTTCGATGCGCTTTCCTACGCAGGGCCCTAAAAGGGATCCGATTCCAGACCATGCTCCTCGTAGGATGTGTGACCTAGCCATTTCGCATTAGCAAAGCTGTGAGGTATGCAGAGTAGCCAACATATGCCAAAACCTGGATATGTATTCGATGAAGTATATCACACACTTTTCCCAAGCCGTCAAAGACCTGAACTCCGCAATAGTGACACAGAACAGCCCTGCACGCAAGACACGCGTATGCAGGTACTCCATCAAGCCCCCTAACCATCAACCTTAGCAGCACTATCAGCAACCTCCCCAGCCGTCTCAGCCATCTCCTTATCCTCCTTCTTCTCAGCCTTCTCCGCATCCCCCTTACTCGGCACGCCATCCTTGTTATCCACAAGCTCCCTCACGACATCGACCGTAGCCGCCGGACCACCAGACTGCACCGCAAGCACCTTGCCCTCCTTATCAACAACAAAGACACCGCGCGTCGTGCTCTTCGGTGGCTTCTTGAAGCCAATGGCCTTGATGAGGCTCTGTGAAGGGTCGCAAAGCAGGGTGTAGGGCAGCTTCTGCTTGGTCTTGAAGGTGGTGTTGGCTTTGGGGCTGTCGGCTGAGAGACCGTAGATGGAGTAGCCGGTTGCGGTGAGGGGGTCGTAGGAGTCGCGGAAGAGGCAGGCTTGTTTTGTGCCTGTGGTTGTACGCGTTAGTACTGCTGTGCGCAGGCGAAGGAGATGTCAGGGGTTGGAGACTTACATCCTGGCGTTGAGGCCTTGGGGTAGGTGAACAGTACAACGCCGGCCTTGCTCTCCTCTACAAGCTTTGCAAGCGTCGTCTTGTCTCCATCATTCGTCTCAAATTCTCCGCCAAAGGACGCGAGGTCAATTGTGTCGCCGACCTTGGGTGGGCCAGTCGCAGCGGCAGCGGACTCGCCGTTGCTCTTACCGACAACAGCTTCCTTGACAGCTTCGACCTGCTCAGTGACAGTTTCCTGGACTTTCTCGACGACAGTCTTCTCGCTCTCGGGCTTCTTCTCCTTGGCGGGCGCCTTCTTCTTCGTCGGGCGCACAGGCGCTGGGGGCGCTTCCTTGCGCTTACGGAGCTCGACGGGCATGATGAGAATGGAGTCGCGAGATGATATCGCAGTCGCGTTAGTGTCGCGGGGACGTATAAACCTCAATCAGGGGGAAATTGGGCAGCGAAGAGGTCGGGGCCGGACGCTTGAGCGCTCGTGGAAATCGAGGTGGGACAGTTGGCTAAGGGCAGGAGTACGAAAACCAGCGGAACAGTGGTACAACCCTTCGCAATATGAACAATCGTACCAGTTCGCGGGAAAGATATCCTCGGCCTGATTCAGTAAGAACTATAATATGTTGCGTCGTCTAGTCAACGGAACGCAGCGTAAGCATCGTGGTGAGCCCGAGCGAGGCCAGGTCGTCCAGCCTCCTCTCT
>Ga0265797_10012584_pt1 | contig 10343 bp, 7 predicted proteins | sample P2T30metagenome_FD_192433 | JGI IMG/M metagenome (GOLD analysis project Ga0265797, IMG submission 192433) | Plant litter microbial communities from East Loma Ridge, Irvine, California - P2 T30 | ecosystem: Environmental > Terrestrial > Plant litter > Unclassified | place: USA: California... | reverse complement strand
GAGAATTGCGCGGATACGCTTCGCCACACCACCCGATGATGTACCCTTCCAAGACCAGTCTCGCTACCGGCGGAGAATCGGTCGAGGAGGGCGCATGATGATTGATCGTCGTGGTGTAAAGCGCCAGAAGACAGAGCGAGTAGATGACCGTCTGGCAGATCGGTGGAGGTTTGCTGGTGATAGTAGCGAAGACGAACAGACGTATCCCGTTGACTGGACCGACACCCTGCACATCAGATATCGCATGATGATTGAGCGTCAAGGTGAAAAGACTGCGACACAACAACCCCCACCAGCTTCGAATCGGCGGGCCATTGAGGGTCACAATCGGCCAGCGCCCGGCACGTACCACGCCGTTAATCAGCCTGCTCCAACTGCTGCGAATGCCGGCAAGTGATCGCTGGGGTTCAACTCTTCTTCTTCTTCTTCTTCCTCCTCTTTTCTTCTTTTAGTCTTCTTTGTTACTAGTTGTAGTACTTGGTGTTGTTCTTTGCCGACAAGCTATACCCTTTTCTTTTTTATTCCCACAGGAGCATCCAGGAATCTATCAAAGTTATGTACAACAAGCCCGTATATTCGCAGAGGAACGATTGATTGGTTGGGTGATTGGACGATGAGGATGGGCCATGGTATCGTCTGAACAGAGCGTAAATTAGCAAGTTAAGATTTCAGAAACATCAAGTAGACGCCGGGTCGAGTGCCGCGAGGGCTCTGCCTTGTGAGAAAAAAATCATAAAACTTACGCAAACGACCTGTAGTCCCGAGGAAATGGAACAAAAAGCGCCAAAGTTTGGCTGTAGGTTGGCTTCGTGGGTAAGGTGGCGGACATGTTCTCCAGGACTCGTCTTCACGCTCGGTGCTTCTTTCCTGTACCGCCCATCTCCACATCACCCTCCTCGTCCACTTCTCTTGACCTCTTTGTTGTTGCCCCACCATCTCTTGCCATTTTCTCTGCCAATGCTTCTTCTGCCTGAGCCAAGAGCTTCTTCTCTCCAATCCGCACGGCCTTGGCCATGGCGCACCGGCGATGCTCAGTCGTCTTCGTCGTCGTCTCCACAGAAGTCACCTCCTCGGGCATCTGCAAGTCCTCTTCCAATGTAGTAGCATACTGCGCGATCCTTGCCTGCAACATCTTATGCAACATGTCTGCTCCTTGCGTAGTAATCTTCTCCGGTTTCGGTAACTTTCCTTTGCTCTTCAAGTGCTCGAATTCCTCATCGGATAGTAGCATGCTCTCGACTAGAACGACAAGTTCGGGCGATAAACTCTCCTGCAATGTAAAAGGAGTACTAGCAGCGATATCGTAGCCAGTATCCAGCACTTCTTGCTCATCTAGATACTCTAGCCTATTCTCTTGCCAGACACCCTCGTGGACCAGAACGCCGCTGACAAGGTCTGTGGGGATCTCGACGACATCGTACTGCGCATACTTGTCTGTGACGTAGCCGTACCGCCGCAGCAGGTCGCTTCGTGGAAGAGGACCATAGTCGTTGAAAATCTCTTCCCCTGTTTGAATAGGCCTGAGCGCCTTCATCTCGAGGCAATCCTTCTCGTAGAAAAGTCGCGCATTGCAGCGGTCGGCGTCGGCATTCAGCATATCGGCCAAGGGAACCATGCCCTTGGGAAGCGCAGCGTCTTCTTCCTCCTCAGCGAAGCCCTCTTCATCCACCTCCTTGGTAGATGTAGCAGGCTCCACGTCGAACGCGTATGCCATGATGAGGCTACCCATTTTGTGCATCAGCTCGAGGTTCTCGGGACTGCGCATCTCCTTGGCTTTGTCCTTTGCTCTCTCGTCTCCGCTAAACACTATGTCTGCAAACTCCTCTATCACTGGCAATAGCTGCTCGAGGAAAGCTTCGTCGGCGCTTTCTTTGCCAATTTTGCCGACCACAGCACTGGCCTGCAGCTCCGCTAGCTCGTCCTCGGTCCAGAACATGAGCGTGTTGAACTCGGTCGGTAGTACAGCGAAGTAGGGGGCCCAGTTCGACGCAGAGCCATTGTGGTATTCATAGAACATGACGAGGATGAGAGAGAGCCAGGGACCGAGGAGCGAAAAGGTGGTGGCGGGGATCTCGGTGGAAAGGATACTATTTTCCACACTGAGAATAGATGCGCGGGGTATACGAAAGAGAAGCTCATGTTCGGCAATATCCTTGCAGGCAACTGTGAGTTGTCAGTCTAATTTTCGAGACGTGTTTGTAGTGAGGGTGGTGGGAGGTGGAGTTTGAGGTGCTTGCGAACGGAGTGGAATCACTTACCAACGCCCCTCCCAGCATCTTTATTCCTAAGATCCTCTAATTTGATCCGCGGGCTGATTTCTGCCCCAGATTGTCGCAGCCATGCTAGAAAAGCCTGACTGGCGCTGTCGAAGTCATCCATGTGCGGAATGTTTGGTGTGGTGTGGGACGGGTTTGGAGGTGGATATTTCGGATTATTATTTAGCGGTTGGGAACCGAGGCTGCGCTTGTGGTCCGAGCGGAGTGATATGTGCCGGGGTGTAGGCGCCGTGTTTCCTACGACGAGTGTCGGAAGAGATGGAGTGTTGCTTAAACAGAAAGCCCGAGGAATATGGAGCATGCGTAGAGGGGTTTGGTTCAAGGCGAAGTAAATAGCTCGTCTTGTGCGACAATGTGGTTAGATAGATGCAGACTTGCGTCGATGACGTCTTACCTTGAGACTCTTTTGTAGCCATGTCAAACTATATCTTACCTCTCAGCATCTAAATGATTGCAGCATTAGCTTCTGAATGGCCTTGAGCTTTACAGCTACAGTCTAGTTGACTGGCCGCAGTTGCCAAGCGTGGTGGTGGCTGCTGCAGCCCTATGATGCATGTCAGATCCTTATCGCAGTGATAACCATTTTCCAACGTCACCCCGCATCGCTACGAGACCACCCCCTCAACTACATGTCACATCAGCGGCCGCTATGATTGCCATAGGATTGGAAGGGAGTGCCAACAAGATAGGCGTTGGCGTGATATCGCATCCGGGGCCGAACAAGCCACCCATCATCCTCGCAAACTTGCGACACACCTATATTTCCCCAGCCGGAGAGGGGTTCTTACCAAAGGACACCGCCATACATCACAGAGCATGGGTCGTAAGACTAATCAAGCAGGCTGTGAGACAAGCTGGTGTCAAGATTGAGGATATTGATTGTATTTGCTACACCAAAGGGCCGGGTATGGGTGCGCCACTACAGAGCGTTGCGTTGGCGGCAAGAACGATCGCTTTACTATGGGGGAAGCCGATGGTTGGTGTAAACCATTGCGTTGGACGTTAGTAAACTTAGTCAATCGATATGGGAGAACGGAGCTAAATGATGCTAGACATCGAAATGGGTCGCTCAATAACACGCGCCGATAACCCCGTTGTCCTCTACGTGTCTGGCGGAAATACACAAGTCATCGCCTACTCCGCCCAGCGTTACCGCATATTCGGAGAGACGCTAGATATCGCCATTGGAAATTGTATAGATCGCTTCGCCCGCACACTCATGATACCCAACGACCCCTTTCCAGGATACAATGTCGAGCAACTAGCAAAAAAGGGGAAGAATCTGGTTGACCTACCATACGGAGTTAAAGGCATGGATGCGAGCTTCTCGGGCATATTGGCTGCTGCGGACCTTCTTGCTCGCGGATTGGATGAATCACTACCGGACGCCAAACGATTGAAGACTGAAGATGGCGAGCTAGTGACAAGAGAAGACATGTGTTTTTCTCTGCAAGAAACAATCTTCGCCATGTTGGTGGAGATCACAGAGCGCGCCATGGCGCATGTTGGATCGCAGCAAGTATTGGTAGTGGGGGGAGTGGGCTCGAACATGCGTTTACAGCAGATGATGGGGATGATGGCACGAGATAGGGGTGGCAATGTATTTGCGACTGACGAGATGTTCTGTATTGACAACGGCATCATGATTGCGCATGCGGGTTTGCTGGAGTATGGAACAGGCATCAAGACAGAGCTGCGAGACACTACGTGTACGCAACGCTTCAGGACGGACGAAGTGTTTGTTGGGTGGAGGACCGACTGAGGTACGCTTTCTTTCAATGTGATACCCGGATCTCGATCTCCAAGAAACTTTTTTTTTCGATTCTTGGCAATTGATAGTGTGGGCAGTGAAGAGGAGTGCGCTCACGCCCTTTTCACGCGAACGCTGTGCACGGACGTAAACCATTTCTATGACCACGCACATTGCACATGATTGCCGATTCTGGCGTAACCTTCTTGTCCTGCTCTATATTTAATCTCCCCTTAGCCAACTTTCTACCCACTCAAAGTCAACTCACCTTGTCGAAATAGCACAACTCATCAAGATGTTTATCTTTCACTTAATGATCGCGTCTACTTGTGGGCCATCCACCAAATCAACTACTACGGGGATGTTTGGCAACCAAAAGTATAAGTCGGAAATAACACCTCCTACTACGTCCGCCACTTCCATTGCCGCCACCATCTTCATGTGCGCCTCTCCCATTCGACCCGTAAGTTCATTCATAGATGTTCGTTACTCGATCAAGAAACCCCCGATACTAATCTACACACAGAACGTACAGAGCTACCAGAACCGGGCGAAGCAACGCCTGCAAAAGACCCAACAGCGTTTGAGGGATCTCGAGCAACAACAAGACTCTTCTGCCGCTCATATCCGCGAGCTTGAGAACCCAGCTTCAAAAGACCAGTACAGAAAGGAAATTGCTGCCCGAGAGCATGCTGATGCGCGGGCTTTTGCAGTCAAAGCAGCGAACTCGAAGCTACTCGAGACCATCGATGGTCTGAACAATATTGTGGGAGACTTACAGGGCGAAAACAGCAAGATCACCGAAACACTCAAGACACTATACGAAGACCATGAAGCCGTTACCGAAGCCCTGCGAGAAAAGTCTTGTAAATTCACTGAGCTTGAAGTAGCATGTGAGACACTCAAAATTGATGTAATGGCTTTATCCCATGAGAATCGAGACCTACAACAGGAAATTGATGACCTCAGCTCCACTGCCGTTTTAAAGGACAAGCAGATTCAGGACACTCAGGAGATATGCAATTCTGTCGTTGCAGATTTTAGTGAACTCAAGGGGATCACCGTCGAAATTGAAAAACTGGCTCAAAAACAAAACGCTGAACTGACTGAGCAACGCGCTGTCTACCGGACACAGTCAAACCTTCTCGCCGAGAAGTTGAAGCTTTTGGAACAGACCAAGCAAGATGCTCATCGGTTGGCTGACATTGCCCAAGCTGAGACCCGCAACAACCATGATAATTGGATTGTTGTGCTAGAGAACAAGAACGCTGAGATCTCCGGACTTGATGCTCTCGTTGAAGCCTACAAGGCTACTGATGGGCAATCTGTACATCTCAAACACGTCATGAAGACATACCAAGCGCTGCGTAACAAGAATGCCAAGCTTGAGAAACTCAACAAGGCGATGAAGACTGATATTCAGAACCTGCTTGACACCAAGCAATCGGATTCCAAGTTGCTTACAGAATACCTATACCAAGCCGGAGCATTGCGAGCTGAGCGGACCGAGGCACTTGATCAAATTGCGGACCTGGATCAAAAACTCGAAAAGTCCAACAAGTACATTGCCAAGCTGCAGAAGATTATATCTGATCAAGCTGTGGCGGCTACCGCAGCGGCCACATCTTGTAACGGTTTCTGTGTTCCTCGAGAAGTCGTCAATAACATCGTCGCTGAGGCCATCGCCGACTACTATACAGAGGCGGAGAAGCTACGCCAGGATTTACACAAGCAAGAATTGAAGACTCGAGATGTTCAGACAAAGCTGGACGAATGTGACAACAAGCTCTTCGAAGGACACATTGCTGAAGAAGATCGCCTAGTAGAAGTGAGCAAGCTTCGAACCAAGGTCTCTGCACTCAGGCAAGAGCGAGTAATCCTCACGCAGCAAGTCAAGCACCGAAACTCATTTATATCAGCTATTGATGCCATAGACAACGATATGGTATATGAGATTCTTGCTCTGCTGAGGGATGACATCGAACCTCTCCAAGAGCAGAACCGCAAGCTAATCACAGAGAGATACGAACTCCTGGACGAAATCGATCACTACAAAGAGGAGATGCATTTGATGACGACCAATTCCAAGAAAGAAGTTGACAACTTGGAGAAATGGTATAAAGGGCTTGAAGACTGTTACTGGGATATAGCAGTACACGAGCATGATCACTTGCATAGAGAGCTAGCATATTGGAAGAAGAAGTGCGGAAAGAATCACTTTTGTGAATCTCGCCCGTCCAATCTTCTAGTGCACGATCGACGCATGCTTCAGGCGGCATTACAATTCGGTCGTGAAGGTCTTGAGAGAGGTATCCTACCGAAGGAGTACTTTGACTCGAGTTTTCTCAAGGGTTGCCATCAAGCAGTTGATCTCGCCTTGCGTAAGTTGTGGCCGGACTTCTACCAGTATCTGCACGAATACGCTGCCTGGGTCGAGCCTACTGTCCCGTTGTTGACCGGTGCGGGCGAGATCGTCATGGACCCTGCTACGCGTGCAGCATCGAATGGACGACTAGAGGAGTTCGAGATGGAGCTGAAGGCTCTAGATGAGCAGATAGAGGAGGCACGGAACAGGAAGTTCAACATTGGCTCTGACGAAGCGTACAGTACCGAGGAGGACGAGGAGAGCTCCGGTTCGGAAAAGGTTGCTACATGCTCTGACTCGTATTCTGAAGAGACGAGCGGTTCTTCACCGCCTACGAGTAAGTCAAACACCCCTGAGCCGGAAGAGACAGATGAAACCTGGGGTGACGATGACAATGAGCCCGAGGTCGATGGCCAGTTTTCAGCTGCTGAAGACAATGACGGAATGCCGGCATTCGTAAAGAATTTGCGGGCCCGTATCAGCGCTAGAGAGGAAGAGAACAAATATTGTGCTGGTTATGTCGTTGACCATGATGTCAACCAAGAAGCTTTCTTCGCACGGTATGGCCACTGGTGGGATGGTGAATAGTATACCAGCTTATCCAACAGACTACACTAGTCAATTAAGTAGAAAAAAGTACAACAAGAATTGACTCATCGCGAGGGAGAACTAGTTCTTAGTGTCCTATGGTCATACGTGAAGACTACTAACAAACAATTCTAAATAACCAGTTAACACCGTGCATTTGAAGATGAATGGGGGCTTCGGGATGATCGCTTTCTGATTAATAGAGTGGAGAGTTTTGAATTAGATGTGGCGGTTGTGGAGCTTCTTGAGACGTTGAAATGGTATATGTATGATTAAGTCTGAAGAGGAGCAGACAGCAAGCAGTACATGTCCTCCAAAAGAACAACCCATAAGTAATTGTGCACTTAGCTACCCCTGCCATCTCTGGGTCGCGTAAATCAGTCATAATCGTTCAGAGCACATTCTGCATCAGTCGCCAGATCTGCCCCTTCAAGTAAGGCATCATCAGAAATGAAGTCTGCTCCCGCCCGTATGCAGAATATGATTCCCAACATTCATGCCCACCGGCTCCTTTGGTCTCAACCCTTCCACCCCGGCAGTCTCTTATCACGCCCAGACACGGTAACCTCCAAGCCCTCTCCCTCACAATACACCACGCTCAACTGCCTAATCGAAATCTCCAACTCCACCACAGCCCCCTTCTCCACACCCCTCCTCTCCCGATGTGTATACACCGGATACTCATACTCATTCTGCTTGGGCACCTGAGAAACGGCATGCGAGGCGTGTAGAATGTCCGTTGGGCCCTTGTATGTTGCTACATTGCTGTTATTGGGCTTGTAAATAGGGAAGGAGATGGGGTAGTTGCTGTGTGCGAGAGGGGAGCTATTGATGCCTATTTTGCGGAGTTGAATGTACATGTCCATATCTGTGTGGGAGGCGCAGGATAGGTAGAGTTTGGCCCAGGGGAGTGTCGTGTCATCCTTCGTCTTTGCTTTTTGCGAAGCAATAGTAGAAAATCTGCAAATCATCCATATTTTCCTTTTTGTAGAGACCATACTCTGTTTTGTATTAGAAGTAACGGAATCAATTGAGTAGGGTAACGCATATTCTTGGCTGTTGTGTACGCGTAGCCATTTCTTTTTAGATTCAAACTTGGCAAAGGCCTCAAAAGAGCCAAAAGAATGCAGTCGTGGTCTGCAGTGTCAGTCTTACGTTTGTTGCTATGCACACCAGTAGCTTACGAATAAGATCCAGTTAGGTACATTGGTGTTGTAATGTTCTCTATTTTCACCCTCTTCGAATCCTAATCATTGTTCTTCAACTGTTGTTTTATCTGTAGGTCAATATAAGCGTGTGTAGATGTTGGCACCATCTCGCATGGGCACTTTGTTATCAATATCTAAAATTGTGTCAATGGGAAAAGCGCAGTATCCCTCGCTCAGTACGTGTCCCCTTGGGAGTTTCCTGGATCAACCGGGTTCAAATTCTTCGTATCGAATCCAAGGATGCTCTTCGGGCGTATAATTGAGCGGCACAAAGGCCATGTTCTAAGTAAAGGCCATGGAAGTACAGAGGGAAAGGGCTAAGAGAGGGTACAGATATAGTCAGGCGTGTGAGAGTAAAAATAAGGAGAAAATAAAGAGCTTGTAAATGGTCGAATGAATCTTGGCCAGAACTGTATCTACAACCTTTGGCCCGCTTCTTTACTGAGCGCAACACAAGCGTGCATAATTATCCCACATAGCTCGTACGAGATATCGTTGCCTCGCCCTCTACGTTCACAGGTGTATCTTAGACCATACCGAATGGGTACCGTGAGCATCTTCGATTATTAGATATATATATCCCACACTGGAATATATGTCTCCGCACCAGGAAGTTACACAAACAACCGCTCGATGTTTCACATACGTTGGTGTGACAGCAGTCCGATTGTATGTTCATATCCTCCTGCCGCATGTGGGATTTTTAGAGATGAATAGAAAACGGCATCTAAAGTTTTGTACATCTGCGCGCTAAAGGCATGTGGGGAGTAGAGGTAATTGGTCATGGAACTGGAGCTTAGTCAAGTATTGGCCCGGCTATCCTAAGAGTTGGCTACCAACATATAGACTGTGACACTTCTACTATTAACTACTTTTTCAAAGACTTAGGCTGTGATATGTGGCGTGCTTTTGATTGTCGAACATGCACCTTGAATATAATTATAGCCCATGCATATCTCTAAGCAATAGTAATAGATGCCATTTTAGGCGTGATATCAAATAGTAACCGAATTCATCACTTGCTGGCGTAAGATACCCTAAGATATGCCGAACAACCGCATGAACACAGTATAGAGTGGATGGAATTTTCGGCAAGATTCTCAAGGAGCACTCGCAGTACGCTTCACAGTCGGAATTGCATTAGACAAGATGAAGCATGGGACGAGTTATTTCTGGGGTTGAACATGGTTATACGCACAGGTAAAGATTCTCGCATTAGTCAAGAGACGTAACTACAAGATATGGAGCTTAACACTCGGTTCGATATTGCGTCTATAGGGCATAGATTGATGCTTCATGTTAGCCGGGGCTAGTGGAAGTCTGAAATACCTTACATCAAAGGTTGATAAAGTCCCCTTGCCGCAGTGGCCTTGTGTAATTTTGCGCCCTGTGGGTGGCGGGTGTTGTTGAACCATGGTTCACCCACGTATGATTTACATTTCACCTACTATATAATATATGAACATCCCGCTCTTCTCTTCGCATCCCGTCATTCGACTGCGGCAGATAGCTCAACATGTCTCACGAAACAGACCTCGAGCTTCTACATGCCTCATCAAAATCTACTGCTAACGCATATCGACATGTCGATATTCTCCCGTCTAGTATCGACTACTGCGGTGCGGAAATGCCTATCAAAGCTTTAGAGCGCTGAATACCGAAGGAAACCATGAATTCTTACTATGACCGCCGATGGGCCATTGGGCGCAAGGCAATAGGGCTCATACAACAGCGCGATAATGCCGACAACGAATGGACAGAAAAAGACCGAGAGCTAAAGGAGCTGCAGCTTCAAGTGGAGCGTCTAAAGGATGAGAAGAGAAGTATCGAACTCCGACAGGCCAATATCAAACCAATCTTTGACCGTACGTGCGTTCCACTCGCAGAAGAGACTTCCAGGGTGTGGCGGCCATTTATGCTCGAGCTTAGTAGCCGCGTCTGTCAACTACCCCGCGAACTCCGAGATAAAATCTACGCTGAACTTACGCGAGTAAACGTCCCTTACTATGAAAGATACGTGGGACACTGGAGTTTATCGAGATCGATGTTTGACATTCCGCGCTGTTGGGATGAAGATGACGGCTGCTGCAGGCAGATAATGCGCGAACTTGCGGAGACGTACTACCGGGACACACACTTTATTTTCGACTGCTGGA
>Ga0265797_10012583_pt1 | contig 10343 bp, 5 predicted proteins | sample P2T30metagenome_FD_192433 | JGI IMG/M metagenome (GOLD analysis project Ga0265797, IMG submission 192433) | Plant litter microbial communities from East Loma Ridge, Irvine, California - P2 T30 | ecosystem: Environmental > Terrestrial > Plant litter > Unclassified | place: USA: California... | reverse complement strand
GTTCCTACTATACTTTAAGCGCGCCTTTAACGCCTTAATTACTTCTATTAATATCTAAGGAGGGTTTAGAGGGGCTAGATTAGTCCTATTTAACCTAGAGTTAGTTATAATAGGCCTTAATGTCCGTATATAGACCCTATTACTACTACCTCTTAGCAACTCACTCTAGTAGTCCTAAACCCCTAGTAATACCCTAGAATTAGAGTTGCAATTAACACTAGTAAAGTAGAGGATTTAGAGGTATATAGATAGCTTACTAATAAGTCTTATTAAGCACTTTAAACACTTTACTAAAGGTATAGCATTAATAGCGTATAAGCTAGTGTTAGCCTAAAAAAAGATTAGTAAGCTTTAAGTAGTAAATAAGGCCGCTACGTAATATAAATTATATAAGAGAAAGCGGGTCTAGGCAGAAGAGTCTATGCTAGTAGAGGATAGCTAGCGTAAGACTACTCTATAGGAGTTTAGGGCGCGTAGTAATAGAAAGAGAGCAAAGAGGCAGGTGCGCGCTAAAGTAGGTAAACTATCCTAAAGACGATGTGGACGCTGTAATAAGATAGGGCATAATACGCGAACGTATAATTATAAAGAAGAAGTAGCCTCTTAATACTATTTTAATCTCTTTTATGCTATATTGTGCTAGAGTAGGTTGTAATAGGCTATAATAGGGGTGGTTTTGGTGGGGTCTTGGCATAGGTGGGCCACGAAGCATGCTGGGCCACGAAGCATGCATGTACGTTAACTAAAAATTGTGCTGATTAGGTAATTGAGCTAATCACTCTACTAAGACTATACCTAGTTCTACCCTTTATCGCTACATCTTAACAACCTAATTTCAACTCTCTTTCTTAGAAAGAAAGAGGTGTCATTACTCTCTAGGCTATAAAATCTAATGCGTTAACACTAAATTAAAATTTTAGATTTATAGAACTTTGTTTCTAGATTAGAAATATTAAATCATTTTAAAGATATCTTACAAAACCAAAAAGTTGTCTTTATTTAAAGTTCTCTATTTTACTAGTAAAATGAGTGTATTGAACCGATCCGGGCATTGAGCGCACAGACACGGTAGCCCTGTACATAGCTCTCAGCATGACCAGAGATATTCCGTTGTGTAGATAGCACCTTGTGATTGCCACTGTGTGATGATAGAAACCAACATGTCACAGCGGTTGACTGCACTCTTCAACGTTGTCACCAAGATGTAATCGACACGCAGCCCTACAATCGGCGCGTCGAGTATATAGCCTTCGTCCCCAGCTCGTCCTCCCGGCTCTGAAAAACATCAATTGTCTCACTGCACACTCAGAAGCTACCCCAGACCGCTCAATATGCCTTTTTTCGTAAGGGTAAGTGACCATCACTGTCGCGAATTCCTGTCGCGCCCAAACACATGCAAACTGCGTTTCCCACGTGGAAGTGATTTCTTCTTCTCACTTCCATTTGACATGAACTCTCTGTTCCGCATGCGTCCCGACGAACTCTTCGCTCTGCACAAGTTCCTGTCCCGCTCCATAAAGGACAAGACGGCAGCTGAGCTCTGGAACATGCGGCATGTACAAGTAGTCATCTTGCGCAGGCTTGCGGGTGCCAAAGGTCTTGGGTCGGTCGAACACCGCGCTTGGGCTGCTGGACACGGCTATCCTGTCTTCGATACCAACAATATCCTCACTGGGTTCTTGTGGAACTGGAAACTCATTGAGTTTGAAGGCGGAAAGGACTTGGTATTCATGTACAAGGATGCCATCTCTGGTCAGGACAGGCAACAGGCTATGAACCGCAGCGCAACAGAAGAAGCGACCACTGTTCTCTGCTGGGAGGGAAACGAACATGAAGACTTTGTGTGCCAGAGACATGGCCAAACCGTCTGCTTCTACATCTACGGTGCTTACTTTAGGGATTTTGCAGGGTGGGAGCATGTTGAAGCGAAGCTTACGGAGCAGGAGTTGGATGAGCTTGACCGCGGCCTAGTCATGCTTCGTAACCGGCCAGGTGGGGGATACAGTCTTCTTTTGGTGAAATCCGAAGAAGAACAAGGTAGCAAAAGAACAAGGCCGGAAAGACGACACGCCTTAGACGCAGTGGTTCCCGCGAATAGATCCTACCAGTCAACGCCTTCATATTCTTATCCCTCCAGCCAGGATTGTTGCTATACCATTTCTCTAACCGCTCACACTCCATACTACAGCACATCTACTATTGGCTTGACTGATGAGCCTACAAAGTACAAACAACCACCCATCAAACCCACAATCCCAGCTAAAGACAGCGACACGCGCACCAACAACCTCATCAACGTCTACGGCGCCATTTTCGAGGGAGAAAACGACTGGCTAGCATTCGCCAGCACCCTGACAAACGCCGCACTCTATTGTCTCTCGCACGGCATCCTCAACCTACGCGGCTGCACACACAACGGCATAGCCGTAACCTGGGGCCCTCGGGCCGACGCTCGCTTGGAAGAAACCGACGACGAAGATTCAACTGGCCATTATTCGTATCGAGACAACCGTGTGTGCAACCGCAACATCCGACGGTGCACCCAGCCCCTCGACTTTGCTCCGCCAAGAGTCTACAGAGGCATGCGGGATAACGATACACCAGAACAAGTCGCTACCAAGCAACTTGCCCAGCTCAAGGCCATGGCAATGCAGCGGCACAGTCAGGGAAAGAAAAGGCCACGGCCGAGCTGCGGGAGTAGAGCATTATGTTTCCTCGACCGGGTTGAACAAGATGCGCGAGAGAAACACGAACAGGAGACGACTGGCTCTGACCGCAAGGAGAGTAGTGGTAGTAGCAACAAGCGCTATCATGGGGAAAATTCAAGGCCCATCCCAGGCTCAAAGGCTGAGCTTCCTTGCCCTCAAACCCCCCTCGCCTCTGCGAGTACTTGCAGCAATCTGTACACCTCGACCCAAATCCAACCCACATACGATCCACTTTCTGCACAACGAATGCGGGCGTCTAGCACGGCCTGGCAAAACGGGAAACCAAAATATCAAGCCTATGCTGAAGAAAGCTCGGATGAATTACATCAAGTGAGAGCGGTGGAGGGGTCATGGAGAGATGTTTAGGCGACATGGGGGGACATGGAAGGAGCATGTCAACACTACAGATTCTAGGAAAGGAATGCAGTCTACACGATTCCAGAGCAATACCATTGTCATTTACCTACCCATACACTATATAAACCTAACCTTACCAAGCGTAGCTAGCTATACCCCAAACCACTCCTCTCTTTGTCTCTCGCGTCTATATTGGTATGGCCAAGGAGGGTTGGATAAGAAAACATTTCATCATAAGCTCAAACCTAGAGAGGCTGAAAAGAAAAGGTCATATATTCCAAAAAGGAGATTCGTTGTTTCATACCCTTTGGGGCGGGCTTATACACCCATATCCTATTCCCGTGCCTTTTGATCTCCTGGATATACATGTGTCTCTGTCTCTCGCCGCCCAATCCGAGGGCTCTGATTACACACACGTTATTTCTTTGTTGCCATTGTGTGTATATGCTAGGAGCAAGCTGGTAGCTTCATGTTTACTCCCTTTCCTTCCCCGTGGAAGTCTACAAATCCTCATGATATCCTTTGACCGACCTCGGGTTTCGTTGCGCCATCATTGTCCAATATAATAAATTTATAAAATGGGAAAAATATAAAGAAGAGAAAGAGAAGAATATAAAATAGAAATTCGTGACGCGAAAATAAAAAAGGCAAATGCTTTAGGCAACAGGGGGAATCATGCTTTGCTAGAAGTCGACAACAGTTCATAGGCTTAAAAAAATTTAAAAGAAAACTCCTCGCTATGCATGACGGGCCGTCATGATTGGTTGAATAGGCCGTTAACAATCGTGTGCTGCAATGCGAAAACTTTAATAGCAGCGAGGTAGAGCGATGATAAGAATAAGTCGACGTTGGGGGGGTATCAATGCAAAGCAGAACACCAAATGCGGAAAAAGACATACTATGCCCTCGTCGGGTTGATGTTCTCCAGCTCGCTACGCTGGCGCAAGTACTTGGCGGCAAGGTGATCGCCTCCGCGCATGGATTGCTCCATCCAGTGCTGCGCGACACACATGGTCATGGGGTCACTGCGAGCAGGGTCTTGAGAGGCCCTTCTCTCGCGGTTGAGAAGCTCCGTCTTGAAAACCTCGCTGGGTTTGGTAAGCGGGAGCACGGTGCGATGGACCAGCTCGGGTGAGGTAAGGTAGAAGATTGCGAGTTCACGCTCCGCAACCGCGTCACCCTCCTTGGCGGTGATGAGGAGCATACGGGCTGCATCCTCCATGGTGTACTTGGACATGGGTTCGTCGACTGAGGCTGGTAGAGTAGATGCTGTGCCAGACTTTTCATTTGCACCACTGCTGTTGGCCTTTCCTGCATCGCGCTTGGAATTCTGGGTGATGACTTCATCCACAAGCTCGACCATGATGCGGCATACGTCTTGCTTCAGGCCTAGTGCAGCAAGACCGACATCCCAGAATGCCTTACCTCGGGCAGTCTTGTCAAGCATTTGCGCGGGCACAAACGAGGCAATGTATTGCAGATCTCTGAAGAGCGTCTTGGGTCGGATGTTGGCATCACGAAGCAAGCCTTGGATGACCTCGACAATCATGTCTGTGCTTGGCGGACCGACAGGAGAGCGTGCGCCGTTGCGAGGCAGCGGAGAATCGTTGCTTACGCGATCAACATTCATGCTCTGAGAGCGACGCTCCTCGCAGTTTGCAATCGCTTCTTCCAGGTTCTGTGCGCGAGAGGTCTGTGTGGCTGGCTCACGAGAGCTGAGTTCGGGCATGGCGCCGAGGGTTGGCGACTGAGGAACCGGAGGAAGTGTCTCCCGACGGTTGTTGTACGATTTGCCGGTCCGCGATGACAATGAAGCAATAATCAGGAGTTCCAGCTCATAGAGCGCATGCAGCTTGGAGTAGGGGTTTGGGTGCGTCTGGAACCTGCCGAGTAGTCTTCTGAAAGCGACATTGTACGGGAACTCGAGAAGTCCAGCCTTCTTTGCGGTCGAGTTACCGGCTGATCGAGAAGTTGCGTCGCTTGAAGTGGAAGAGTGCTCGCCAGCCGATTGATGGGCATCAGATGCAGCAAACTGGTAAGTCGCAACGGGCGGCGCAGGAGAACTGCGCTCGTTGCGGCCAAGCGCCTCCAAAGGCATGTTCCTCTGATCGGGCGTCTGTTTTCGGATGTTCTTCATGCTCTTCTTAGCCAGCTGTTTCCTACGTTTTCGTTCTTCCTCGTCTCTGCGCTCGATGCAGTCGTCAAGGATGTCACCGCCAAACCATGAGTCCGTCTCACTACCGTTGGCGAAAACCATGGTTCCCAAATCACTCAATAAGAGACCGGTAAGCGTCTGCTTCAAGTCGAGCATGAAGCGCCGTTTGTCTTCGTTGACTGTAGCGGATTGCTTGAGCATGACCGTGCCCTTTGATGATGACGCGGTACGTGGACGGATACTGGTGGCGCTGGTAGGCGACTGTGCTTGTGTCTGGAACGGTGACCAGAAGGTCGCTACGGAATCAATGGAAAGGACCGGAGAGGATCCACCAAAGTAGTCGTGGGAATCCATGGGATTCCTGCCCCAAGGGCTATGCTCGAAGCTGGACGAGCCATTACGGTTGGATGTGTAGCGCAGGCTGCCTTGACTCGGTCGTTGCGAGAAGTCGAGTGTGCGCGACCCAGGTCGACCATGTGTCTCGTATTCCTCGTCGCCAGCAATGGACAGGGTGCCGACACCGGTCAAGAACAGATCGCCTTTCTGCCGTCCACTCTCGAGAATTTGCTGGTCACGTTTGTACAGGTCACTGGCCCAGAGGACAGGCCCGTCCAAAACACCTTCGCCAATGACTTTGGTCACGCACTTGTCGACCTCGAGACAAAAGCGGTGGATCCGCTCCTCGCCCTTGCAGAAGTTTTCCACACCGTACTGCATGAGCCACTTGAGCGTAATCTCCGATTGCTCGTCAGACAGCTTATTTGGACCGCCAAAGTCTTGCGAGGCGGACATGAGATCGACGAGCTGAGCTTCATTGGTGCGCAAGAAGCTGTTGGCAGTTCGCGATCGGGAAGCGGAAGGGCCCTTGGTATTGAGGGCCTTTGCTTGTTGGTCCATGATCTTGAGGGCAAGCGCAACGTTTCTGGCGTCCTCGTATGGCTTTGACGTACGTACATCTGTGACGTACCACATCTTGTCTCGTAGATTCTTGAATCCCAGCATCATCTCCTCGACCATGTTATCCGATCTCTCCTGGGACTGCTTGAGCCATACGAACCATGCTTCGAATTCCTCAATGGCGTTTGCTGCTTTGCTGAGCAGGTCCCTTGGGCCACGGGAGAAGTAGTTGAGAAGTGTAGCATACCCGTTCTTGACCAGTGTCGGAGAGCTGAGTCTTCGTAGACTTTGTAGTGTCTTGTAGTACATGTGCGCATTGACAAAGTCTGACCGAGCCTGGCACTGGTACATGGCCGTCTCGAGCATGGTGACAAGGACCGAGTTGTTCTCTTGCTTCTCACCAACTTGCGGGTTGCTGTGGCTTCTTGGAATGTGTGGAGAGCGTCTGGAGGAGACGTTTCTTTGACTAGCAATCATATTTGTAAGCTGGCTCTGGCTCTGGCTCTGGGTTGCGTTGTATGGGTTGCGTGATCCGAGATTCTCGCTGGCAAGTCGTACGGGACCGCGCCCACGAGTACTCTTGCGCGTCGTCATCCGGTTGCTGAAGTTTTTGGATTCGCTGTCTGGTGCTAGTTCTTTTGGAATTTCATATTCTTCCACAAGCTTGGCAATCGCTTCCTTGAGCTGGTGATAGTCGCTGCCAAGATCAAATCTGTCCGCAGTGCCCTCATCATCGCTGCTGTCGCTGTCTGGAGAATCTTCGTCATGCTCATCTTCGTCGTCAAAATCTTTGCGCATACGCGGTTTCAGCTGCTTGCCATCCGCAGAGATGTAAAGTACAGCCCAGCGCTCAGCACAGGGGTGGCATGAGCCCGTAGTTGCTTCGTAGCCAAGAATGCGAGTCATCTCGGAGCACGACATTCGCAGACGCCTTCCGTAGAGCTCTGTCGGTGCGGGCTTGACATCAGTCTGCTGTTCCGTAGTTGTTGAGATGTTGTCCAGTAGTGGCTCCCGTGAGGTCTGGTCGCTCGTCATAGACGAAGCACTGGCACTGAGAATGGAACTCGCGTCCGTCATCGAGGCGGCAGCATTGCGGAATGGCACCGACATTCCAGACATTGATGAGGCAGAGGATACTAGCCCGGTGTGGCGCTGACTGTCAGTTTCCATGTGGCTAGACGAGGGGCGACGCTCTGGGAACAGGGCATTGACCAGGGTAATAATGTCGGCTGGAGCAAGGACGATAAATGGCTGGACTTCGACTGTTTCCCTCGGCGAAGTGATGGCTTTGGCAGGAAGGAGGATGGGCTTGGATGGAGTCTTTGTGTGCTTGAACCGGGCCAAGATGTTCTCAATGTGTGTGCGGATTTCTGGGAGCACGGGTACTTGCGCCCGCCTATCGTCAATTAGCCAAACATCATCGGAGCCGGTAGGGAGAGGTTTATACCAATTGTAGGTCATGTCCGTGACGTGCTTCTGTGCTCGGACAGCAACTTCCTTGAGGATCTTCATGCGGGCCAGCTCGCTGATGTGGTGTCCAATCATGATGCCGTGCGTCTATTTTTTGCATTAGTATTGCAGTTTCCACGGGACGGGGGGGGGGCAAGGGAGACAACATGCCTCGGGACGAATAATGGCATTGAACAGAAAAGAAGAGAACAGCCAACGCGAGACAAAGAAGTTCTGTGACGCCTTGCGGAGGTTCTTCTCTTCGCCTAGCTTCCGGAGGATGGCATTTCCAATCTCTAGGGCACCTTCCGGAATTCCACCAGCGCTTGGCTCGTCGTCGACGACCTCGAATAACCGTTTGACGGCCTTGTCGTAGAACTCATCGGCTGCAATGGTGTCCTTGGTACTGCGGGCAGCTAGCTGGGTTCCAGACCGTACAGCAGGCTCCTCGGCCTTTTCAAGCAAAAACTGGCCGTCCTGCAGGACCTGCATAATGTAAAGCTCCAGGTTGGCTTTGCCGGGCCACTCCCGCATGCCTGCCCAGACGTCAAGCACGGTCCTGATGAAGTTGTGGCTAGATTTTGTGTCCTTGATTAGCTTTGCGCAAACGGTAGCCCAGACATCGGTACGGCGGAGATCCTCGGCGGAATCCGGGCCCGACGAGTTGGCAAAGATGGTGTAGATGAGAGCCGACAGGGGATCATGGCGCTGGAAGGAGAGCAGACGCTCGACTGGGCTCGATCCTGGCTGGTTCTGCTTCTGGTGGGGCCCGACGGTCCTGCCGCGGGGAGCCTGGAAGGCGGTGACGGAGTCAATAGGATCCATGGCTTGACGAAAGGACGTAAGAGCGGCGAGCTCTTGCGGAGAAAGATTAGAAATGCGGGTGGCAAGAAAGTCAGGATTGGTACGAATCTCGGAAATGAAATCTAGCAGGTCGTCCAGAATCTTGGATGGCACCTCGTTGAGAAAGGTGGAGGAGGTGAGGGGCTTCTCGGCCCTCATGTTTTTGGACTTTGCAAACTCCAGGTCGGGCTCCAGCAGGGCATACTGGCGTGTGGCGTCGCACGAGTTGCGGACATCGTTGAGTGCATTGTACAGGGTGGCAAAGGCCTTTTTGTCGTCTGACCGGAAGCTGTCTACCAGGGAGCGGTAGGAGAGCTCGCCGCAATGTACCAGACGTGCGGAGAGGGCGCTCGAGACCAGCCACCGGTGCAGGCGGACGCGGGAGTGGGCCTTGCGCTGCTCCTGGTAGCCCTGGAGGCGGATGAGATGGGCGAGTTCTGCGAGGGAAGTGGCCGAGGGGGGGATGGCAGCAGTCGGCAGGTACGAGTCGGTGTACGAAGACAGGTCGGCGGGGAGTAGGCGGGGCAGGCGGCCGGCGGGTGCAGACATGGAGGCGGGGATCTGGGGACGTTGCAGCGTGGTGGTGGTGGTAGTATTTGTGGTAGTGTTTGTGCTGGAGGTAGTGCTCTCCTGGGCGGCGCCAGATCGACTCCCCATGGTGGTAGAGAGCTGCTGGGTGGAAGCGCTCGGGGCGGGCGACCGGGGCGGGCTTTCAGGCCGGGGCGGAGCCTCAGCAGGCGGGTCGTCGAGGTAGGAAGCAGCAGTGTGCGAGGGCGTATGGCTCCTCGATGAGAGATGGGTGACGGTGGGCGAGGCGGCTACGAGTATAGGTCAGCGTGGGCTCGGGTGCCAGCTCATCGTACAGAGCGCATTGATGCGAGCGCAGCCAGCTATTGGGTCGTCCCGGCACAGACGTCTTCCTGGACACGCAGGCACGGAGACGCAGAAGGGCATTACACGCAGACGAGGACGGGAGGCTAGGGACAGCACACATACGCGGAGTGGTCGAAGACGGCTGCGCCTGGGGCGAGGCCGTGAGTTGGGTTCGTCGGATCATGTCGCCATGAGATGGCGGCGTCGTCGAAGCCCTACGGGGTGGGTGCGGGCCTGGGAGAGGGAGAAGGGGAGTTGGGCGATGATGGTCCTACAACATTGCCAGATGTAGCGACGGTATTGGGAGAGGGATCTCTGCTTTGGGCCCAACTCTCCACTGCCTTGACGTGTGCGCTGGCCCGCGTCTTGACTGTTTGGGCGGCATCGGTACGGTAGCGAGCATGGGGGCGTGTGATTGGCTGCGCGCCTCGAGTCCCTGCAAACAAGGTAACAGCCCCCCCCTTGACCTGCCTGCTACCGACCCACGAGCTCTAGATTGGTGGCGACGGCGGCGGCGACGACGACGACGACAACAGACCGCCTCCAGGCCATGACTTGCAGGACCAGCACATCGCCGTGAGACGAATGAGAGGGGGCGTCTAGCCGTCTGCATCACGCTGCAGCCCGCCCACATGCCTCAGCCCAGCGATGCTTCTTCCTCCGCCCACACGTTCCATCATGGCAGCCCCATGCCCGACCAAGTAACTCGTCGACAGCGCACCCCTTTGATCGGCCATGCCTCGCGCGCGGAGAAGGAGAAGAAGAAGAAGAGAGGCTCGCCAAGGCGCTCCCGCCGCCATGCCGCCATTGACGAGCTGGGAGACGGGACTGACTGGCTGACTGGCTGGCTGGGAGTGGCTGTTGACCGCATCTGCGGCCGCCCCTCCAACGCTGCCTGCCATGCTGCCCCTCCATGACTACCACCACCATCACGCCTCAACGGCAGCGCACCGCAACAGTCTCAAACAAGCTGCACAGTCGCTGCATCTGCAGCCTCCATCCAAACGCCTACCTACCCCCGCCAAAGCAAATCAGCGGCCCAGAGTCATTCGCGCCCTCGT
>Ga0265797_10012581_pt1 | contig 10344 bp, 10 predicted proteins | sample P2T30metagenome_FD_192433 | JGI IMG/M metagenome (GOLD analysis project Ga0265797, IMG submission 192433) | Plant litter microbial communities from East Loma Ridge, Irvine, California - P2 T30 | ecosystem: Environmental > Terrestrial > Plant litter > Unclassified | place: USA: California... | reverse complement strand
GGCGGTTTATGGTGGGGGGGGGTAAGGGGTATAGGTATTTTGGACGGGCGAAGGAGTTGCCTGGGGTTAAGGAACTGTTTGAGGCGGCGACGAGGCCGAAGCAGGGCGAGGGGGAGAAGAAGGGAGGGGATACGAGGGCGGAGATGAGTAAGAGGGTGGATGCGGGGTATTATGGGTATGGACTTGACGAGGAGGATGGGACGCTTGTTGCGTATGAGGAGGGGAAGGAGAGGGAGGCGTTTGAGACGTTGTTGGTGCGGGATGGGGAGAAGATGGACGATGAGGCGTGGGAGCCTTTGCCTGGTGATGCTGGGGATGGGTTGGAGTGGCGGTTGCCGACGGCTGAAGAGGTTGAGACTGAGCTGCTGGAACGCAGGAAGAGGAAGCTAATCGACAAGCTCTAAATTGGTTCACCTCACCGGCTTTTCGCATATTCGATTGAGCAAACGATCGATTCACGACCTATCTATCTTGAAGCTCTCTGGGTATCTCGTAAAGTCATCACAGTTCATAATCCTCCGGACCAAGCAAACGCCAACGCTTTACAAAGCAAGAATATTCCGGCATCGTCTCGCATCACCCAGGAAGCTACGCCTCTTCACTCTTGGAAACACACCACTTCTCCTCGTCCCACCCGGGCGGCCTCCAATTGAAAAGATCAAACGCCTCACGCGTCCAAGGACCTGTCTTCTCTGCTGGAGCGGGCGGTTTGGGCGGAGCAGGAGGCTTTGGGGCCTGGAATGGCTTTGCGAGGATTACTGTTGAGGTGCCATTTGCAGCAACATTCAAAGCTGTTGGGAAACATGCCTGGGCGCTTTTGCGGACTTCCTTGCGGCCGATGCCCGGTCTGCGTCTCGCAGCTGGTGCTGGTGGTGGCGGCATCTCTACAGGTGGTGGAGTCGGCTCTTTGCTGGGCTGGTGTTCATCCATCTGCTCTTGCGGAGGCGATCTGTGTCCTACAGCAGGATGTGGCTCGGTTGGAGGCACGGCAGGCTGTTCGGCTGTTTTCGGCAGCTGCTTCTTCGGCGCTTGCACCACAGCTTTTGTCTTATGCTTTGGCTGCTCTGCAGGTTTCGGCGTCCGCGCAACAGGCGGCGGCGTAAAGCGAACAGGCGCCCCGGGGACACGCTTAGGAGCTGCCGCCGCCGAAGCAGCTGTATTATGCTCCGACAAAACTCGTCGGAAAGGTCGGTCTGGTTTTGGAAGCGCCGGTTCTTCCGGTGGCGCTGTTTGCCTGGAAATCGCACGTGTCTCTGGTCGCTCGGGTGGCATGACCGCCTCATCCATCTGGCTAATCTCCAAAGCTGTAGCATCAGCATCGTCAACGATAGCCTTCAAATCATCAGCTCTCTGCTGAGCCATCTTGTTCATTTTTGCTAAACGTTCCTCGAGAAGTTCCCGTTGTGTTTTGCGCTTTGATGACGGCGGTCTGCCGTCTTCGGCCGATTCAGATCTTTCTATCGTGCCCGCGGGTGAATGTGACGCCTGGTCAAGACAGGCTAGTGTCTTTCGTTTTGGAGCACTCGTAGCCATACGTAAGGTTTGACTAGGCTTGTTGCTTGCTGGTGGGAGGAAAGGTGGTGCGATATGTGGCGGACTGGGTGCACGCTCTGGCTCCTCAATTGTCCTTCGCGGTGGCTCGACTCGAGCGACCTTCGCTGGTCGCGGTGGTGTCTCGTTGCGAACTTCAGGAGCTTTCTCTTTCCGTTTCTGCGTCTGAAATCCTGGCGAACTTGATCGTACCTGTTGTTTTCGAGACACTGGCGTAGGCGGCCTGTTAACTTCCCTAACAGGCGAGGATGCCGGGCCAACTGCATCGCTCGAGAATCCCTGCAGAAACTTGCTCGGCGAGTCTTCGCCATCGTCCGACAGATCGATTACTTCTTTAGTGCCGAGCTTTTGCTGGCCAGGTGGCAGAGCGACTTGTTTCGCAGCTTTGGCACGAGCTTCGGAGGTACGCTTCCACAGCGGCGTCTCTCTACGTGCAGCCGGCAGCGGTACAGTCGTTCGTGTCACATTCCAAGAGTCTCCTTTCGATCGTTTTGGTGGACGTCCACCTTCCCAGTTTTCATTCTCTTCCGCTTGTCTGGCCTCGAATGGAGATTTGGTAGGTAAAGTAGCTTTGCCAATCCGGCCTTTGGGTGTTCCAAGCAGAGCGTTCAACGAGCGATGCTTCAACTGTGTGTTGCCACCTACAACACTGGCAGTACCTGGCCTTGCAGTGGGAGGTCCCATGTTTCTCGATGGTGTTGCCATATTCCTCGGTGGCGAGCTCGACCTCTGCCCGCCTTCCGTCCTCTTGCTCATCTTCGCGCTCTGCTTAAGCTCAGTCAAGTCCGTCTCCGTCCTGCCCACGCTCTCGGCAACCTGTACCAGCACTGCATCTTTCTCGAGTGTCACCTCGTCTCCCTCTTGCAGATCCTCGCCCTCCTTCCAGTGCATGTCGCCGATGAAGTTGCGCGGCACATCATACACCATGACGCGCTTGTTGAACGTGTGGAATCGCAGGAAGCCATCTTGCCAGCGCTTCTGCTTGCGGCGAATGTCGTGGGTGTACAGGCAGTTGAATTCAAGGACTGGAGCTGTGTTCTGGCTGGGTGGGATTGAGAGTGAGGGCGTGCCCATGCGGTGGACTGCGGCTGTCATTGCTGGAGTATGTTGGGATCATCGTGTATCAAGCATGGCTGGCATGGCTAGCATGTGTATCTTCTGATGAGGGGCGATATGGTACAGACGACTGGGCTTAATGTTCGAGGATGACGCGAAGTCGCGATCAGATCCGCCGGAAGCTTTCCGCAGCCTCGCGTGGTCACGTTACCTCTTGCGGACAGCTTCCAAGTTCGTACAGCTTAAGTACATGTAACGCGACGACACATCAACTTTCCATTCAATAATGCTTCCAGTCGGCGATCTGGCTCGCGGACTCTCAATCTCAAAGATACTTCAGCAACCCATAGCTTTCACATAGCATTACAGTAACGATACACAGACCATACACGGACTAGACTTATCCCGCATGCCAAACGCCTCAGGGCTCGATAAATGCACTGGTGCTCTTTGCCGATAGGACCATGTCTATGGATGCACGCGTCTGACGCTCGCACAAGAATGCATGCTTGCAGCTGTCACTCCACTTGATGGCCACATTTTATCAACCTCTTCAAGGCTGTGAAGAAGAAAATGATCGACAAGGCTGCCGGTAGATCGCAGCTGCGCAATCTGCAAGCTCAGGTGCTACCGTCGTTTCAGCGGAAGTCTGTCACGAGGACCTTGTCTTCAAGGCAGCATCAACGGCTATCGTATGACCTGACACGAGGCTACAAGAATTTGGTCGACTGATGCGTGCCATGGTAGACAATCCACTGAGCAGATTTGAAGTCTCGCCTACACGGGAGGTGTCTTCTAGTAATTCGAAGGATGAAACGGTTCAGCAGCGTTGGAAAGTTTGGGAGATGGAAAAGGTAAACAAGCTCGCGTTCCTACTTGGCGCAGGACCTGCAGGCTGCTGCTGCTGTCTCGCGCTGATGGCGGGGATAAATAAAGAGAGATAAGCGGGCAGGCCAGCACCTCGCGACAGCTCCCAGCTCCGTCCGTCCACACAGCTCCAGCTCTTTTGTGGCTCCATCGCCCACTCGTCCACCCACGCACGCGCCTTCGACCTGCAAGACGCTCGGACCTCTGCCATCATCGTCCTCATCATTGTCCGATTCGCGATAAATTTTTTTTAATTCGACTACTGTACGCTGCTGCGTGCGCGACTATTCACCGCCGTCGCCGCCTGGCGCGTTGGGCTGCCCTGCTCTGTTCCCAGCCCCTCCATTAGTTCCTGCCTCAGGCAGCACATCCACTCCACTCGCACCTGACTCGCGTCGCGCAACAATTGAATAATTCATTAACCATGTCCTCTTCTTCCTACCGCCCACAATCGCCTGACCTCTCTACTGCCAACATATATCGCCCTCAAAGCCCGGACCTCTCTAGCCTTGGCCCCGCGACCACTGCCCAATCCCCATACCATCAAAATCAAACCCAACCAGGTCACATCCCACCACCTTACAATCCCGAGTCAGCGTATCGAGGACCAACAACCTCATTTGCGCCCACCTCCATTCCTGCACTCCCTGTGGTGCCACAACAACCATACCCGCAGCAATACTACGGTCAACCACCGCCACATCACAACATGCCACCAAGCGGTATCAAGGAGGAAGACGACGACTACATGCCCGACGCGTACACGCGTTCTTCGCGCAACGCTTCACTGGCGCAACCCGCATACATGCCCAACAACGGCTCGTCAATGGGCTACCTCCAAGCACAAATCAAGGATGAGGCGCCTCGGGATCCCACGCACGGTGTCGCCCTCAAAACTTCCTTCCCGGTCGCCCGGATCAAGCGTATTATGCAAGCCGACGAAGACATCGGAAAGGTCGCCCAAGTCACACCTCACGTCGTCAGCCGCGCACTTGAACTTTTCATGATCAAGCTCATCACTGCTTCCGCCGATCATGCAAGGGGTGGTCCCGCTAGCGGCGCCTCAAAAGGACCTAAACGCGTTCTCGCACAACATTTGAAGCGTGCAATTCAGGCCGATGAGACGTTCGATTTTCTCGCAGACATCATCGCCAAGGTGCCTGACGCACCAGCCAGCAAAGCCAAGAAGGAGCAGGCCGGCAGCGATTCAGAAGAGACAAAACCTAAGCCCAGGAAGGGCAGGAAGAGAAAAGACTCGGGCGATGACTTGTAGTATACTTCCGACCCGGGGATGGATATCGACAGCATCATGGGTTGCCGCACAAAGCAGCGGAGAGCCACGCTTGCATGAAACGATGCGCGAGTACGCGGAATGAGTGACGAATACACGAGCTTACAAGGATGGAGATGAATTGCTCCACGGGAAGAGGTTGCTCAACAGGACTCTCGATGGCAAGCAAACCGACTGAGAGTGATACCAATGGTATACGCTCCGAGTCAGCTTCGCCTCGGGAGGTGAGACCTGTCTGACATGTAATTTGAAGGCAGGCAGCAATACACTTAGACGAAATCGACCTTGCTTCACAACAATGTGGAAGCATTTCACTCTACATGATGTCATTCAATCCCTTTAACATAGGCTCACCCGTTTTTGAATTCGTTGCACCGGCCAGCAAAGGTATCGTATCCTCACAACAATCGATTCCACAACAATCGATTCCCGGTGCTCTTTTCGTCGGGTGTGATGTACCTCACAACTCCTCATAAAATCCTGCTCAGGCTTCCTGCGCCCGAAACTGACATTCGTATAAGGATCTGCGAAGGTTACAGTGCGGTTCTAATAGAAGTCCGGGCAAGTTTATACATTGTGCAAGGTGTGTTCTCGACGCTGTTGGTCATGTCGAATCACAGCGACACGACCATGAAGCGCACGCATCCTACTATCCAGGTCACGTACAAGCTTTTTCTTTTGCGAGCTCGGACCAAGGATGCTGCGCTCTGCTGGCAGTATATCGCGTGCACATGCACGCGCGTAAAGACTCTACTCCGGATGATGCTTTCCCGCTGTCTTGATCGCATGCATACGCTCTCTGGTTTGAAGCTGGAGTGTGTGAAAACGTTATCGCCATTGGTCAAAAAGCAACGCAATCGTTGTTGGAGATGAGTCAGAGCAAACGTCGCTCCAGTGAGTCTATCCAAGATTCGCACTATTAGGTTTGTGGAGGTGGTTACCTGATTAGGCTCTCAGAACGTGTTGAACGCTCTGAACTAATAGATGTTGAATACACATATTCCTCTCCATGATCCTGCAGCGATCGCGAACGCTCACGGGTTCACGGGTTCATTCTTACAGTGCAGCTTCTCCCTCTTGTCAACACCAAGCCACAGCAAATCAGGCCGGCTGTAATGGCCTACGATATCCAAGAACGATTTCGCCCCGAGAATAGCATCCGGATTGACGTTCGCGTAGATGATCCCTTCTTCAGTCTCGGGAATGTCGTCCGACAATTGACGACCATCAGGTCCATAAACGGCTGAACTCCCGCCGCCGGGTCTGTTCATCAAAGGGCCTTTGCTGGTGTCCATCAGATCGATGCCTTTTTGCGACAGCACCGATGTGGTGTGTAGCACGAAGGATTGCGATTCGATGGCGTAGGTACGGGAGAGATTGCGGCATCCTGCACCAAGGGACTCTTAGCGAGAACTCACTCTCTCGCGATATGAAGCTCGCATGCAGTACTCACCATCTCGCGTCATAGACCAAAGCTCCGCCTCACTTGCCATATCATAAGCAGGCGGCCAAGCCGCAACATGAAAAACCTCTCTCTGCGTAATCGTATGATACTTCAGCAGCGGCTGTACATGCTCCCAGCACGCCAATTGTCCCACGTTGCCCACCGCCGTCGCCACGACGTTGTCCAAGCTGTTTCCCGAGCAGTTCCCGAAGATCGTACGCTCCATGTGCGTCGGCATCAGCTTGCGTCTGCGCATGACTATCTCGCCGGAATCATCGATAGTGCACTGCGCGATGTAGAGTGAGTTGTGGTCGTTTTCGGAGAAGCCAAGCGCGATGGTGATTTTGTGCTTGCGCGCGCTGGCGCGGATGAGGGTCATTTGGGTGGAGTCGATGGCGAGGGAGTTTTTGATGTAGCGCGTGGTGAGGGTTGGGTCTATTGCTCGGGACCTGGGGTGGGAGATATGGTCAATTTGTGAGAGACAGACAAGACGACTGAGCTGCTGGTGCATATCAAAAGTCTCGTTCTCAACTTACCACACCCACGCAGGATAACCCGGGATCCAGCATTCAGGAAACGAGATGAGTTTTGCGCCATTGCTGGCGGCTTCGGACACGAGGGCGCAGGTCTTTTTGACGGAAGCGTCCAAGTCGAGCCATTCGGGCTCTGCTTGCGTGACGGCTATGCGGATTGATTCTGGGGATGTTTGGGCGGACATGCTGGTTAGATATGACGGTTCACTACTTTGTGGGGTGCCTAGATGTTGCTCTGTACTGTACAGGTCATTGTAACCTCAGTATGTTACGCTGAGGAGGCGTCTTGAGACATTTGGACGGCATATCTTTGGACCTCGGCAGGGCACGGCAGAGAGCCCTCGAAACGCCTTATAAGTCCAGAGATCTCCCGTCCTCCGGATAGGCGAATCTGTGAGAGCGAACTCAAACACCTGTTGCCGCTTTTGACAACAATCGGCAGATGTTATCTTTCCGGATGTTCGATCAACGTGTCAGGGTGGTGCCAGCAATCTTTTCCGAATAACACTGCGGGCCAGGAAAAGATCTTTGCTGGTAGCTGGAATGATCGGTACTTGAAACGAACCCGAGCAGAGAATCTTCGAGAAGTTGGGAATCCTTCAGATAAGCAATAGTTAATTCGCGCACTAGGAAGAAGGCGCCTATTCGCCGCGCCACAAAGGGGAAATCTTATGCTTATCTTGACTCTTGGATTGTCTATATCCCCGCCACCACGTGTGTGGAGTCTGTAGACCCACGTGTCACTTGACTCGCGAGAGTTCGCTGCGGATGGAACCACACGGTCGGTCAGTGCCACGGGGTTGTATAGATGAGAACGCGATGGTGCGAAGATGCCGTTTTGGTTATACAATGATCACAGCATGTGCGGTGAAGAGCAATTCGATCGGGGCGCCCTGCTTCGGTCACCTCCACCGATCCTGCGATCGAAAACGGCATGTCAGCATCGGATGGAGTTGGACTCTCGCGAGACTACATGTAAGCAAAATCCTCTACCTGCCACTTCTGATATTGATGGGGCGCCGCCACCGGGAGAACAAGCATAAATGGTGACTTGGTGGCGTCCAACAAGCTCACACTTCGCCACGCCATCGTGAAGATCGTGAAGATCGAGAGATTTTGCCACCTCAACCATCTAAGGAACTTGGTGATCATTCGACGTCGCGAGCGAGCGATGAGAGATAACACCATTCTGGGAGGATTGCCAATATCGCTTCTACGCTCAGCTATACGATGTATCAGCAATGCGATATGGTGATGTGAAGGAATAGCGAGATAAGAGTTCAGCCAATCTCGCTAAGACGTTTGCTAACGGCACACTAGTGTCACCCAAGACAGGGCACCTCCGTCTAACCTAGCCTTCCTTGAGCATGACCCTGCCGTTGCTTGTGTAGCAGTGCTTTTGCTCCTTCCTATCTCATACAAGTCTCCTCCGCGGTCTGCCTCACACAAAGCTTCGGTCGAGTCTTCGGTTGCTTAGGCGAAGCTGTCTGCTTCGTATTGCGGCTAGCAAAGGCCCACAGCACTCGGTTGGTCGCAAGCGATGTAACCCATACCGCTCCGGAGGCCGACGAGATCATCTAAACCCGCTGTTTCACTGGCACGCAGATGTGTCCAGCTCGCGTGACCCTGGCGTCAGGATCCGAGGACACTCTGGAGAGCGGCTACCGCCCTTCCGTGCTGGACTGCCACTGGTGGGTGCCGATTGTCAGCAGGTGTCTGTTATCAAACGCTGAGCCTAATAGCCATACCCAATGGCGTGCTGGTTGTCGCCGCCTCTATGGTCGTGCAAGATAAATATGTCCTTGATGCCCCCCTTGCGTGAGTCTGTGATCGGCGTACTCCATCCCGTCTATTCTCTACCAACTTAGTCCTGTGTGAGCACCGTCACCATGGACGCCTACCCCGTCAACTCCATCAGCCATCCTACGGATGAGCTCGAGATGGCCATCGATGCGCAAGTCCGCAAGCCATCGGTGGTCGGCTCCGTCGAGAAGCCCGTCGTCATGGAACGCGTTTGGGGCCTTGCAGCCCGTGTCGACCCGACTGTCACTTACGAGGAATACATCTACTGGGCCAAGATCGAGCGTGAGATCGAGAGAGAGGAAGAGATCAAGTTCAGAGCTGAGCATGGCAAGTTCCCTCTGATGGACCTCATCAAGGGCAAGATGTCTTCTGAGGGCAGAGCCCGCCAGAAGAAAGAGAAGGAAGAGCGTGCCATTGCTCTGCAGGCTTCTGTCGAATCCAACCCTGCTCCCTTCCTCAACGAGAAGACTGGTGCTAGCGGTGAAGTCGCCGCTCAGTCACCCGATTCCGAATATGTCGACCCTCTCAAGGCTACCGATGCTGAGTGGCGTACCGCTGCTCGTGCCATGCGAACTGCCAGTTGGGGTCAGATGTTCTTCTTGATCACTACCGACATCCTCGGTTGGTCCGGTGCTCCGTAAGTCGTTCCCGTGTACAGGATATTTCTGCATAAAATGCTGACTTCAAGCTAGATTCGTCTTTTCCAGTGTCGGCTACGGCGCCGGTGTTGCTCTCTACCTCATCTTCGGTCTCTTCGCTGCTTATTCCGGATGGGCTATCTGGAAGATCTACCTCGCACTAGACTCTTCTCGCTACCCCATGATGAGTTACGGTGACCCATTCTTCCGTTTGTTCGGCAAGAAATCCCGTCACGCCATCAACGTCGCACAATCCATCCAACAGTTCTTGACAGTTGCCGTCTTGATTCTGGGTAAGACCGTCAACCTTTCCCAGCTTTCCAAGAACAAGGTCTGCTTCTCTGGAATGATGTGTATCGTCCTCCTTATCGGCATGCTTTCTGGAATCATCCGCAGCTTGACCAAGATCGGTTGGTTGTCCAACGCCGCCGTCTTCATCAACATCGCCAACTTCCTCATCATCATGATTGCAGCCGCCACTTACGAGCCTCTCTACTCTGCTGTCACCAAGTCGACTCTTATCAAGACCATCGAGCCAATCGTCACTTTTGCCGGTCAGCCACCAGACCAGTACCAGCAGCAGGTTCCTGGCTTTGCCTCGCAATTCAATGCCGTTAACACCATGGTCTACGCTTACGCTGGTGCTTTGCTGTTCGTTGCTTTCCTCGCCGAGATGCGCCACCCCATGGATTTCTGGAAGGGACTGTTCTGCGCTCAGGCTTTCATCTGCATCGTCTACCTGCTGTTCGGTGTCTTCGTCTACTCTTTCTGGGGACAGTACTCCGCCAACAACATCGTCAACGTTATTTCACCGTACGGACTACAGTCTGCTGGTAATGTGCTGACGATGTTAACGGGCTTCATCGCTGTTTGTAAGTGCACATCTTCGTTTCTTACACAGGCAACACATCGCTAACATCACACGCAGTCATGTACTTCAACATCGGCATGAAGACCGTCTACCTCGAGGTCCTCCAGCAAGTCTTCGGCTTCCCTCCCATCTCCACCAGGAGGGGCAAGATCTACTGGTACTGCCTTGGCCCCGTCTACTGGTCGCTTGCGTTCGTGGTCGGTGCCGCCGTGCCCAACATCGGGGGTATCGTCTCGCTCGTCGGTGCTGTCTTCATGATGAACTTCAGCTACACCTTCCCCGGCTTGTTG
>Ga0265797_10012580_pt1 | contig 10345 bp, 5 predicted proteins | sample P2T30metagenome_FD_192433 | JGI IMG/M metagenome (GOLD analysis project Ga0265797, IMG submission 192433) | Plant litter microbial communities from East Loma Ridge, Irvine, California - P2 T30 | ecosystem: Environmental > Terrestrial > Plant litter > Unclassified | place: USA: California... | reverse complement strand
CGCGACTGACTAAGCGGCTTTGCCAAGGCGCGTAGGTGGGGCAGGCGCAGCTGCAGAGAGCGGAAGTGGATTGCTGGGTTCTGAGGGCCGAGGCATTTCGCGGGCGGAGAGTCGTCGAAGCAACGTCTCCCGGCGCCATCATGGAGCTTCGATTGACATACAAACTTCATCTGGAAGCTATCCCTCTTGATACGAGCTGAACATACTCACCAATCGAAGCTGCAAATCAAATCATCATAGCTACCACGCCGTTTCATTTCACTCAACCTCCACGATGAAGGGCATCCAGATCAAGGAATATGTAAAGGTAGCTTACAACCTCAACCCCATCAGAAATCAGCATTAACACCCCCAGGGCCCAGAAGACCTCAAAGTAACCTCCCTCCCCACCCCGACCCCCAAGTCCAACGAGTACCTCATCGCCATCCACGCCTCGGCCACAAACTTCTTCGACCTGCTCCAGATCCGCGGCAAATACCAGCACCAGCCCGCCTTCCCCTGGGTCGCCGGCGCCGAATTTGCTGGCGTCGTCCTGCAAGCGCCTTCATCTGGGAAGTTCAAGGCAGGCGACAGGGTCTTCGGCTCCGGCCAGGGCGGCTATGCGACGCACATTGTCAGCACAGAGGAGCGATTGAAGCCTGTGCCCGAGGGCTGGAATTTCGCAGACGCAGCTGGTCTGTTCGTCACAGCGCCGACGAGTTATGCCGGACTTGTCACGCGCGCTGGCATCAAGAAAGGTACATGACATACCCCCTCCACACTCTCCACAAGCTAATCAATAATCACAGGCGACTGGGTCCTCGTGCACGCCGCAGCCGGCGGCGTCGGTCTCGCAGCCGTACAAATCGCCAAAGCATTCGGCGCAACTGTCGTCGCTACAGCAGGCACAAAACACAAACTCGACGTTGCGCGCTCCTTTGGCGCCGACCACGCCGTCGATTACCGCCAAAAGGACTGGCCCGAGCAAGTCAAGAAACTGACGCCCAAGGGCCGCGGCGTCGACATTGTCTACGACCCCGTCGGCCTCATCGCTCAATCCATGAAATGCACCGCGTGGAACGGGCGGCTGCTGGTCATTGGCTTTGCGGCTGGCGATATCGAGAAAATGGCGACGAATCGCATCTTGCTGAAGAATGTGTCTGTTGTGGGACTGCATTGGGGCGCGTACGCCGTCAATGAGCCGGAGATGCAGGACGTGGTGTGGCAGGGTATCTTCGACTTGGTCAAGGCAGGCAAGTTTAAGGGCACGGCGTACACCGATCGCGAGTTTGTGGGGCTCGAGAGTGTACCGGGTGCGTTGAAGGCGCTAGGCGCGAGGGATAGTTGGGGTAAGGTTGTTGTGAAGGTACCGCAAGAGGGAAGCAGCAAGATGTGAGTAATGCGTCGCGACCGCAACGGTGCATGCAAGTACATCCAACATCAGGAGTCAGAAGATAGTACATGCAAACTTTGCACGCCAGAATAAATGCTTCACGCTGCTCTTGAGCGCCAAAACAGCCCACAGATTCCCTATCAATGCTTCAAGTTACTCACGCGCACATCTATGCACAGCATCGTGTCTACCACCAGACATCGAGCAAGGATAAAAACAAAATCAGGGCCTGCATCTGATCCTGAAGAAAATACGATGCGGGAAATGAGAGAGGAAAGGTGAATAAGAAGAGATAAAAGCGGCTCAGCGTGCAGACTTGGAAGTAAGAAATTCAATTTGCTGGCTTGGGGGTCTTCAGTATCGCTTCGATGTGTGTGGGCGGTAGGTCTTGAGGAGTCTGTATATTTCGTGATGAGTAATTCGCGAAGGCCTGCGAACGACACTCCAAACGGGCGCTATCATGAACCAGGAGCTTCTTCAGGCGAAAGGAGGAAGTGTCGTGAGGAGAATGGACAACGTCCTGGAGATGAAGATGTGGGGCATGTGGACCCGCACCACGTGCGACCGCGTTTACGCTTTCCTAGCTCGTCGCGTCTCACCAAGCCTCCACCACCAACATCTCCAAACACCACTCAGCACACACCTCACATCACATCTTATTGTTCAGCTTCTGTGCGGCTTCTTTGCCCGGCACAGCTCCCAATCGAACCCCGGCAAAATCGGCATTCGCACTCACTCAAGCATCTATCGCGCGCCCTACACGTCTCGTCGAGCAATTGCTCCCATCGGTCCGCGATGCCTCCAAGAATGTCACCGGACGAGTACCAAGAACTCGGAAGAAGATACTACAAGCTCAAACAATACGAGAAGGCTATAGAGACATTCACGCAGGGCATCGAATCTGACCCCACATCCAGCCTGTACGACCATCGCGCAGCCGCATACGACCGGCTCGAGAATTACGATGCGGCGGTACGAGACGGCCGAAGCATGATCAAGCAATACAAAGAGGACGTCAAGGGCTATCTGCGAACAGCAAGTGTGCTTGAGAAGATGGGTAAGCTCGATACGGCGCTCGCCATCTACAAGTATGGCATGAAGAACGTGCCGGTAGGAGACAAAAATTTCAAGGTACACTTCTGGGCGCCCTTCTGGCGATTCCCACTGATGTTTTTCAGCTTCTACAGCAACTGCACGACAAGATGACACGCCAGCTGTCCCCCGCAAAGTCCGTCGATCCCCTCACCGTCCTTCCCGTCGAACTGGCCGAGATGGTCCTCGAATACATCACCTTCCGCAACACGGTCAACTGCATGCGCACCAGCAGAGGATGGCGAGACTACATCGCGAAGTTGCCCAGGCTGTGGCTGCACCTCGATCTCTCAGGCGCGCGCAAATTCGTGCCAAAGTCTTTCGTCGCCCAAGCCGTGCGCCGTTCCCAAAATCGCCTGAGCAAGGCCACCATACACCGCTTCGAGCACTTTGACGTCTTGAAGAATGTCGCAAAGTGCTGCAGAGAGCTAGCGGATCTCGAATTCATAAGCGTGCCACATGCCATGTCGTCAACACTGATTGACATCGTGCGATGCGCCCCAAATCTCCAGAGATTTGTCATACACCCAGAGGTCTCGCCAGATACAGTGACTCGGATCATGCACAGCCAGCCGAACCTCAAACATGTCGCCTTCAATACCGTGCAGTCCTCTCGGCACCCAGCGGACTTCAAGGGCCCTTTTCCAGCATTGGAGTCTTTCAGCATCAACATGGTCGACAGATCGAGCGGCTTCTCAAGAACCTTGTGTTCGCTGCTGCAACATACGACCAATCTTCGATCGCTCACGATTACGAATGCATCTTTTCTTTTGGGAACGCTGGAACCGTTTGCTTCCTTACCGCTAACAAGTCTTGTCTTGCGACGTGTAGACTTCTTCGGTGAATCTCTACCCAAGTTCCCCAACTCGCTTCAAACATTGGTGTTTGAGAGTGCTTATTCCATATCGCTGGGAGACTTTGGTTTGGGACTCCTACGTTCATGTCTGCCCGTTTTGACGCTCTTGAGCCTTGCCGGACTAGATGATCTGGAGGCATCTAGCCTCGGTGACTTCCTCGATCAGTACTGCTCGGGCGAACCTAATGATCCAGTAGTGGAGCTCGAGGATGCAGCACCATTGCAATCTCTCGCAATTCGTGGTCTGCTGCTCAGACCAGCAGATGGCCTTTTCAAAGACACGACAGGCATCCTCGCTCAATCGCCGCGCATACTCACACCGGCTCTCAAATCGCTCGACATCTCGACGATGCCTTGCAACGATGCAGAGATTGAGCATCTACTCGGGTATGACACAGGCCTGACAAGTATCGACCTCAGTTCTACGCAAATATCAGGCGGGTCAATCAAGAGGCTGGTGGATAAGCTGCCGAAGTTGAAGATAATCAGGGCGGACAACTGCATAAAAATCAGTGGCCGAGATGCGATTGAGTATGCGAGGACCAAGGGTGTGACTGTGCATTGCAGCATGGACGAGGGTAGGGGGAGCAGGAAAATCAGATACGGCTAGAAGTTTAAGTAGACATTATGCATCGTTGCTTCGAACAGTCTGAGAGCAGGTATCTACGAAGGCAACGCTTCGCTCAATTGCCTTTGATGCAGCAGCGCGGTGGTGGTAGGAAAGCTTCCTCTACGCAGCCCAGCCAACACCATACCTGCGCGAGTTGACGAGCAGCCAAGAGCGAAATATTGCGATGCGACAATCAATAGTCGGTCTTTACCACGTTCGGTCTGGCACAAATCGTTTTCAATGTTCATCTCCGCCGTCGCACGGCTGATGTCATGGTTCTTTCGTTGCGAGGGGCAGCCTCGCGTTCTCAGCTCGTCGTCGCCCAGCCAACCTAAGCGTAAACAAAGTCATACTTAATGCAACCACGACTCTCATACTGCCACACTTTTTAGTACCACACACCTTACTCTCTACACTCCGCACCCTCAATCTCCATCTGCATCTCCATCCGCATCTGTATTCCGCAAGCAAGCGTCTACTTTCGAATCAATACTACCAGCATCGATTACAGCATTGTCTAATACTAATCTTTACCACCAAGCAGCATAACCAGAAAATCATACTGTGAGTGCGTGCAGCCACTTCCGTTAGTAATTTCTCTAATACTAGTCCAGCAGAGAGCTATCGCAATGGCAAGCACGGCAGTCCTGACTCCGGTCAAGAGTCGCTCGTCGGTCTTCTCGACCCGTACCGCTGGCGGACGGATGCCATTGACGCCCTCTCCTCGCACCCCACGAACACAGACTCCCGATGTGCAGGCACACGAGTCGATTCATGGCGGCAATCTCATGTCCCGCTTCCAGCGCTCCGTCACCAAGACCAACCGCGACTCGCCCAAGTCCAACATCGCCCGCGCCACACACTCGCCGCGCCGGCTAGAGCTTGGTGTGTCGGAATGGGCGCTCACAAGCACCGCCACTACGACTACCAGGACACCCGCCAAGTCGAAGAAAGACACTACCATCCGCGCACGCCCCACCAAGACGCGCATTACATACAACGCCGCCGACCGCTTCATCCCCAACCGGACTGCAAGCGAGGCCCTCATCAACGTCGGCACAGGCAAGCTCGACCACGACCAGCGCCCCAAGTCGAGCTCTACCAAGGACGGATCTACAGTACTTGCGAGCGCTGCGAGTGCGTTTGACCTTGGTGGCCGCGGATCGGAGGAGGATGTCACACTCTCGCTTGAAGGCCTGAGTCTAGAGGATGAGGATGAGGAGGTTCGCACACGCTCAAAGGCACCAGCCGGCGCCGCAGCATACCAGTCGTCGCTTGCCTCAGCATGTGGCATCAGCACAAACACCCGCATTCTCGCATTCAAGCCCGCGCCGCCAGAGTCCTCCAAGCCCATTGACCTGCGCTCGCAATACAACCGCCCACTCAAGGCCGCCAGCAGCGTCAACGCACAGAGCCGTCGCCGCATTCCTTCGGCACCAGAGCGCGTCCTCGATGCTCCTGGCCTCGTGGATGACTACTACCTCAACCTGCTCGACTGGTCATCTGGCAACCAGGTCGCCATTGGCCTCGAGCGCTCAGTCTATGTCTGGTCCGCCGACTCTGGCTCCGTGTCCTCGCTGCTCGAGTGCCCGGCCGACACCTACATCTCGTCTGTCAAGTGGTCAGGTGACGGTGCCTACGTGGGCGTCGGTCTCGGTACGGGTGAGGTGCAGATCTGGGACGTGGAGGAGCAGACCAAGCTCCGCAGCATGACCGGCCACGAGACTCGTGTCGGTGTCATGGGATGGAACAAGCACCTCCTCTCCACCGGGGCCCGCTCGGGCCTCGTCTACAATCACGATGTCCGCATCGCCCAGCACAAGGTCGCCGAGCTCGTCTCCCACACCGGTGAGGTCTGCGGTCTCGAGTGGCGCGCCGACGGTGCCCAGCTCGCCACTGGCGCCAACGACAACATGGTCAACATCTGGGACGCACGTGCGCTCACCGCTCCCAAGTTCACCAAGACCAACCACCGTGCCGCCGTCAAGGCCATCTCATGGTGCCCGTGGCAGTCGAACCTCCTCGCTACCGGCGGTGGCTCCAACGACCGCCAGATCAATTTCTGGAACACCACCACCGGCGCTCGCATCAACAACATTCCCACCGACTCCCAGGTCACCAGCCTCCGATGGAGCACTCACTACAAGGAGATTGTCAGCACCGGTGGCTTTCCCGACAACAGCCTCTCCATCTGGAGCTACCCCACCGGTGTCAAGAACATGGAGGTTCCTGCCCACGACTCTCGCGTCCTCCACAGTTGCCTCAGCCCCGATGGCCAGATGCTCGCCACCGCTGCCGCCGATGAGTCGCTCAAGTTCTGGAAGATCTTCGAGAAGAAGCCCGGCCAGCCCTCCGTCGCCGCCGCCGGGTCTGCTTCCATGAAGCCCAGCGTCGTCAAGCAGATGAACATCCGCTAAGTTCGTGGTTGAAATCGAGTGAGAAGGGTGCGTAACTAGGCGCACAGGGAGGAGAGAAGCATGTCCCGCACAATATCAACACTACTGCGGCTATGCACAACAACACTACCGGCTTGCGCGAAGAGGTCGGCATCACATCCATCCAGCTCTACGCGCAACGGTAGGTTGGTAAGTATCACATCTCGGTTTGGGTATGTGACGCGCTCCTCTGCCCAGAGGACCTCCACATCATTCCCTCGGAATCAATTGGCAAGCATCTTCGGCTGGGTCCCATGGACTTTGAGTATTCAGCGAGGCGTCTCGGCGTTGGATACGATGTTCATGAATTTTACGACAAGGATACCTCAGTCTGCGTCTTTCGAGGGTGTACGGGTTTCGTTTTGGAGGTGCATTGTTGGGTTGGGAAGGCGTCTTTAGGGAATGAAACATATTCGAATGTTGAAGTGTGGTGTTATTGCTTGTGATGTTGAATATGCTCTGTCGTGATGCAGCATGATCAAGTATTGACAACAAAAGCTGCAGACGACGAGAGCGAGTCGTCTGGTCGCGGTCGCAGCAAATCGTCACCATGCATAGCGCCTCCTGTGGCTGGGTCGGCGCTTCCGACCGTCTCACCGCTTCCCTTTCTGCCAACACCTCACCGTCCGTCAGCCTCAACTTTGGACTTTCACTCACACGAGGGACACACGGCGAAGACTGCCTGCCCGCCCGAGACTTTGATGACCACTAACGCAATATTGACTGCCGCGTACGCTGCCAATGGCGCATTCGGGCACTTCGTCCTCGCTCATTGCCTCGACTAACTCCTCCGACCGCTCGAGCAACAACACATTCCTCATGTCCGCAAGCCCCGTCCGCAGCCGCAAATCTGCCGCCGAGGGCTACAAGCCCAAGATGATCTCCACCATCGGCGCCAAGCCCGCCTGTCTCGTGAATGCGTCGGTCACGTACGTCGGCGACGACCAAATCTACGCTTTTGGCGGCTTCGACCAGTACACCGACGAGGTCTACAATCACGTGCTGCGCCTGAACCTCACCACCCGGCAGTGGAACCTCGTGGACAACTACGGCGACATACCCGGTGTGCGCATGGGCCACACGGCGTGTCTGTGGCAGGGAAGCAAGCTGCTGGTCTTTGGAGGGGAGAACGAACACCGCCAGCACCTGGCCGACGTCATTGTCTTCGACCTCAAGTCGGCGCACTGGACACAGCCAGACCTGCATGGGCCGATACCGCGGGGTCGAGCGAGGCATTCGGCGGTGATACACGACGATAAGCTATACATCAGCGGAGGACAGACGGGCCACGACAGCGTGCTGGACGACATATGCTACCTCGACCTCAAGACGTGGACCTGGTCACGCACATGGCGATTCGTCCCTCGCTACGACCACGCCAGCTGGATTTGGAACGGCCGGATATGGATATTTGGCGGTATCAACGATGACATGGAGAAGAACAACGAGATCTGGTGGCTGGACCTCCGCGGGAGTCCTGAATTCGAGCATGCAATGAAGTTTGGGACTGGCGACCGGCAGCTACTTTCATCGAGACACCGCTTCCAGGTCCCGGCTTCAGGCCAGATAGCAACTGGCAGCACGGGCTACACCGCCAACTCGAGCGTGCAGTCGTACCATGCCCTGAGCGCGAGCCGGTCCCCATATGTTGCGCCTGGATCCATATCGTCACTCAAATTTCACTCCAGCCCCAACCTCCCCTCACAAGCCGCTGGCACACATTTTCATATCTTCTCCTCCGGCTGCATGCTGGACTTTGTTACGCCCGCAGAAATGTCCTCCGAGACCAGCTTGTCCAGCCTAGAGCTCGACACGCTCCGATGGCAGAAGCTAGCGGATGGAAAGGATCTCTACAGTCCAAATTACCGCTGGCACTACTGCACCACCAATCCTGAAGGCACACACGCATGGCTCCTTGGTAGCCCCATCGAAGTCGCAGGCGAATCCAACCAAAACGGGGAATACCTCAGTGACGTGCTGGCCATCGACCTGCGCAAGTACGGCATCCTAGGAAACGAACTCGCCTCGGATTCGCGCTCCAAGATGATGCCCTCTTCCGACGCAAATGTCTCGTCCCACCTCACAGGCATCGGCGCAGATCTCTCCCTAACATTCGATCAACCACCAGAGTCCGGCAGTGGCGCAGACTTCATCATCACCGCGGACCCAGACGACGAAGAATACATCGACACAGCGTCTTCCACCACCAGCGGCACCGCCATCGCACCCGCATCCCGCCCCATCCACGTGCACAAACTCATCCTGCACGCCCGCTGGCCTCACTTCGCGCGCCTCTGGTCCGCCCAAATGTCCGAGTTCCACTCCAAAAAAATGCACATCCCGGAGCCGTACGCGGCCGTCCGCGCATTCTTGTTCTACCTCTATTCAGACAGCATATCGCCAACTCCAGACGGACCTAGCCTGAGCGATGTCGCCGGCATGCTAGTCATGAGCAACATCTACGACATGCCGAGACTGCGCCTGCTGTGCGTCAATCGCCTCGGCCGCGAACTAGACATCGAGCACGCAGCCCTCATCTGGGAGCGCGCGGCCACCGCCTCTGAAGACTGGCTCAAAACGCGCGCCGCGGTGTTCGCGCTGCAGAATTGGGGTCGCGTCGTACGCACGCCCGGGTTTCGGGCGCTTGGCCCGGCGTCGGTGGTTGAGCTTTGCTGTGAAGCGAGTACTGAGAGTAGGGTTGTGGGCGGCGAGGATTTGGATATTCTGGGGCAGATTACGGGGCGGTTTTGTGGGGCGGGGAGTGCGAGGAAGAGGAGTGCGGGGCAGGGGGTTTTGATGGAGGGGGATGGGGAGGGGGAGGAAGAGGAGGAGGAGGAGGATGGGATGGATGTCAATTAGGGGAGTGGGATGAGGTGGAGAGAGGGTTTTTAACGAGGCTGTGTGTGTGTGTTCTGGTATCATAGCGTTGGCGCTGGTGTTTTATCTTCTCTTTTCCAATGCCTTGTCTTTTTGAGGAGGGAATAAGTACATGATGTGGGCTCAAGTGGATAGGGATTGGGGCATTGCGCGGGCGTTTTGTTGGGGTTGTGATTGTGGGAGTAAAGTGGGTGTGATGGATGGTAAAGGGGTAAGTACATAGCGCGTTATCTGGATAGGTAAATATCATGAATTGAACTCATGATAACTTAAAGAAGCCTGCTTCCAAGATTGGCTTGAGTTTGCAAAGTCTTTGCATAGATTTGGACCGACTATTAGCGACGTAAATAGACTCCAAGACGAAAAGACCTATCTGCGCTGCATCGGCATGCAAGAAGATAGCCCTCGCCCTAGCATTTACACGCAAATATATATAACTTACTTTAATATAGTTAACTACGTTCCTTACAACGTTAATGGGTCCTAGGCGGATTCGCGTACTTTTCGGCGTCAAGTGCTGTTTAACAGTACATGCAGTTCGAATAGCGACATCGCTCTTCGTGTTGTGATGCTGTGGAGGTAGGTCATACGATGACAAACTCTGCTATATCGAACTTTGCAAGGTCTTTGGACTTTAGTTTTAAAAGTGGACTATCTCGGCTAGTGTTAGTCTGAGTAATGGGACGTTATTATGTACGAGCTGGGAGCACTAGCTAGAATCTATTACTAAAAGAAGTAGATGATTCGGTCCAAACTAACTACTGTATGAACTCCCTAGTATATGAATATGCGGCTATTAATCCGGGCTTCTGACAAGCAACATCAACACTACCATCTTCTCTAGACAATAACAAACTCCCTCGTCTTGAACTTCGGAACGCCGTCAATGCGCATCTGCAAACTCGGATCACTATCATGCTGGTAGAATGTCTGTATATTCACACGCGCCACATTCATCATGCCGTAACGCCCATCGCCATGAGGGCGCAGGATAAAGGGCAGATCGGACTGGAAGAGAGTGACGAGTACGTCTCCGGCACGTATGCCCACGTCGGGCTGCGGATGGTATGACAGGCCGAGCTGCGCTGCGTCCGTAATGACCA
>Ga0265797_10012579_pt1 | contig 10345 bp, 6 predicted proteins | sample P2T30metagenome_FD_192433 | JGI IMG/M metagenome (GOLD analysis project Ga0265797, IMG submission 192433) | Plant litter microbial communities from East Loma Ridge, Irvine, California - P2 T30 | ecosystem: Environmental > Terrestrial > Plant litter > Unclassified | place: USA: California... | reverse complement strand
TTTACTATCTTCGTACATCGGAATTTAGACCCGGCATATAAGCCTCAAGAACATGCGGCCCGATGAGCGCCACGAAGCTTGACCAAGAGCTATGATGACACAACCCCACCTGTGCTAGATCCGAGCGTCACGTGCACGCAACCGGATATCTCCTTACATTGTAATGAACAGAGTGCGCCTTTAACTTAGACTGCGGTCTAATTCTTCGGCAGGTATTAAGAGGGTACTTTGGCATACAGTATGATTGCGATAGCTTTGGCGTTGTTCGCTAGGTGTCTGATGCTTCCTGTTCTCCATACATCCTCGTCGACCCACCTATGCGCTTCAGTAAGCTCAGCCAGGGTTCATCAGCTTGTGATGTTGATATCACATTGCATCACGCTTTGCGCAAGAAAATGCCGAAACTATCTTTTACAGAAAGATCGCATTACGGATGGTATCAAGTAGTCGGGTATCAAATAGAGCATCGAACGCCGTCTTATGCATCGCCTCATCCTGCAGCAGGTTCAACCCTTGGTGTTTCCTTTTCCTTCTCTCGCCTCTGCGAACCCTTCCTACGTCTTCGCTCCGGCTTGTACACATCGTTGAAGTTAATGTTGACCGCCAGCATCTTCAATTCACCGTCAGGCGAATGTACCAAGTCTCCGAGCAAGATGCTGATTCTTGCTCGGAAGTCTTCCGTCAACTGACTCAAACGCTTTTGTAGGGCTGGTAGAACATCATCTTCGGCCGAACCAGTCATGCCGATCTTGAGGAGCGGGGGTGGGAAAGGCGATTCGTCCTGGCGGGAAGCCGTGCGAGAGTGCGAGGGAGCAAAGGGATCTGAAGATGAGCGATCTTTCTCAGATAGACCCCACCGACCTGCTGCTGTACGTGTCTCGATCTTGGCCGCATGCTCTTGCCTGCGGGTGAACTCAGCCACGGAGAAGGAGTACAATCCATCTACCGCATCCTTGTAGGCTAGCATCGTCTTCAACAGCTCGTGAAGCTGCCCGGTGAAGTCAATGCTAGAGCTTCCGAGAAGACCTTTTCGTGTGATGTTGTTGAGGTATATCGCATGAGCTTCAATCATGTCATCCAGCGTGCTCTCTGGCTTGTTGAGCGCCCTCTGTAGGTCGATCCACGATGACTCTATGACTTCGAAGAGGATATAGTGTTGCAACTGGTTGACGAAATGAACCATCTCAGCCATTGCGCAGCGTGCTTTCTTCCAATCCGCGCCGAGTTTATCGGCTACGGTGCCGAGAACACCACGCGCACCAGTCATGCATCTGCGCCATGTTGAGCCGAGAGCGAACTCGACGCGCTTGACGCGCCATAGGAAGTTGAAAACTTTGAGGTATTGCTTGGAGCCAAATGGCGTGACAATGACATCGACAGGCGCATCAATCTTATATTCCAGCGTAAAGACATCCCATCCGATCTCACCATGTGATAGCTCCAGCATGCGTGAGTCGAGTCGGCGCAGTACATCTGAGGTGTCAAATTGGGCGTTGGAGTTGCGAACGGCATGTTCGAGTTGGGCAGTGAGCGTGTGGCGGTATTGCGTGTTGGCTGGTCGATCAAGGTTGGAGGAGAGTGATTCCATCAGGACGGCAATGAAGTCGCCAGCGCCCAGCAACATGTACTGCTTAAGAGCCTGCAGATGGTCGAACAGCTTGAACTTGTTCCCCATCAGGTCGATGAGACGAGCCATGGTGGTCTTGTATGCGTCACCAATAGAGCGCTCGAGATTCGCAGTGTCGCCGTACTGCAGCTCCTTGGAGGCTTCTTTGGAGTATGTGTCGACCCATGCTGCGTCTCCACAGCCATAGCGAATGAAGTTGAGGGTTTTGCCGATGAGGAAGACCTTCTTGGCAAAATCGTCGGTAACGATGGTGGGGACCATCTTGTCGTTCAGTCTGTATTTATCTTCCCAGACACTCGTCGCACCACCTTTGCCCTCGTTTCCATTCGCCTCAAGTATATCATCCTCACTCTGTTCTGAGACGAAGAATTCGCCAAAAGGATCGGCAAGCTCGCCGTCGTAGACCCATTGGCGGAGCATGTCGTAGAAGGGTCGGGTGACATCGGAGAGAAGGCGCTCGGCAAAGTTCATGACGTACGGGTCGCCGTGGTTGAGGGAGAAGGAATGTATGAGGGCAATCAGCTCGCCGCCTTTCTTGCTCTTTGATTCTTCGACCATCAGGCTCATCAAGCGCAAGCCCATGGTCGGTTCTCTTATCCAGATGACGCATCGCTTGAGGGTGACGCCGGCCTTGCTGACGCCCTGAGGTGTTGATGCCTCGTTCAGCTGTGCCAGCGCTCTTTTGATCTGTCCCTCCAAGGTCGCGACCAGACCCAGGTATGCTCTCAGCTCCTTGGCTAGAGCTGCGCGGAAGCTCTGCTCGATTAGGCCGCCATCGCTCGCCTCGACAAATTCGGCCAAGCCTTTGTACAGTATTGCGGGTTCAGCGAGGGTGTGTAAGAGACTGACGATGGGTACCGGGAGGGTCGTGGGAAGCTTGAGGGCGGTCGACGAGGGAAATGCGAGGTTCGTCGACGAGTAGCCCTGCAGCGTGAATGGTAACTCTCGCAGCAAAGTTGGCTCCGAGGGCCCCGTCTCTGCCTTTTCCACATGTCCGCCATTGGCCTGCTGCTGCTCCTTGGCGGTGTCAGGCCGTCTCCGCTTCTCTGGCTTCTCAGCTATCGAAGCTGGACGTGTAGATGTGGATGCTTTGGGCGAGCCGGCATTGACAGGCAGCTGGGCGAGGCCGGGCTTTGCAAAGGCGTCTTGGATGGCGTGAGATGAGGCTGCCACGCTCTGGCGCTTGGAAGGGGTCGTCGGTTCGCGCGAGAAGCTGCGGGTATCCTGGGCGGGCGGCGGCTCATGTGGTGCTTCGGCGTTGTCGGAGAGGTTGTAGAGAAAGTAAAGCATGCGCCATTTCTGGTCGAGGACGCTCTGGGTTTCTAGGCGCGAGAGAAGATTATGCAGACGCGCGCTCTTGCGCTGGTCATTGTTGGGGCCCGAGACTGTCACATATTAGCGAAAGGCACGTTGTTCACCGCGCTGTAATTACCCTTGCGGTCTATCAGGCTGGCGATGTGCTGGACGTCGGGAACGAGTGAAGCATCGCCCGCAGTCGTGAGCTCGTCGAGGGCAAACTCGTAGGCATCTTCAAAGCGCTGGTTGGCCTCGTCTTCGTTCTCATTAGGGTCTTCGGGCACGATGCGGACCAGTAGCTCGTTCAACGCGTGTTCAACGCGCTCGCGGTGTAGGGTGGCCATGTTGGCGCCCTGTTTAGTCGCGAGTCCATTGGTGTTGACCTCGGCGGGGTTGATGCCCGCCCGTGCGCGTCGCCCAACCTCGAACCACCGCGTCACTCTGCACTCGTCACTTCCAAAGCTGGCCACAACGCGTGTCGTATCCTACACGAACGGCAATCTTGATATCTGCTCACTTGTTATAATACAGTAGTGTGCATACAGCAATTGCATAATGCGACATGTTTTAGAGCCAGATTTGGCGTCACCCGTCACTCGTCGTTTGCACATTGAACGCATCAGCGTTTGCAATCAAGTAGAGGGGCATCGGTCTCGTTATGGATCTCTCATTTAATGTCTAGTGCGAAATAGCTACGAGCATTTCCCCGACACGCTATCTTCATCCTCCGCACACTGAAGTAGAGCTCCCATGACCAGCCCGGACCAAGACCAGGACCAGGCCCCAGTCTGAGTCAAAGACGCACTCTTCACGGTCGACCACGATCATCTTCATCCTGGTTCATTTGGCTGCGGACCTTACCATACGCCTTCACACCACTGCACTTCCGAGCACACAGAAGAGGCACCCGACGTACGTCCTGACTAGAAACCGACACCGCCAGCCGCCAATATGGGCACCATAGAGAAGGACACCCTCCATTCCTCAAGACGGCCCAGACTCCTTACCTACGAGGAGATCCAAGAGTGGTCGCGAGACAACGAGTCCATCCATACTGGTTATCGCCCAGGAAAGCCCGAATACAAGGCCATCTTCCTCAGCCTGACCTACCTCCACAACGAGACTTGCAACATATACACTCACTTGATCGGCGCGATACTGGTATGGCCTGTCGCATATATCTACATGCGGATTCTGTCCCAGCCCCAGTATGACAACGTTCTACCAGCGGACTACGTCATGTTCACCATCTTCTTCTTTTCTTGCGAGTTCTGTCTGCTTTCCAGCGCTGTTTACCACCTGATGCAACCTCATTCGCATAAAGTGGAACAGCTTTGGCATGTGATAGATCTGACTGGGATTGCCGTTATCATCGCTGGCACATTTGTTGCGGCTATCTACTACTTCTTCATCTGTCAGCCCGCCTTCCAGATCTTACACTGGGTCATTGTGAGTCACCTTGAGCGAACGGTCCCACGATATGCTAATGGCTTTTTCAGACCATAGTCTCAGGCTCGGCCTGCGTTGCTCTGATCTCAATACCCAAGTTCAGAACACTGCGCTGGCGTACTCTGAGAGTGGTAGCCTTCTTTCTCTTCGGACTATCAGCCCTCGTTCCCCTGCTGCATGGCGTCGGTCTACACGGTTCCAAGTACATGTTCGATTACATGGGAATGAAGTGGTATTTGATAGAGCTTGCGTTGTATGCAACCGGCACTGTCATATTCGCGGTAAGTGAGAACATCGACTGTTGGGATTGGCGGAAAATGACCGGTGACTGACGAGTCCAGACCCGGCCTCCCGAACGGTTCGCTCCCGGAAAGTTCGACTTGTTTGGTTCCTCGCATCAGATTTTCCATCTCCTCATCCTGGCCGCGATGTGGGTTAACTGTCTGGCTCTTACGCAAAGTTTCAAGTCGGCTCACACATTAGATTTGTGCCATCGCTAGTCTGATCTCGCGATAGGAAGAGACATGGCAACACGACTAACTTCAACTACATCGGATATGACCTCACGATGTTCGTGTTACTCTCGGTAGTCAAACTTTTAGGGTCAATTCTAGATCTTGACAAAAGGTCATCTGCGCCATTTGAGTATTCGATGAGAACAGTTTTCCTTGTCGCAGAACGCGCGCCCGCTCTCAGCCCCTCTATTGAGATATGATGAACAATGACGAAATCAATGCATTTACTACGTTCAAGAGGGAAGTTGACATAAGAACAGGTCTTCACAAGGATGTAATTGTTCCGCTATGTACGTAACATCTTGTCATACGGTAGCGATTACAGGATGATGGCTACATGACTCGTGTCTTATCTATAGTGTCAACAAGAAAGGGTATCGCGTGCTAATCAATCGAGTTTCTCGCAAGCGCCGGCACACTACTATCTTCTCTGTCACGGTCCAGAAGTCAAAAACCCCGAAACCTCTCCCAGTTCGAGCCCGGAAATCTGTCGGAAACCTCGTCGGTGAGCTTAGCATATTGAGTGGTATCAAGAAGCAAAGACTCAATCGACATGTCATTCGCCTGAGACACCCCAGCAATTATCTATCGCTCAGACGACTCCTTTGCTTTACTCCCTTCGATTGACTTGCCCGCCTGCTGCCTCTGAATTCGCTGGGGGTGATCAGGTGATATGTGAGGCAGCACCATGCGTCTACTTGGGCCTGGTCAGTCTGACTCTCCACTTGATGACGCTTGAGTTATAGCTGAGTCATCCTCTGGACCCCCCAACCCGTCGTAGGGTCTATCAGAGAAGCAGTAGTCATCTTCGTATTTGAGTCTGATGAGAATTCTGTCCAAGGAGAAATTAATTTCCCATGTGTCGGCTCGATATGGGCCATTGATAGGTTGGTCTGAAACCTCTGTCCCGGGTTTTGGAGGCAGGTCAATGACCAACATCTTGGTTCTTAACACTTTCACTAGGTCGCCCACGCCTGTACCTAGTGGGAAATGGGCGGAGATATGCTCCATCCATCTGACGACGTCTGGGTTCACTATAGGACGTTCGCCTGCGCTTCTGTGAAAGCCCTCTACATCTGCCTTAGCAAGGGGTGCTACAAAGCGGTCATGTTCTTTCTCCCCGTACAGAAGCCAGACGAGGTGCTCGAGTGCCACGCATCCGAGTGCCCATGTGTCATAACATAGGGAACGGGTATCGCGCTGGATTACAGCTTCAGGGGCCTCGTACAGCCGTGTGCCATAACGCGTTGTCATTTGGTTTTGTCGTCTTCTTCTGGGCTCAAGGTATTTCTCAGCCAACCCCCAATCTCCTTTGTTCAGATGGCCGATGGAAGACTTGTTGTTAGGGAAAACCAGTATGTTTTCGGGCTTCAAATGTCCGTGTGGGCGAAACAAACACCTGTTTAACCTCTTAAGTGCATCGGACAAACCCCGCAGCTGAGATACGGACTCCGTAACGCCATCCTTATTCAAGCTCAACCTCTTATCCTGGCCCCAGAAGTCCCTCAAATTCCCGCCATCAGCCCATGGGGAGATGTAGTAGATGTTGCTACCCTTTGTGACAGCTGCGATAAGGCAAACGATGTGTGGATGGTCAGATGCACTGACTCTGCGAAGCTCCTTACGATCCAAAAACCGGTCCATTTCTTTAGCTGTACAGTTGCGACTGATCTGCTTTACTGCGAAACACTCGTTGCTCGTCCACTGGGTTCGTGAGATATGGTCCTCGTGAATGCGGCCCTTAGTCATCGAGCTGAAGGCAAAGACGCCGACGTCCTTAGCCTCCAGATCCAGGAGTGGTAGTATACAATCCGATGACAACTCATAATACACTTGCGACGGTGAGAAAACCGGCGCAAGAAACGCCCATTGTGCATCGTAAAAATCTTCCATTCGGTCCTTGGACCAACGAAGTTCCGTCCACCTGCTTTTTCCATCTACCAGCTGCATTGGAAGATCTTCATCGGTGAAGTCGTTGGAATGTAGTTGGTGCATAACCCGAAGCAGCGTTTTCCGAGTAGATTTCATGTAGACAGCCGTGGCAAATAGCTTGGTCGCCTTGGAGCAGATGTACGGCACTAGGTCCACGACGATCGGATCGCGCTGCAATTTCTTGTCCTCCAACTCTAGCCGGATAGAGCCCTCGGTGACGAGACGCGTCAAAGAACCCTCAGGAAGGAATTTTCGGGAGTGATGTCCGTCGAATGTACTCTTAGCAAACAGGTCGAACATTCGTCTTCTGAGGAAGCTTTGAGATGAAGAAAAGTTATCGCTGTCGCTCGAGATCAGCGGCTCGAAGTCAGCCCCAGGCTCCAGTAAAGCAGTGGGCTTTGGAATGTGTAGTTACCTCAGATTCCTCATCACTCTCTTTGTGATCTGAATCACTAAGTCTCGATGAATCTGCGCTTGGCAGTAGGCCTCCAGCTCCGACGAGTGTGCTACTCGTCGTGTCTCGTGATAGAACTATATCTGCAACTGTCGACGATGAAGATGTTGACTTTGATGGCGCGAACCGTCTGAATTCGTCAACGGTGTAGAGGTACTTCCAGGAGAATGGCCATGCAAATGTGCGACGTTGGTTAGACTGTTCTGAGGCAGCTATCGGTATTGACGACGGCGGGTGCGAGGTTGGTCTGAACTCATCCACAGTATATAGGTATTTCATAGAGAAGGGCCATCGGAAATGGGAAGTCATGGTGAATCTCTCCAAAGATAAAGCTCTGCAACTGGCAATGATGGAGGGTACTTGGAGCTTATGAGGTTTACTTACCCTCGATGCTTGACATCAGGCGCGAGAAAGCCTCTAGACTTCGTCAACTGGAAGAACCATGTCTTCGGGTGCGGGGTATGTGAGTGACAGGTTATCAGGCTCAGCTTTGCGCCTCCATGCAGCTCACTGCATGAGTAAGCAATCACCTCATCCCTAGGCCAATTATACACACAAGCCAAACGCCACAATCACCCCATGCACACATAAATGCATGATGTGCGGTAACATGTTAGTGATGTTTCCGATTTTCCGGTGAGTTCCCGAGGTCCTGTTCGAGTGAGAGGATTCTTTCAGTGTGGCCTGGCAACACATCACCACTTTTACACCCAGCTCCTGGGCAACCTTTGTAGCTCACTTCAACCAAGCCCTCAACGCTAAGATGGTTTTGCAGTCGACTCTCGCTCTTGTTTCTGGGAAGATCATCCTGGTCCTTAGGTCGGGTGCGATTGTGATCTCGACTGTGGCGGAGTTCTCTCCTGCTTTGCGACAGAGGAAAAACATCGAAAGAATTACACAATGTATCTCTGGAGCCATGGCCTTCACCATCGCGGTTCTAGGCTTCCTGAACGTTGCCAATAATCCTTATACAATGCGAGGTCTTGATGATCGCTGTACGACCGCAGACGCCGACATCGTTGGAGCTGGTGTTTTAGCAGTAACCTGGACCCAATTTGTCACACTCGGATTCATCGTCATTCTTGGAATGGTGAACCCAGAACGCAGTGCCATACAAGAAGTCGGAGCAGGCCTTCTTGTGACCCACATTGCGCTCGCTATAGCTCTTCTGGTACCCGCCTTCTCTTACCAACTCTCTCCGGTCGATTCAGTCTTGGGCATGATGATCCTCGATGCTCAAAACAGCGCTCTATCCATTCAACTCGTCACCAAAGAAATTCTTGCTTCAAGATGGCAAACGTACCTTGTCTTGTTCGGACAGGCAGTCGGATTGGCCACGATCGGAATGCTTATCGACAAATTCACGAAGAACGGTCTAGCAAACAACGAGTGCAGCTGCATATCTGCCTTTTGGTGGGGATGGATAAGCAATTGCGACGAAGGACATCCGGACGACCACCAAGCTATCTGGACCTACTATGCGCTCAGGATTATCACCGTCACACACGGCGGTGTGCTAGCGAGCTTGAAGTCTTCTTCTTTTGACCAAGCAAAACGGCAGGAGGAGAGATACCCATGCGCAGAGTGTGAAGGATGTACAAAGGGAAACAAAGATTGTTGCGTGTGCGTCGTCTGCGAGGAATGTAACGGTTGCCGGAACAGCAACGCAAAATGGTGCCCTCCTTGCCATGATATGAATTGCGCGTCCTGCAATAAGGAGTTGCATGACAGGCCGCAGGATGCTCTAGATCAACACGAGGCGGAGATATCGCATGTCCAGGAAACCGCAAAGCAATGCTCTCCATGCGGTACAAACGATTGCAAATCTTGCAAGGACTGGCGACTGCGCAGTCGTTGTGAGAAGTGTCCCGGTATCAAAGAGTTTCGAGAGGGCTACGGTTGGTACGGAGGCTTCAAGTATTCTCAGATAGCTGCCACAACCAGCGTCTCATTCATTGAGGCCACGTTGTATTCGCTGTTTTCTTTGTGCGCTGCGGTAAACTTGATGTCGGCGTATAACATCCGCCCGAGCTCGATTCTTAAAGCGGTTGGCCAAATGACCAATATCGTAATTGCTGCAGGTACTGCGCTACGGGCCATTTGGGTGTTCCTGTCGTCCTTTTGGAAGCTTGACACGACGGAGACTGGGGCTAAACGGACGAGACGAGAGACCGCGCAGCACATCAGCGAAAAGAAGGACGCGTAACATGCTCTAGGGGAGCTTCTGTGTACAAGTAGACGTGGGCACGCAAAAACAAAGGCTATGTCAAGGGTGTTGTCGATGGGCATTATGAGATCGGCACATCAGCGGTCCGACGCAAAAAGAAGATTTTTTTCAAAAACATACAACAGTGGGGATTCCCTAGTGGTCACCCACCTAGGTACTAATCCACCGGTACAATGCTTGTATATGGCTGAGCGGACGGGAAGCCTAATTCTCATTGTCCTATGTTCGTATGTGGAGGATGGGGCGGTATAATCGAATATCAATCAAATGCGCGGGTCGGGAAGAGAACAGCCAAACTAGCCCCACCATCAAGACCTACGCATCCTTGAGCATACTAGCAACACCAGCGCAAGGCTCCAAAACAGTTACTGGGTTAATACAATATATAATCACGCGCTGTAGCTCTCTACATACAGTAGCCTTCTCCCTCATCGCTCCTCTATGATTTGCTGTGCTTTCGTTCCTACACGAGACACTGATTATCTTCACTTCTATCAATGTCTAAGCGATCGGAAAAGCATCATGCATCGCATTCCCAGGACACTGGCAGCATCAAACAACGACGCGTCCACAATTGTCGGTATGCTAGGTGTACGCCGGACAAATAGCGTCAGTCAGTTCGACAAATTCTCTGTGGGCGGCTGACAGGACTTCATCCCGACCTGGTGACGCCAACGTCCGACGCAGCATCTACATGGCCATCGTCATTGCCCGGTGTGGAAACGCTACGATTGAACACCACATCTACGTCGCGCTCCTCATTGTCATCCATTACGGGCGTATACCCAGGGCCCAAACGAATGGGCTGCACCTTAACCTGACTCTCCTCGACCAAGTCAATCCGC
>Ga0265797_10012578_pt1 | contig 10348 bp, 9 predicted proteins | sample P2T30metagenome_FD_192433 | JGI IMG/M metagenome (GOLD analysis project Ga0265797, IMG submission 192433) | Plant litter microbial communities from East Loma Ridge, Irvine, California - P2 T30 | ecosystem: Environmental > Terrestrial > Plant litter > Unclassified | place: USA: California... | reverse complement strand
CCAAGTCTCAACCATGCCCATACACCACATCACCACGCCCAGCAAGAAAGCCGCAATAGCAGCCAGACCCCAAGGCAAGCGCGAAGGGTCGTTCCACGCCTCCAAGTCGTAGTTCCTCGCCACGTCTCCGCGCCGGAAGAGGAAGTGTTCCGTGGCGACGATGACAAAGTACGACGTGCACCAGTACCCGAGCAGCGAGAGGAAGTTCTCGAGGTACGAGAGGACGTTGTTGCGGCCCGCGAGGGCAATGGCCAGGATCGCGGCGAAGCAGGCTACCGTCCAGAGGACGCGGGGGATGCGGGCGAAAGGGCGCGCGAACTGCTGGCACGAGAGGGCCGCCGAATAGGTGTTTATGATGTTGCAGTTGATCCCGCTCAGCACGAGGAGGACTAGCAGGAATTTGGCGAACCCTAACGGGTGCAGGGCTGTTTGCAGCAGGAAGCCCAGGCCGCTGCCGTCGCCGTTGTTGTAGGCTGCCGCCCAGGCTGGTTCGTTGTTGAGGGCCGAGGAGACGACACAGCCGCAGACCATGCAGAAGGAGGTGGGCAGGGCGACGCCGATGGTCGTCAGGAGGAAGACTTTGGTGCGGCTTGTGTTGGGCGGGTAGAGGACGTAGTAGTCCGAGGCACACGAGCACCAGGATGCGGAGCTGCCGTACACGATGGCGAGGAGGGAGAGGACGGTGCCGCTCAGCTCCAGGCCTTCGAGGGAAGTTCCTGGTGTTGGATCGGCTGAAGATCCAGTCTGGCCCAGGACGATCAGGAATACGACCAAGTACACGAGCCAGGCGTAGCGCTCAAAGGGCAAGATGGCCTTGATGCCGAAGAATGAGACGATCAGACTGCAGACGGCGATGATGACGATGCCGACTGTGGTGCTGACTTTGCCGTCTGCCACGGCGTTCAGGGCAATGCCACCGGTAATGCAACCCGCCGAACTCCAGCCCACTTGTTGGATCGTGTTCAGCACCGCGACCAGCTTGGTCGGCCACCAGCCAAAGCTATACCTGCTGATGGAAATCTGGCGCAGACCTGTCGGGGCGCCTAGACTCGCGCAGAAGCCAGATACAGATCCCCCCAGCAGTGACCCGAAGACGCAGATGAGAATGCTCTGTCTGCGCGGAGGTGTCAGCCAGCGATCAAGCCTAGAAGGTGTGCACAAGCCAGATAGTCTCCAACCGAACGAAACATCACGTCTGTTCGATCCCGTTCGCGAAGGGGAACAATAGGGAAGACACATCTGCCGGGCGAAAAGGCTCACTTCAGATCCAATCCCATCTTCCAGCCAATGAAACCCGTGGCGAAACAGCTCAGATTCATCGTGCCGCTGGCCCACAGCGACGCCATGGTCAGGCTATCCTTCCAGGTCAGAGCGACCCTGTCTTCGGGGAGCTTCCTCTCAATGGCTTGGCTCTCGATTCCTAGTTTCCTGTCCATCGCGGCTTCCAATTCGCGCATTCGTGCGAGTATGCCGGTTTCTTGCTCTGCTGGCGGCATGCCGTCCTGCTGCTCTTTGCTCGAGTCGCCGCCCCATTCTGAGGACTTCGGCGAGGATTCTATGTCGACGGTCGTTTGCTGGAGTTTCTCTTCTGCCGTGAGGGGACGTTGTAATTTAGACGGGCCAGGCGCGGCGAAGATCTCCGGGTCGGCGTGTGATGCCATTGTGGGTTGTCGGCGTCGTGGCCGTGGTCGTCGTAGTCGTGGTCGTAGTCGTGGTCGTAGTCGTGGTTGCAGACGGTGTTCGTCCTCGTATCCAGTATGACCAGCTAAGCCAGGCCGTAGCACTCGCAAGACCAGTCGGGCAACAATATCGACGGGCACAAGATGGGAAGAGAAGAAAGTGAAAAGCAGCTACATGTAGCGACAGGGCACGACGAGACGACACAAGACAGACCTACAGAGCCCGTTCCCCGAACGGTGGGTGACATGGCGGCTCTCACGGCACCTCCCACACGTCAAAACTCGGCTCTTATCTTTCTTTTCTCAAGCGATGGTGCGCAAGCCTGGGCCTCGTAGTGCGCCCAAAAGGGTCCAGCGACTGAGGTGACTGAGGTAATCCCGGTGCTCCCAAGTGGGGTAGAAGCCATTGGATCGGAGCATATGGAAGCGAGAGAAGAATTGTTGGAAGCCCTGCCACGCCGGAAGAAGCTCCAAAAGAGAAGGGCAAGCCTCGGGCCAAGCTTTGACTGGGCAAAAGCTTGCCGCGCGTGGCGTGAACGTGTTTTGCTTTGAAGGCTGCCGATCGGCTGTGAAAGGTGTTTGATACACGCTGGTGATGTGATGACTGTAATTAGATGCGTCTTCGGTGGTAGCTATCAATCCCTCGAGGTTGGTAGTACGAACAAAATGCTGGTTCACACTTGGGCGCGTACTGCCGTCGCATCAATGCTTCATGCTTTCCATCTATCTCGTGCCAACGCATCACGCTTATGTTACAATGTATGTAGCTAAAATTCGTTATCTCATGTTCGACGGCCAGAAGCGAAGACGAGAACCACAATGATAAACACATCAAAGATAAGTTGAGTGAAATCGTGACTGGGCGGCCCGGCTGAGAGTCTCGGCTCGGAATAGCCAGCCGTAAGTAAAAAATCCAGCGCTGTATCCTACTTTCCTTTCCCGCCAACGCCGCGCTTTGTAAGATGGAAAATGCAAGCAATGCGGACGCTCGGAAAACGGTATCTGATGCCCGCGACCAAATGCGATAAATGTTCATGGAAATGTCATCGATAGAACGCCCTCGGCGTCTCTTTCTCCATCTGGCTCTCAACACTTGACCAGCCAGTCCATTCAAGGTAATTTCTCCATCTCTTCCCTTTGCCGCAAGAACTCTCTTGCCAGAGCGTCACCTCCCCTTGCTCCGAGGACCATCCAGTGGTGTGCCACGCACATCGTTCTGGGGTCACATCTCTCCGGATCTCTATCCCTCTTCCACCTGCCTTCGATCTCGTCCCGAAACACATCACCCGGCAGTGCGAAGGGTGAAATGACATGGTCCATAAGCTCTGGATGTGTCAGGTACAGCGTAGCAAGCTCGCGCTGCGCAGCCGAGTCACCCTCACGCGCCGTAATCTGAAGAAGATGTGCTGCATCTGCCATGCTGTAGTGGGCTATCACCTCCGCAGAAGGCGTGCGTGACGGCGCGGTGAAAGTCGCCGAGTCGCGTTGTTGTTGAGCGCTTGAAGCAGAGCGGCCATGACCACGGTTGTTAGTCTGATAGTCGATGATGTTGTCGGCCGTCTCGACGAGTTTCTTGCGTGCCTCGGACTTCAGGCGTATCGCAGCGGCTGCAGCGTTCCAGAAGGCTTGACCCCGGGATGAGCTGTCCAGGACTGAGCTGGAGCAAAGTGACGAGATGTACTGCAGGTCGCGGAATATCGCAGGCGGGCGTATGTCGCGCTGACAAAACAGCGTGTAAAAGCCCTCTGTCAGCAGCTCGGATTCCGGTGTGGCGTGCTTTGCTGCCACTGACTGCAACAGCTTGGACGATGTATCTTCGTCCGGCACAAGGGCGTCCATGCGTCTGTCTCTGCGCGCCAGATAAGGGCGGATGAGTTTCTGGATGGCATTGAGATGTTCAAGCTTTGCATAAGGGTCGCACTCAACAGCAAACGACTCGAACATAGACCTGAAGGCTTGCTCGAAGTCGAAGGACGGGCGTCGTTTCGAGAGACGATGGTCGCGGCGAATGCCTGCTAAGCCATGGGAATGCTCGCGATCAGTAAAAGTCATCTTCGAAGCAAGGTGTTTCTCAGTCAAATCAGCACCTAGCCCAGCGAAGAAAGCCTCGTCTGTTTCGCTCCCCTGCGCGAAGAGAGTCGAGCCAACATCGCTCAACAGGAGACCAGTCACTTGTTCACGTAGGACGCCGGTAGCCTGCGACTCCAATGATGGAGGTTGTAATGCAAAATTTGGCTTGCGGGGGGAGGTGTCCCATCCTCTGCCGAGATGTGATGCAACGCTCGTAGTGCTCGAGGGCGATCGTACTTCGGTGGCAGCGGGCGACCAGAATGCTGTTGACGACCTTGCTGCCAGCGTAGGGCTTCTGTCAAAGTAGTCTCGCGAGCTGGTGCTGGACAATGTCTGGGACGCATTGGAAATGTTGTCAATGGTTGTAAATGGATTCGTTTGCAGTGAAAGCATGTCAAAGCGTCGATGCGGTGGCTCCGGCGCGAAGAGACGCGTACTGTCGATCGGTGGAGGTCGTGTATCGTAAGAATCACGGGTGAACAGCGCGTTGGACCACAGCAGAGGATTGTCTTGTCGAGAGGGCGTCACAGCCTGATCGACGCACTTTCGGACTTCCATGCAGAGCTTGTGGAGCCTCTCTTCTCCGGCGCAGATCAACTGAACATCGTTGCGTCTCAGCCAAGTGAGAGTCAACTTTGATTGATCGTCACTGAGCTTGTTGGGTCCGCCGTACTCGGGATTCGTCCCAAGCAAATCCAGGATCTGTGCCTCGGACTTGAGATGGACGTTTTGACTAGACAGCCTCGTTCCGCTCCAGTGTCGTAAAGGCGGAGCTTGTTTCATGGTGCTGGCACGCTTGGGTTTGCCCATGACGCGCAAAGCCGATGCCACCGCACGCACATTGTCGTAGGCAGATGAAGTACGAACGTCGGCGGTGTACCACATTTTAGTTCTCAGTGCTTTGTTGGATTCGCATGAGATTTTCAATTGCGACGATGCCATGTCCAGTGCGGGCCGGGCTATTTCTAGCCACTCTTCACACCGGGCTATAGCTGACAATGAGGCTTCCAATGACGTCTTCGCAGACTTCTCAACGTCTAACAAGAGAGGAACGACCGAGTCGGATCCGTGAAATCTGATGTAGTCTTCAAACTCCTCCATATGAGATAGCCAAGTATGGCTTGCAACAAAGTCATGTCTGTCCTCGCATGCTGCAATTCGGAGATCGAAGAGCGTCAAGATTCGCTCGGACAAGACGAAAATGCTCTCGGGTGTCGGAAATCCAAAGGCGCTCATGAAGTCTGCAGTCTGCGGTAAGCTACTTATCAGATTCTCTATTGCAGCCTTGCCAGAATGTGACAACTTGGCATTTCCTTTGCGGGTAGTAGAGCGGACGGGTCCATTGCCAGCAGTCTTTTCTTGACCGAGCACCTTACTGTAGCTTTCGATCTGCTCGACGTCATCGGTTGCTACCAGCAACGACCAGTGAGTGCCATCGTTGGTCCCGTGTGCAGCAACATATTCCTCAAGCTCGGATCGAGCGTCCATGACCTCTAGGTCCAGCTGCGGCTCACTCGTAAGGTACGGCTGGCCACTATTCCCGAGCTCGAAGGGTGAAGACAGTCGACCTGAGGACGGGGTAGCTGTGCTCCACTGGGCGCCTGTCGGATCTGCTGCACGAAATAGGGAGAAGCCAGACATCGAAGACGCGGACGATTGCAAACCAGACCGAAGCGTGTCATGATCTGAAGAGACTGACACTGGTCTCCTCGCGGGGAAAAGCGCATTCATGACAGTGACGGTGTCGGTAGCAGAGACGTACAGTAGATTCGCATCAGAAGGAGGATTCACCGGAGGGCGCGTTGAAGACGACTGTGTCCGTTGGCTGTCAGACGCTTCAAAGCGGCGAATTACTTTCTGAACACGTTCAACCGTATCCGCTGACTGGACACTGCTGTGTTTCCTACAGAGGGTAAATTAGTACAGATCACTGTAGTTAGACGAGAAGAAGATGACTACCAGGCGTAAACGACATCAAAGACGACTTTTTGGCATCGGGCAGCGACTTCTTTGAGAATCTTCAAACGAGCAGGTTCCGAGATGTAGTGGCCATTCAACATCCCATGGCTTTCAGGTAGTATGATTAGGTCCATCAAGAACGATCCAAAGAGCCAGCGTGTGGTCACAAAGCTTGGAAGGTCCTTTTGGTGATCCGGCCTTGCACCTAGACTGAGATGTATCGCCGTTGTAAGGTCCACGGCGGCATCAGGTACCACACTTGGCCCACACGGATCGCCGAGAAGTTCAAGCAGCTGATCCACGGATTCCTTGTAGAAAGCTTCCGTTCGTGCGGTTTCTTCTGCGGACAAGTCCACTTGGCCATGTACCCGCATCCGGAATGATTGTCTGCTTGGCTGGTCCAAAATAAATTGGCCGCGCTGCAAAGTATGCAGCATCCATGTTCGCAAGCGGTTCTTGCCAGGCCAATCCGATCGATGGGACCAGATGTCTAACAAAGCAGAAGTCAACCGGTCGCCGCCAGACTTTCGATCAGAGATCACTCGGGCAGCAACGTGAGCCCAGAGTTCCGTCGAGCGAGCACAATCCGAGCGACCGGGGCCTGCAGAGCTGTGCAAATGGACAAGGGTTTCCAAGGAGCTTCTGAAACCCCCGCCAGATATGTCGTCAACAACACGGTCTACAACGAATCCCAAGGGTTTCGCACTGCGTGTGCTCGTCCTTTGGGATCCGCCGAGCACAGATTCAACGCCCCGTGCAGAAGTTCCATCAGACAGCAAGGCAGTCAGCTCCCTGTGACTAAGTAATGCTATACGGTCAGCAACAAAAGATTTGTCATAGCGTAGTCGCGTGAGCAATTGGATGGTGGTCTCGAGGGAAGAGGAAGAGATGTCATCCAGGAAATCGCCTGGCAAGCTTTCCGTGGACCCCAATGCCGGCTCCAAATCCTGGGTTCCTGCTGAGGGCGGACATGATGACTGATCACAGGCAAGGTGGAAAGTGTTAAACAGATGGGCAAATGAATGCTTGTCCTCGAAACGCAGACAGTCGGCGAGCGTCCGGCGCACGTGGCGTGAAGCGATGGCCAAGCGTTGAGTCCTAGATGTAGCAGTCTGCAAACGGAGGAAGAGACGTTGAGTCTGCACGCGCCGTTGTCTGTGGTACTTTGCCTGGCTCAAGAGATGAGAAATGTGGTTCAAATCCGGCAGGGGAGTGGGAGGTGGCAATGGCTCCTGTACGGCAGGTGACTGGATAGTCGCGTCCGAAGCCATACTTGTGTGAAGAGGCGCCGACTCAGCATGGCCATTTGCGGGCTTCGCGTTGGGAACGCGCTCGGGTTGAACAGTGTCATTCTCCAGGAACGACGGCCTGATTGCCATGTCCGGCAAAGGAACAGAGGCCGGACGGCGCAAAGGAGAAGGGCAAGGGTTAGTCAGGGCGGAGGTGGAGGAAGGGAAGAGTTGTGGTGAGGCGTGGTGCAGCGACGGTGCAGAAAGCCCGGGCATTGATGAGGGTCGAGGAAAGGCATGACGAGAGCTCATGGGAGGCGACACAGCTGCACAGAGACGAGGATATTAGCGGGTATGCTTGGCACAGATGGCAGCGGCAGCGGCAGTGACAGCAGGATGTAGTTAGCAGTAGGAGTGCCAGCTCATCAAGACAGGATAGCACGTGGAGATGATTGGAGGAGACGTACTCGCCGCCGAAGCGGTTGCCTCGATCTCACGCCGACGTGGACAGCCCGAGGGCTCCAGAGCTGGAGGCGACGGGAGCTCCATGTCCAGCACAGTCGCACGATGCGACGACTCGACTGGACTGGACGCGGGGAAGAGGTGGGTTGAGAGTGGAGAGCTGGGCTGGCTGGGCTGGCCTTGAGAGGCTGAAGGCAGACAGTCCACAGGTTGGAAGGACTCGGAGACTACTGGCCGGTCTTACATGGCGAGCATGTCGCACTGCAAGGAGCCGAGCACGGCGGCATTCCTCTTGGCGATGTGATCAGAGAGAGGAAGATGTGGAGGAGGGAGAAGGAGGAAGTGCAGTGTAGAGTGATCCGCGCGGAGAGTTCAGCCGAGTGATAGTAAGGTGACGGGTAGTCCAGCCTCAGAGTCGCAACCATAGAGCTGCCTCGACGGGTGTGGCCAGGGCAGTAGGAAGAAAATAAGTGAGTCAAGGTGAGGTAGTGAAGTACAGCACTCTCAGCAGTACTCCAACGAATGGGCAACCGCAAGAGATCAGAGCGACGGGAAGGGACGGCAAGGCGTTGTTAGCAAAAGTGAGGAGGAGGTGGTGATTACTGTAGTGTGTGATTCCCTTTACATGACGGGGCGAGGCAAAGGCAAAGGCAAAGGCAAAGGCAACATGTCATGGCATCACGAGCGCAGGCGGGAGAAGGCGTCGAGGGTTGCGCGGATGATGGCCTGATTTGCTGATTTGCTGATTTGCTGCACGCGTGAACACTTGGAGCCGCTTGCATGTACGGCCACGTCGGCAACTGCGCGCTAATGCCAGCACCTCGTCCTGTCATTGGTGTTACTTCGTGTCAGAGCATGCTACAGAGCGAGTGTCGTGTTGAGACATGCATGCACTAATGCTGCTGTTGTTGCAGTTGCTCTTGCTGCTGCCGTTGTCCAGCGAGAGCCAAGTCGTAGGTGGCCGCGACCGGGCGGCCGACTTGCCTACGGTATCATGTATGCCATGCACCGTCTCGTATATACAGCTCGAGGAGTATGGGCCGACTGACGACTTGCACGTTGTCGTGCATTACATGATGTGTTCTGTATGCATACGCGCTCGTGAGCCATCGACATTCCTGCACGCATGCACTCGTAGAGAGAGCAGCGTCCGATGTCATATTCAGTCCAGGCGGTCATGCGCCAACAGAGCCGAGAGCAGCGATAAAAACGCATTGGATGCCTCAATCATGCAAATTGCCATTGGTGCGCTGTCATCGAAAACAGCTCCCTCGCTATCTTGCATGTAACATGGTAGCTTGTACGACGGAGAACTTGACAGGTGCCGTCCAGCGTGCGTCTGCGACAGTCTCTTGGAAGTTTTCGGGAGCCTCTCCACGATTGCCCTCGAATCGAAGATGGCCGTTGTGTACAGTAGCAGGGTAGCTTATGCACTCTTCATCACACGTCCAATGCCTCGTGCGGCAATTGCCAGTGGGCGCGACATTGAACTCGACATTGAGCGACGTAGGGTTAGTGTTGGGGTTGTGACACTGAGCAGGACGTCAGCACATGAACACATGTGAAAGGGCGATGTTTGAGTGTAAGTGCACTGCCTGTGTTGAAACACTTTGTGCATGGCAGCGCCCATTTCGTCTGTGTGACCCTGTACTCGCGGTGCCTGAGCCCATTGTCAGTTGGAGGGGCAGTACACGCAGTCGGTCAGCCAGGCGGCTGTTCCCAGAAGGTGGGGTGGAAAAGTTCCATCTGCAACACGCGAAGAGTCACTTGACGTAGCCTGCCATTGTTTGACAGTCGAGCCAGTCTTCTTGACATACACCCATACAGACAACTCGAACACACAATGGCCGCCACATTCATCGAGGCGCTCAAGTCGTCCAAGCCGGACCCCAAACCGCTCTACGAGCTCGACAAATACCTGACCCTCCGCACGTACGTCAGCGGATACACCCAGACCGAGGACGACATCGAGTTGTGGAAGCTTGTCAGGCAGAACAAGGTCGCCATCGGCCTCGTCAAGCAGGGAAACAAGATCGTCCCCAACCTGGCAAGATGGTTTTCTTTCATCGAGGAGACCGCAAACCCGACCATCGACCTTCCCACGAGACCCAAGGGTGACCAGGGCTCCAACTTCGAAATCGGCCTGCCCGAGACCGAAAAGGGCGTCGTTACTCGTTTCCCGCCTGAGCCCTCTGGCTATCTCCACGTCGGCCACATGAAGGCTGCCCTCCTGAACGACTACTTTGCCCACAAGAAGTACGATGGCAAGATGTTCTTGCGCTTTGACGACACCAACCCCACCAAGGAGAAGCAAGAGTACGAGGACTCCATTATTAAGGATCTGGAGCTCATGGCAATCAAGCCTGATGCCGTCACGTACACCAGCGACTACTTCCAGCTGCTCCACGACAAGTGCAAGGAGATGATCCGCCTGGGCCTCGCCTACGCCGACAACACACCAGTCGAGCAGCTGCGCGCAGAGCGCATGGAGAGGATTGAGAGCAAGAACCGCAACATCAGCATTGAGGAGAGCCTGGCACACTTCACCGAGATGGAGCTTGGATCTGAGGAGGGCACCAAGTGGTACATCAGGGCCAAGATTGACATGAGCAGTGTGAACGGTCGCATGCGTGACCCTGTCATCTACCGCTGCAACCCCGAGGCTCACCACCGTACTGGCAACACCTGGAAGATGTACCCGACCTACGACTTTGCTTGTCCCATCGTTGATGCCGAGGAGGGTATTACCCACGCTCTGCGCACCACCGAGTACAACGACGCGAACGAGCAGTACCAGTGGATCTTGAAGAGCCTCAACCTGAGGAAGGTGCACAACTGGAACTTTGCCCGCATGGACTTCATCAAGACTTTCCTCTCCAAGCGCAAGCTCACCAAGGTCGTCGACAGCGGCAAGGTCTGGGGATGGGATGACCCTCGCATGCCCACCGT
>Ga0265797_10012577_pt1 | contig 10348 bp, 13 predicted proteins | sample P2T30metagenome_FD_192433 | JGI IMG/M metagenome (GOLD analysis project Ga0265797, IMG submission 192433) | Plant litter microbial communities from East Loma Ridge, Irvine, California - P2 T30 | ecosystem: Environmental > Terrestrial > Plant litter > Unclassified | place: USA: California... | reverse complement strand
GATCTGTGGAAAACACCAGGGCATCAACAACTTTGGTTCCACAGAGTTCACGAATAACAAGGGTAAGCACGTGGTCCACTTTGGTGGCGAGTACGACAGCCACGTCGTTCTGCCTTTCACCTAAGTATTGTATATCAAAATTATGAATGTCATGTGCAAATAAATACATCTTGAGTGTACGTCAGTGTTACTGTGTTGTCTACTGTTGTCAACACACTCGGCTCGGCATATGGTGAGTACATAGAGAACACAATGAATATCGTCAGCGTCGTCAACATCACCTCCACAATACCCATCACTATAACCACTATGTAACGATAAGCGCATGGACAACACATGCTGATATCAACGTTTCTAACGGAACGATGCCATGCTTAATTACTATGCCTGGGACAAGCGAAAGGCCACGAGTATGAGACCGACACCACTCTGTCTGCATGCTCAACGAAATGCACATACCAATGTAACTGCACGTTCGCAGATGCAATCCATCAAGGCAAGACAGATTACAACTACCGCACGCGGCATTCCGCCGCGTTCAGTGCATGGTTACTACCTCGATCCGACTTTTGTGGATCATGCTGGTCGCGGTAGATACCATTTCGCCGCGATGGCTTCCGGTTCAGCGAGCAGCTCGGTTCGCTTAAGGTATCAGCTCACTGTCTGGTTCGCTGAATGGTCAAAAACATGGTCCGGCTGTGGCTTTTAGGGTTCCTTAGCGCAGATTGCGGTCTCGCACTAAGCAACCGAAGCCCAGCCCCACGTGCACGCCTGTATATTCGAGTCAAGTAGCGTTTTGGCGTCTGTTGAAGTGGCGTTACGCGTTGTACACGTCCCCACACCCACACCATCTCCCCATGGGGGCTCCAGAACAGCATACTGTATGTGCTGACCAGCGAGACTCAATTCGGATAGAACGACCCCGAGAGGCGAGTCTACGGATGGGTGGGGGACGAGCGGCGGTTACTCGAGCCACTCGATCATATAGATTCGAGAAGGAGTCGCCGATCCAGACATTTCTTTTCGCTACCTCCACCAGCCTCTTTGAGACTGAAGGACTACAACATCACAACTCTTCGGTGTCGAGCGAAACGCAACAACCGCAATCATGGACAAGACCTTGCAGGCTACGCACATCGAGGCTCAAGATGAGCCCAAACCACAGATTATGGGCAACGTCAAGTTGCTACAAGATGGAGAGACCGTTCTTGTGCCAACACCATCACCTGATCCCAATGGTAAGTCATCAACGTCGAGAGTATCTCAGGGGTCAAAGCTGACAACGTACCACAGATCCTTTGAATCTGCCCTCATGGCGCAAGTGGGCTATCCTCATTCTCGTTGCGGCATACGGTTGCTCCGCCGTCGTTCTTGCCTCAGGATTAGGGCCAATCTTCACATCGATTCTGGCTTCGTATCCTGGAGAGGAACTGAAGGCGAACGACCTCTTGACTTACCCAACATTATTCATGGGCGTCGGGAATGTCATCGCCATGCCTCTGGCTATGGCCATCGGACGACGACCTATCTTCTTGGGGTCCATCCTCATCATGGTCGTGGGCGGCATCTGGTGCGCTTTCTCCAAGAGCTTGGATATGCACATTGCTGGAAGAAACATCATGTCTCTTGCCGCTGGTCAGAGCGAAGCGTTGGCACCCTTGATCGTGCAGGAAATCCACTTCCTCCACGAGCGCGGCCGCAAGCTCGCCTGGTTCATCTTCATTCAAAATGTCGCAAACTGTGTCTTCTTCATCACCAGCACATACATGACCTCCGCCTGGGGCTGGCGCTGGTGGTACGGCTTCTTCACCATCTTCAGCGGTGCGATCTTGGCTCTTTCCTACGTCTTCGTGTCTGAGACGGAATTCGACCGCCCGGCGGATGCCAGCACTGGCCAAGTTCACCTTGACTTCAATGACAAGGGTGAGCTTGAGGACGGAGGCAACGTTCACAAACTGGTGCAGGTCACCACCCGCCACGGCACTGTGCTGGAGCCAGAGAGATACGGCGCCAGGACTTGGAAGCGCGACCTGCGACTCATCAACATCAAGCCTAGATGGCACCTCGTTCTTCCGCACTACAAGCACATTGCGCAAGGCTTGTGCATCCCCACCATCTTCTGGCTGCTGATCGTCAACGGTGCCTGGCTCGGCCTGTACGTGTTCACCGCTGGTACCTTCGCCACCATTTTGGTCCCTCCCCCTTACCACTTCGCCTTCAACTCGCTCGGCTATGTCCAAGCTGGACAAATCGTGTGCTTCATGATCTTCCTTCCTCTCGCCGGATATGGCAGCGATTGGGTCATCAAGCGCCTGAGTTTGAGGAACGACGGAGTGTTCAAGCCTGAGTATCGTCTCATCGGCCTGGCTATTCCCATGATTGTCGGCGTGGTTTCTGCTGTCATTTACGGACAGGCAGCCCAGCGACCTTCAGAATGGCACTGGTCTGCGATAGTAGTGTGTTATAACGCTGTGAACTTCGCCTTCAACTGCGTGAACCTCGTCGGTATTACATACGCCGTGGAGAGCTTCCCCCAGCGCGCAGCAAGTCTTCTTGTCGTAATCTGCGCTGGCAGAGGCATCATCTCTTTCGGCCTCAGCTACTCGACGCTGCCTGCAATCAACGCTATCGGTTACGACGGCGCTTTGAACATCCAGGCTGGTATCAGTGGCGTTCTGACTGCGATGGCAATCGGTGTTTGGTTCGTGGGACCACGTATCAGGGCGTTGGCCGCAAAGTGGTTCAACATGGAGGAGTCGGATTGAGCGGTGACATGTTCTGGCCTTGCGCCAAAGATAAACTCGCCTATGGACGCGGAGCATCGTGGTGCCAGACAATCATGGTCCGTGGATTACGAGCCATAGATGATAGATGTATTATGCAATCAACAAGATCTTAAAGATACCTTCATTGAAGCATCCCAACCAGCGCACTGCGGCAATGTGGCAACAATTCTGATGAATATTCTCGGCCCTCGCTGACACCTACAGACAGCGCCAACAACATTCATCCATCTGCTGCCAATCTTGGTATCCAATCACAAGATCGATCTTGCGGCTGCTGGTAGCGAAGCTGTCGTATCCTTCCTCATACATTTCATCCCATACACATCTCTTGTAGCAGTTCCATAGGCCATGCGATTGGGTGCGCGTATTGGGCAAGTTTGTGGCGAAGACCAGAGTCTCAATGGGAGGTGGAACGACCGAGTGGTTCCATCTCCTTCAAACGTGTCCGCTGCTGGGATTGCCATTCAAGGCCGTCGTCGCCTTGTCATCTTCGAAGCTTTGTCGTATGAAGAGAAAGAATGGAAACAGCGTTGCATGGAAGCTCTGCAGTAGAGAATCATCTATTGCGATGTTCGCTGGAAACATGAACGTTTCAATGTTGTTGTCGGAGCACTTCATTTCGAAGTCCGTGGCGTCATTCTGTTGTTCTTTGAAGGGTTAGTGTTTGAGGGTTATCAGCACCACCATCGAAACACTGTCTTTGTCATTATCGTGGCGGCAACTACCTTACAGGTGATCTTGGTATGTGTGAAGATTCTCGGTATCACTTTCAATTTGATGGCTACATACGATTTGTAGTGGCATCACCTGGGCGCTTACTATGGCGTATTCTCAGCAATTCATCACCCACTTTCTTGAACATGACCAAACTTCAGCGACATGCATTACCTGTCCTCTTCCTCAAGAACGGACTATTCTTGGGAATGACCCTAGAACACAAATATGAAACTTCAAGTCGCAAACAACAAGATGAAATCGATCACGGGTCTATGACTGAGACTAGTACCAGCAACGTCGTGCTCGTAAAATCGTCAATCCTAAACTCAATGCGACCACGGTTTCGTTCGAAACTGATATAGGAAATACGGGCATTTGTGCAATGGTTTCCGTTAAGAATCGACCATTTACAGTACTTCTGCATTCTCACAAAAACGTAGAGCATTTGACGTTGAAACAATTGAGATGCAGGCATCGGCGCGCGGATCACACCTGCCGAATCCACCTTCCAGCAACCGGAAGTCATGCGCGTTCGGAACAAGTGGAGGAATTGCCATCATATTCCATCCGTATCACGATTATATTTCATACATTCAAAAACACAGCAATCAAAAATTTGAAAATAAGCAACACAATAATTCGACATCATCAAAGAATCCACAATGACTTCTTCTCTGCCAGGCTATGCTTCACACTTCGGCCTCAGCAACATTCCTTTCGGCATTGCTTCATCTGCACAGCACTCGAAACCTCAGGCCGCTTCCAGATATGAGGACAATGTGATTTTCCTTGCAGACCTTCATCAAGAACTGGAAGACATCAAGGACCTACCCAAAGACGTGTTCTCACACCCAACACTGAACACCTTCGCCGCGTTGCCCAGATCCGTCCACCAGGCTATTCGTGAACGCTTGCAACAACTGCTTAAATCTTCGGGCATTGCTAGCACTGCTATCGAGCCCATTTCTGCCGTGACCATGCATCTGCCAGTCCAGTGCAGTGACTTCTCCGACTTCAGCTGCTCATCCGACCACGTCGAAAATGCTTCGGAGGCCATGACGGGAAACCGCTCGCATCCACCAGCATTCTTCCACCAACCTGTAGGGTATGCTGGCAGGTGCAGCAGTCTAGATGTGTCAGGCACATCGCAGGTGCGGCCTCTTGGGCAGTACTGGTCAGGCAAGCCTGGCAACAGCGAGATCGTGTTTGGCCCATCCAAGCGCATGGACTATGAGCTGGAATTGGGTGCGATCATTGGCAAGCCATTGCCTCGAAGGCAAAGATTGCTGGCGAAAGATGCAGCGGAGCACATCTTCGGCTTCGTGCTGGTGAACGATTGGAGTGGTAAGTGCAGCGTTCTCTATAAAATCAATCACGGACAGCTAAAACTCGTTGGTAGCTCGCGATATCCAAGGCTTCGAGATGAACCCTCTTGGACCGCTGAATGGCAAGAATCTCGGCACCAATGTGTCTCCTTGGGTCATCACACCAGACGCGCTGGAAGCTTTCCGTACAGCCTCGATTCCTCGACGGGAGAACGCGCCAACACGATCTTACCTAGCAGATTCTGGCAACGAGGCAAAGGATATCAAATTGCAGGTACATGTGACCGAGCCCGGAGCCAAGGCAGCGAAGACCGTTTGTAAATCCAACACCTCCTACATGTACTGGTCGTTGGAGCAATGTCTAGCACAACAAGCACTCGCAGGATGTGGCCTGCAGACCGGAGACCTCATCGCGACCGGCACAGTGAGCGGCCCTGGCGAGATAGAGCACGGCTGCTTGATGGAGTACATGAAAGTAGGCACCACGCCACCACGTGGCTACCTGGAAGACGGCGAGACGGTGGTGCTCGATGGCTACTGTGGTGATGGCGTGGGATTCGGCGAATGCGTTGGGACATTGCTGGCCGCAAAAGAACTAGATCAATGAAATTAGTGGTATTGCATTGCAGAAGGTAGACCCATACCAAGGTACGCAGTGTCCACACACCCCAACTGCCGCCCTGCAGCAGCGCAGTACCGCGACTCGTGTGTCTTCTTCGAGACGTGGCCATCTTCATCCTCGGCCAAACTCTGAAATGGCGTGGCGCGTGCAGAGTGCGGAGTCGTGGGGCAGTGTCCCGCCACCATCCCGTTCGTCGTCCCATCCCTCCTCTTTCTTACCAATATCACCCTGGCGATAGGCTGCTCAGCTTTTACTGCTGCAATGCTAGAGTAAGAAGAGAGTGTATAGTTGCCTGGTAAGATACGGAGTTCAGTTCATGCTAAACACGCTTGCGGTAGCTGCTGCTGCAATACGCCCGTCGCAATCTACGATCGGCCACCACTCACCCACCTATACCGACAGTCCACTCGGACCGACAACAAACATGGGGAATACCTCTCCGATGAGTGAAGCCCCTGCGGCCTCCAGCCGCCCCCGGCAAGAGCATCGATGCTTCGTATGCCATAGGACCTATGAGAGAGCGGACCACCTAAACCGACATCTAAAGTCCCGTAAGCGACAAATTGCAGTTCTTCCAGGAAACAGTAATGCTTACGTTTGGAAACAGACGACAACGAACGTGCATACAAGTGTGCAGATTGCGGAAAGGGCTTCAACCGAGCGTAAGTACAGCATTGACGCCTGCGACAAGTCCGTTCTCCATTCTTGAGCTCAGAAGTTGGGCGATGATGCTTCTTGGGCACTATCATGTGAGCCTCGAGCGCCTGATGGCGGTGGGCTAAATCATGTGGAATTTTGCAAACACGAAGGAAGGAGGCCTGGCTAACATTTTGGCCAAGTGACTTGCTCAACCGCCATCGCGCCTCGCACGAGAATGCCGAACAAGGCGAACGAGTAATCCGGAGAAGAACAGAGAAGGCTTGCCAGGCTTGTATTCGATCAAAGACCAAGTGCGAAGAGGAAAGGCCTTGCAAAGTAAGTGTGGTCTGCGATTCGGTTTGTTCGTTGCCAGTGATGTCGGCTGACTCGAGAGTAGCGATGTAAAACCAGGAACATACCTTGCATCGAGACCGAGGAGAGGCAGCAACAAGAGCGCAGAGCTTCCATTGCTCAAGATGCCTACCAACGCAATAACAGCCTACAAGACACATCATCGTTATGTGAGAGCAAAATGGGCAGCATGCAGGATCTGGCTGCCACGAACATCATGCCATTTCCTGACCAAGCTGCCACACTTGACGAGAGTATGCCCGGTTTGCATAGTGTCGACTCAAATCTGGATGCCGCGTCCGTGACCTTCGAATCTGTGTTCCCAGAATTCTTTGAGCACATCATGATGCCTTTCAACGGTCCCGGCGACCACGTTGTGCGGCCGCCGAATGTCTCGAACTACACCCAAGATCTTAACTTCGGCGCTGGCGACATCGACTTTTCATTCTTGGATAATCCATCAGCTTGGACACCAATGCCATTCCAGGATGTACAGATAGATCCTCCAGACTCACAGCCCAATACTGGAAGAACACCGAGTTCCGAAGCTGGCCCCAGATCCGAGGCACTCAAACGCTCACCGTGGTCATGGAATAGCTGGATACCTCCTCGCGGGGTTGGAGCCTTCTCTGAGCATGCAGAGTTGAATGTGCGCGAGGACAGGATCAATGCCGCCGATCAGCTGACCAGCCCGAGCGCTCGACAGATATCGCATTGCTCTTTGGACCAGAGCAATAGAGATCAGATGATACGGATTGTTACACAATGCACCGTCCAGAAGCTGTAAGTCAACCCTATGCGACTCCATTACTCCGCCCCAAATGACTTCTTTGAGCTGCTCCACCTCCCTGCCTAGCCATAGTGAAGACTTGATGCAATGTCAGGCGAGTTTGTGACCAGTACTGATCTTTGCTTGATGTTTAGATCTATGCCTTCATTTCCGTCCTTGCAACTTCTCGAGGAGCTCATTGATATTTTCCTGCTCGAGGACACCTATGCCATCGGATCTCACATCCACATTCCAACCTTCGACTCAAAGAAGACACGCACGGAACTTTTGCTTGCAATGGTAGCAAGAGGAGCAGCTTTTGTCAGTTTTGCTCCGATCTGGAAGATGGGCTTTGTCTTACAGGATGTCGTTCGCTATGCCATCGCCGCGGAGTTCGAAAGGGATAACAGCACCACCCGCGACCTGCAAGCTGTACAGACCTCCCTGATGTGGGTCAATACTGGCGTCTGGAGCGGCTTCCGGCGGTTCACTGAGATTGCTGCGTCCTTCTTACAACCACCAGTGACAATGCTGGCATGGTCTAATGCGTTCACAAGATCACGCTATAGAGATATCACACCCTCGCTAGAAGACTCACCTGAGGTGCTCGAGCAGAAATGGACGGAGTGGGCCGAGCAAGAAGCCTGGAAGCGCCTCGTCTTCCACACCTTCTTACATGACGCCCAAGCCATGCTCGTACACATGAGATCCCCGCTAATTACGCCAGCCCAAATGCAATTGCCAATACCGTCTTCTCGAGACTTGTGGCTGGCGTCAAATGCTCTTGCTTGGCGAAGCGTATTCTTGGCACAGAACACCTTCGAAGGAGGAGCAGTACCATCGACGATAGACATGTTTAGCGACCCTGAGGTGTTCTCTGGCCTGAATCACCATACTGACAAGTCTCTGTGCCGGCTGTTGGTCGCTCACTCCATGGCTCACGATGTTTTCGAGTATCGCCAGCAAGCACAGATGCTGCGGCACGCTGGCGAGCGACGTCGCAGGGATAAAGGACTATCTCATATGAGCAGACTTCGAGATCTGTATGTGCTTTTAATCATATTAAGTGGCGATGTGACTTGCTAACAAGGTCTGCAGATATGACGATCTGACCGCATTCTTGACGTCCTGTGAAGCCGACAATACTACTCCCCCAGAGATACCATTTGTTCTCGAATTCCTTATGATGTCGCTACATGTGGCACTGGATGACATTCAATTGTTCGCTGGGCGTGAAGGCGAGGATGAAGCTCGTCGCATATTCCCGCAAGTTCGTGCCTGGACCCGAGACGCAGAGTCGCGCAAAGCAGTATGGCACGCTGGGCAGGTCTTCAACCACGCCAAAGCCTTTGAGAAGACTCGCCTTAGAGACTTCTACGCCGTTGCCATGTACCATGCTACCTTGGTTCTCTGGGTATGGGGTATGGTCACCTCTGGGTCCAGTCGCCAAAGTGGCATCGCAACTCCAGTTGGCTCAACGCTGCCTCAGAACCCGCCTCCCCAGATCGCTTTCACGGCTACAAAGTCGCAAGCCAAAGTCGTACTCGATGGATCGGAGAGCAAAAGCACAAAAGCTTTTGTTCAGCTCGGTTATGGTACGCCAGGCTTGCTCACTGCCGTCAGGCCAGCAAACGAAATGTTGGATGCACGACCAAGTTCCACGTCGGAAGTCTTTACCTCGCTATTTGACTCGCGTGGTGTCATGGCCTCTGCTGCTGGTGTGCTGAAAGGCAATTTCCCTCATACCAAAGGAAGTCTACCGCCACTGGTCGCAAATCTGAGCAATCTTTTAGACGAGCTCGGCAAGTTGCCATCATGAAGTTGCCGGCTGTTCGACTAAGGTCCAATTTGGCCGGAAGGGTTTTGGTGACCTGAACCGGCGATTCCGCGCATGGCCGCCATCCACCGCCACATTTCCGATGTGGCTACCCGAAGCCCGGATACGGCGGCGTCTCCACTCTACTCCACCTGCATCAGCAGGCTAAAAGTGTATACTGTTTTATTGACGAATACTGTGCTGCTTGACAATTCGTTACCATAATCTCAACCCTTGACTCCGACAACTTCAAACAAAATCGACGATCCGACAATTTCAATACCACCCGCACTTCACACTTCACTACAGCCAACATGGAGGGCACCAACCTTCCTTCTGTCAACCGTTTCATCACCACCCACAACGCCGAAGGCAAAGCCACATTCTCTACTGCAATCCCCGAAGAGCTCGAATGGAAAGCGATTCCTAATGGAGCTGGGTTCGGGCTTGGCTACACAACCGAGCAGTACCCAGTCGACTTCAACAACGATAAGGATTTGACCGCCTATCAAACCCGCATGCAGTCGCCGCCTGGACTTGTGGTCCCCGGTGGTACTGTGCTCAGATTCGTTGATTGCCCACCCAACTCTCTTTCGCCAATGCACCGTACAGTCAGTCTCGACTACGGCGTCGTGCTTGAGGGTGAAATCGAATTGGTGCTCGACTCTGGAGAGACACGCCTCATGAAGAGGGGTGATGTGGCTATCCAGCGAGGCACTAACCATGCGTGGAGGAACACCAGCTCGACTCAGTGGTCCCGCATGATGTACGTGCTGCAGGAATCGAAGCCGGTGCAGCTTGGCGAGAAGGCGCTTGGAGAAGACTATGGTGAGGGCATGGATGGCGTGCCTTCGTCTGGCAATTGATGATTTGGCATGTAAACGAGTTAATGCAAACTTCATGTTCATCTTTTACCAACCACGTGCGAGAGACAGTCGACGTGTCCTACCGGATAAACCTTATTTCCCCTCATCTGAGATGTCTTGCTGAGGGTGTTCGATCCTTATCGCGTGTCCAGAACGCATGAACGGAACTGCCCTCACTCGTTCAAATGCCGATCCACGTGCAACACCCCCGGATGTTCCGGTGCCTCAGATAAACCACGGACCATCCTTCAGGTGGTCTCACTGGTCAATTCCTGGGGAACTCTGGGGTCGAGTCTGGAGAGGAACCCCACCGTCCACCGGAGTGCTTAGCCGACCAACCCTCAAGTACTATAAAGTAGCTTTGAAACCGTTTACGAAGAATCTGCACCTCAACGCGCTGAGCTCCTGGAGTTGTGTTGAGCCAACATCTCCAACGCGTCGACACCATCGCCAATAA
>Ga0265797_10012575_pt1 | contig 10349 bp, 10 predicted proteins | sample P2T30metagenome_FD_192433 | JGI IMG/M metagenome (GOLD analysis project Ga0265797, IMG submission 192433) | Plant litter microbial communities from East Loma Ridge, Irvine, California - P2 T30 | ecosystem: Environmental > Terrestrial > Plant litter > Unclassified | place: USA: California... | reverse complement strand
TTCTGGCCCATGCTAGGTTCGATGATGCCCATGTCGATGAAGTTGAGATAATTCCAATAGTCGGTCTGCTCGCCTTCACCCGCGACCGAAACATTGCCAAAGTACTTTGCTGTCCAGTACGCATTCCCTTGTGTGTACTTGTTGTACGCGTAGAGCCCGGTATTCAAACTCTTAGCGCGATTCGCAAACCTGTTGTTCGATAATGTCTGGATGGCCCACTCGCCCACAAATACAGGGAATTTGCCATCACCAGCAAGCGTCTTTGCGTCTGCGCAGATGCTAGTGGTAACGTTGTCCGAATCGCTCGGGCGGCCGAAGTAGTAGTTGTGCACATCGAACACAATGTTTGTGCTCGCAGCAAAGTTTCCAGACCAGAATGGCTCTCCCTTGAAACTGCCCTGGAACATGATTGGGATCTTTGGGTTCACGGCTTTGGTATGCTTGACCACGGCGTTGATGTATTTCTGTACCCAGGCAGCACCATTATCTGACAAAGCTGCCGGGGTGCCGAATTTGGAAAAGTCTGGGTTGTCTGCTGGTTCGTTGATGGGTGCGAGTGTGTATGACTGTGGGCTTCCGGACTTTTGAATGAACTTCAGGACTTGGTCGACTGCTTGGAGTGAGAGGTCGAGGTTGGTTTGGTTGTTGAACCAGTCCCATTTGCCAACGCGCTAGATGGAATTAGTAAACGTGTGTGGGACGCACTGCATCTGTACATGGACTCACCTCGCCAATGTCCAGACCATTGATACCACCCGGAAGACCATGGATATCGAGGACGATATGCATGCCATACTTCTTGATGGCGTGCGAAGCGATTTTCTTGATGTACGATTGCTGGTTTCCAGAATGGTACTGCGCACCTGGAACCTTGATCCACGCTGCGTAGGTGGTCGGGATGCGAAGAAGGTTCACTCCGCCCGAGGCAAGCTTATCAATGTCATCGCGAGTGATATACGTTGCATAGCGCTTCTCAAAGACTGATGCGCACCTGTCACCCAGTTTGGCACAGCAATTCCACTCATCGGCGGTACCGTTGCAATATGTGCCCCAGAAATATGGATCGATGGTGGCTTCCTGGCAAAGCCATCCACCGAGATTAACTCCATTGGCTCTGAAGTTTCTCCAATTGACATAGTCGTCGCGGTGCGATGGAGTGGGGGTTGCTAGGACATTGGAAGAGAATGCAAGAAAGGATGCGCCTAGGGCTGTGAACGCGAACATGTTCGTTGATCTGAGACGTGTACGCATACGATGAATGAATATTTCATAGTTGATGGTGTATGAGTATATATACTTGTCACAATGAAGTGCATTTCATCATTCAAATTGTTTACGGGTTAGCATGTACGGATTTTACATCTTGATATTGTGGGGGAAAAACATGGGGAAGATGTGGAGCCGGTAGAGCTATACACAAAGAAGCATCAATCTGCCCCGCAAACTGGCCTAGTTTTCTCAAATGAGTTAGACCCAAGCCACCCATTTCTCACATGCACGTGCCGCAGTCCCTGACAAGGCTAGTTTCATCGGTAGAGTTCATGCCGAACTTTTGTCCCGAGTTTCGGTTGTAGATTATGGACCGACACACGCATCTTGACAGCCCGCGGTGGCCGGAATCAGAAGCGAGGAAAGGGCCAGCATGTCGTCAAAGGGATATTGCCGTGGGTACTAAGACAACGAGCAGCAGCCAACTCCCTAATGGATGCGCACAGGTATTGTCTAGCAAGCGCGGCAGTACTCTCTGTCTTTGGTACGATTTTGATGTTCTGTTAGGCATGGACCATCACATCGCTGTGATTGAACTCGACGCGCATCTTTTGCACCCGCTCGACGATCTGCAGCGCAAGACGCACAGCTACAGCACAGCCGACATGGATACACTACGCGCACACACTTACACTGCATGAACATTGAGGACAAGGCTTGAACAGGAGAGAAGGACTTACTGTTAAATATCGCGATAATAGCTTCTTAGGGTAGCTCTACAGCCTTATCTCTATTATCGCAGCTTTATGTTAGGGTGGATCGAATGCCAGCATGAATCAGATAGTGCGCTAACACTGTAGCGATTGGCCTGCGACACACTGCATGTCGAACACGTATGAGAATCATTTACATTGGCTGAACCTTTGTCTGATCAGAGCTCACCGGTCTCTAACGCCACCACTACCCCTCAACAGCACATTCACCAATCTGCGCTCAGATTACACTGTTGCCTGATGTCAATAAGGCGTGGTATATATTGGCTCGCTGCATGTACATGAGACTCTAGCATTAGGGCACTTTCTGAAGCCCATATCTTCAAGATGTTTGATCAGCAGCACGATCTCTGAACGCTGCCCTAGGTATATACAGCACCAATCATCCTCCGCATTGAAGTTCGAGATCCAACTTTTGTATCTTGGAAGCGACCACCATGGAGACCTCGGTTCACACCCCATCTTTGTTGGGTCAACATCTGGGAGGGTAATCTACTCAATTCACTTCTGTTTACAAAACTTCATCGTTACGAATTCTACTTCGTCCTACTTCCGCAAGCACGCAAGACATCGTCGTACAAGTCATGCACAGGGTACTACATTGCCACTGACAGTTTCTGCAAGGGCGGATTTTCAATATTCAGACAGTCTGTGTGACCAGCAACTACGGCTACTCGATCTTCACTTCGGCCATGGCGATGAGATCATCTGCCTCGGTATGCGTACGTACAGGATCGACGATCATCCGCCGTACATCGCATTATCTTACACATGGGGAGATCCACACGACACTGTGCCTGTCCTGTGTAATGGGAGAGTCATCGCTGTTACTCGAAATCTCAAAGAAGCTTTGTGGCAATTTCGAGAGGATCGCAAAAGACTGGTTAGAGCGATGCCTCATAGCCAGCCTCTGAACTTCTGGGTTGATGCTATTTGTATAAATCAGACGAATAACAAGGAGAAAAGCTTCCAGGTTGGTTTGATGGCAAAGATCTATCAGCGGGCTCATCATGTCTTTGCTTGGTTGGGACCAGCAAACAAGAGCAGCGACTTAGCGATCTGTTGCATCAACACTATCGGAAAGATGGCGGAAGATCGTGGTATAAGAAATGCGTTCGAGAAATGCCTCGAAATCTGGCAGGACATGGATTGTGTGCTCGGAGGGAGTCAGCGGCTGGTCTCGGTCGACCCTATCTTTCGAGACATAGATGGATCCATATTTACAGTATCCAGAAAGGCCTTCCGAGACTTATTCGATGTCTTTAGCGGCCAGAGCAATCAGAGCAACTTGCTACCAATCGCTGAGTTGAAGGAGTTCTTTACCAGATCCTGGTGGGCACGGGTGTGGATCTTGCAAGAGATTACTCTTTCGAGGGACACACATTTGATCTGCGGAGCGCAAACAGTCACGAGGTACCGCTGCGATGCTTTCATACACATGTATGCTGCACTGTGGACCATCATGTACACTAGGCTTCGAAGAGATCGAGCATCTTTCAACTGGTATCAGCACGACATTATCTCGCATCTATTCCATCACCGTCCTACCATCATGCTTTCCATGCCAAGAATTTATCACGGAAGCAGATTCTCAATGGCAGCCCTCCTTCGTGCGACGTGCGTTGGCAGCATAAACCTGGATAGACATGGACCTCATGATCTTGAATCAACAAAACCAGAGGACAAAATTTTCGCGCTGCTAGGTCTAGCTGCAGATCGAAAGGAGTTGGAACGTTTTGGCGTCGTCCCGAACTATGATGTTTCGTATAAACAAACCTATGCTACTACGATGGCAGCACTACTACGACAGGGTCATATATCCCTGCTCTCAATGTGTCAAGCCTCAAGGTCACCGGATCTCCCATCGTGGGTTCCGGACTGGTCTCAATCTGTGACTGATATGTTGCAGGATATACGGGACGACCATGTAACTCCATATCCAGAGTTCAATTGTTCAGGACATCGGACACATCAAGATTCAATCAGAATATACAAAGACGATGGGGCAATAAAGCGCATATCAATGAAGGCTTGTCTATACGATAATATATATCAGGTCGGTCGCTTCGCCAATCGGACTAACAGTAAAGAGGTACCGCTTTCGCAGACCTACTCATGGCCGGTAGAATGGCTACTCGAGATTTTGCGCCTAAGCTATTGCAGAAGGAAAAACTACGAGGGATTTTGCAATCGATTACGCGCCAGCGGACGAACTTCAATCGGGGACGTTGGATTCGACAAAGATGAAAAGTTTGGTCGCGTCGGAAACGTTCGATTCGCTGATGGTGTTATCCTTCTACGAGACGGACTCGATCTAATCAAAAATCCGCGCTTCAGACGCGAGGCTCAACAATTCCTAAAAGGTCAGAAGAGAAACAGTAAAGTCAAGAGGGGGATCGCGAACGAAGTTCAGCTAGCATCGGAGATCATAGGAAAGAGCTTGGGACGACTTCCTTTCGTCACTGCGAATGGTCATCTCGGCCTGAGTTCTGAACGTATAATGCAGGGTGATAAGATTGCGATTATTGCAGGAAGCCAGGTTCCGTTTGTACTTAGACCGCGGGACAAGGACCAATTCAGCGTGGTCAGCGAAGCCTATGTGGACGGCATCATGGATGGTGAGATAGGAGAAACCTCAAAATACGGTGATGTCACCTTGGTATGAGTGTTCCATCTACGTACAAGCAACCAGAAAGCTGTTCAGTGCTTGGATCAGTCTTCTAGTCTCATTCTTCACCGGCATTTCTGTGGTTTTAGCAAACGCAAGAACTGCTTGAGCCGTATTGGCTATCAGCCTCGCTTATCCTGGTTCTTCCCCTCCTGCACGTCGTAGCCACATGACTTGGCGAGTGTCACAACTGCCGCCCACCTTCATCTTCCTCTTTCATCCACCACGACGAGAGCGCAAACATGCTATGCAACATTTGCGTTGGTGTTCTAACACACCGAGCGAATCTTATCGCGAAAGAACATGGAGATGATGGTCTCGCCATCATGTGCGCACACCACCGAACGCTAGAAACCCTTGAGATGTCTGCAGCGCAAGGATGCCACATATGTCAAGCATTTTGGTTGCAAGTGTCTGAGACTGAACAAGACGCTTTGCGAGCTGCTGAGACGAAACGACTCTTAGCGACCCCTGGCCGACCGCCGGAAAAGCCAGAACCCGATAACCTGGAAGAGTACTTCGAATGGCTAACTTTCACCCTGCTTCTCAAAGAGCCATGGGGCTTGGGGGTGGATTACGTTTTGATGCTAAAGTTCAGTGGCGAGGGAGTCGATTGGAGAAGTGTCAGCCCTAAAGATACTCCTGCGCTTGGTTTTCACACTTTTCAGATATGCTTCAGTACGTGACTCATGCTCCACTTCTGAAAGTAACTAAAACATAGGAGATCCAGACCGTCAACTTACTCAAGCAGTCAACTCATACAGCACAGATTCAGATGAATTCTGGGCTACTGCAATGACATGGTTCGACCAATGCGTTAAAACGCATGTGAAATGCAACCCAAACCGCGACCGTCCGGCCTGGTACCCAACAAGGCTACTGGATCTTGGATCAGGTCAAAATGATAACCAAATCTTGCGGCTGATTCAAACAGCCGATGAATCGATGAGTGGTCCGTACGTGACATTGAGCCACTGCTCGGGGAAATCCCAGTTCATCCAACTGAACAAGAACACTACCGCCAGTCTGCGCTCTGGCGTTTCCATCGAAGTCATGCCAAAGACCTTTAGAGAAGCTATTCTAACAACGAGACGATTCGGTACCAGGTACATTTGGATCGACAGCATGTGTATACAGCAGGTATGGATGCATATGGGCGAGGACTGTTCAAGACGGTGGCTGACAGAACACAACGAAAAGGACGATCAATCTGACTGGTTTCATGAAGCAGGTAATCGTACCCGTCTCCTCCAGGTTTTCCAAAAGACGCACTAACAAGGCATGACCTAGCGCTCATGCACAAAGTATACTCGCATTCATATTGCAATTTTTCTGCTGCTTCGGCACTCGACGGCAGTCAAGGTCTCTTTCGCACGCGAGATCCACAGGCGCTGAACGGGACACGAATAGAACTCTGCGTCGCCGATATTGACGAATCGCGTTCCCACATCCAGTGCGACATTCACAACTACTTCTTCTGGTCGCACAACATCCCTGGCTGTATCATCAACAAACGTGCTTGGGTTGTCCAAGAACGTCTTCTCGCACCACGCGTTTTGTGCTTTGGCCACTCACAACTTCTCTGGGAATGCATGGAACATGACGCCTCCGAGTCTTACCCAAACAGACTACCTGATTTCTTCCAGAAACAAGTCTTCACCAACTTTAAGGCCCTGGACGCAGACACGTACATCAGGAAGATCGAAGCTCAAGGGCGTCAAGTCGATGGAGACGTTGCCTGTTATGTGATCTGGAACAAGATCATCTCAGCGTACTCCGAAACACTCCTCACGGTAGCAACCGACAAACTGATCGCGCTGTCTGGTATTGCAAAGCGAATGAGGCCGACCGTCAACAACGATACATATGTTGCTGGTATATGGAGAAAGCACCTCGAAAGCGCATTGCTTTGGCTAATAAAAACTCACGAGAAGATTGATGGCTCGCCTTCCTGTCGACCTACACCCTACCGAGCTCCAACCTGGTCATGGGCCTCAGTTGACGGCGTTATGGTAACGGAAGCTGTGAGAAGTAAAAGCGAATGGGCGATCGAGGTTGTCGACCACCACCTTAAATACGCGACAAACGATACCACGGGTGTTGTTACCGGTGGCTGGCTTGACTTGCAAGGTGCACTGAAACCATTAGGTGTTACGCACGAAACACAAGATCGATGGCGCATGTTGGTAAACAACGTGCTTGTGCGCCCGCAAGACGATAGTCTCCCAGACTGGAAGCGTATAGGTCCTCTTGTTCACCTCGACGTACCCGCTACAGATGACGCTTTTGTGCACGACATGATTCAGCAGCGTCTCTTCTTTATGATCGCTCGGACACCAGAGAGCGACAATGAGTACATCCCGATCTTGTTGCTACGTCTCTGCGATGCAGAGCGGAGGTTGTTCGAGCGCATTGGTATCGCAACTGGTGGTCCGAAAGGTGGAACAGAGTTACTACTAGCGGAGCTTGACGAAGAGACAAGAGCTTCTCTGCCTTGTCTCCGCTACGAGAAAGGGCTGCATACGGTTCGAATGATCTAAAATGATGTGTTTGTTCCATACTCACGAAACAAGCTTGATGTATTCCACAAGCGGGTGACGGTGGCAAATACATGGTGAGTTTCTGTTAGGTCCCCACTAGAACTCAATCTACCTCGCAATGCGTCAACGGTACAAAAGTGTACTAGATTAGAAGCAAGCATCTACTGTGGTACCTCATCTGTCTCGCTCGCATCCATCCTCCCCGCCGCTCTGATACTGTGCGCGTATTCGACTTGCTTGAGTCATGGTTTCGACTATATGTCAAGAATGTGCGAAGACCTGGTGCCGGGGGAAATAGGCAACGCAGTAAAAGAATGCTCCATCCTATTGAGTAGAGACCCAGACAACAGCTGGTTGCCCGGCTGCAGGAACTCAACAACAATCAAATGGCAGGGGTCTCACCAATGAACAGCTTTGGATCCAGGACAAACAAGCTCCATAACCGACTGGAGATGTCTCAAGATCTAGTCCAGATATCATTGACCATGCGTGAAGCATTGATCAAGCACGCGAAAATACAAGCTTGATACGAGTCCGAACGAGCCTGTTGTTCGCGCTGGCACACAGGGCTACTAGGAAAAGGCTACATGTTGCGGAACTATCGCATTGCGCACGTAGCGCCTACGCTCTGTTGGTGAGATGACCTCGGGAACAGCGGCACAGCGGGTGGCCTGAAGGTCGGTACCGGCGGGAGGGTTCTGCGCGTCGACGCCGAAGCAAGGTTACTTGAGCTTGAGAAAGCTTGATTTCGTAGCGCTGATAGGTAATGGCACTCACCCCCTTGCTAGCGCTAGGCTTAGCACAATATCCATCTCCACGTAGGAAGATAGCGTTGGCAGCGGGCGTAGGTGTCTTCCGACTTGGTTGTGTCGTATCTGGTATGCGTAGGACGTCTTCTTCTTTGGCAACAGAGAGCGCACAAGCAAAGATAGATGTCTTCGGTTGCGGTCGTAGATACTCCTTCGTGGCTGCTTGGTGCGGGGTTTGTGGGCGGCAAGCAGAGAAAACGACTGTGCCGCAAAGCTGCGTCTAACTCAGGTCCACCCAAGGTCGACTCTGGCTGTTTCAGGAATGGAATTATCCTATCTTGGGGATTGACCGCCAAGTTGATAATTAATGCTTATGTACATGCCAATGTACCCTGTCGGCCCCCGCCTCTTCAAGGCATGCTTGTCCTTGAATGATAGGTGAAAGGTCGGGTGAGCGAAGAGAAGGGTATGGCGGTTATGGAACCTGCACAAAAATCGGACTGGACGTGCAGATGGTTACAGAATCTGCACCTGGTGTAGATGTAGGAATCGAGATGATGACAGATGCATTGACTTGTTGCACAGCGTGAGCAAGTATATAGCCTTCGTCTCGATGGTAAGCTTGCGGGGGAGGAACGCAAGGCGGCATAGGCCGACCGTAAACTGAAGGATCGTGGCGAGTGGGTACCCCATTCCTTCTCGGCGTATCTCTTCCTTTGAGCTGCCAGGGGGCTGTCGAACAGACCAGTAAGGCTTGAGAGATAAGGGTACCGAAGGTCTTTGTTGACATATGAAACTTCGCTTCATTCACTCCACTCACAACATCCTTCAACAATAAGATCGCGCACACTTCCACCCGATATCCTAAGTAACTGCTCATAAAATCAAGCGACATGTCTGAAGCACCCGAAAATATCGTCGAACACGCCTATGATCACATTGCGCAATGGTATCTGGAATGGGTTGAGAGCGACATGTCACCACGCCAACGATACACAAAGAGATTCCTCGACAGATTACCGGCCTCACCATCCGTTCTAGAGCTTGGCTGCGGCCCTGGTGTGCCTGTATTGAATATGCTGGTCGACCGCGGAGCCCAAGTGACAGCAAACGACATCTCTGCCAAGCAGATTGAAATGGCTAAAGCTCGTTGCCCGAATGTAAAGTTCGTCGCTGGTAATATGGCCACACTTACGTTCGAAGCTGAGAGTTTCCACGGCGTGCTCAGCTTCTACACCTTGTTCCACCTCCCTCGCGCCCAACTTGAGGATTTGCTCGCCAAGATCTACACATGGATCAAGCCTGGAGGTCTCTTCGTTTTCAACCTTGCGGGCCTTGACGAAGAAGAAATTCATGGCGAGATGATGGGTTACGGGATGTTTTGGAGCAGCTACGGAATGCAAAAGAATTGCGAAATTTTGGAAGATATAGGCTTCGAATTGTTAGAGGTTGAGACTGTGAAGGCAGGTGATGGCAAGCTGGAAGAACATGAGCCCGATTACGAGTCTGAGTTTGTCTGGGTCATGGCGCGAAAGCCGGATGCTAACAAAGGAGAGATATCAGAGGGTTGAAGTTAACGTGAGTGATGAGCAGGGGGTACACCCTACCAAACTTGCTCATTTCTCTGCGTGTTCAATCAAGCACGGTACTAGTATATAGCGATTCATTGTACCCAAGTACAGGAACAAGCGTTCAACAAATTTGAATTCTACCATCACAAGACAAATGTGCTCGAACATCGTAGTTTGATCCAGCGCGCATCGAAGCAGTCATGATTTTGTGCAAACTGCGGACAGATCTCTATTGTCTTACTCCTCCTTAGTAGAGCAACGAAGGTGTTCGGTCAAAACTCTCTACACGCGAGAACATGTACCGCAAATGCATGTGTTTATTTGAGGCAGACTATATGGAAGTGTTGTTTACTACGTGCAGATATACAGCGCTATTAGTGCCGGCAAGGTGACATAAAAGCCCCACCAAACTATGAGAAGAATAGCTGATTGAACTTCAACCAATTCATCACAGCTCCTAGTGTAGCATATCTAGACCAATCCTACCTCCTCCTGGCCCCTCCACTTCGATCCGAGGAAATAGAATGGAACGCACAACATCATACCCATCGAAACAAGCATGAACATGATCATATACACCTGGATCCATCCGCTCGATGCAATCCAATCTACAGCAGTATAAAGAAACAAAAAGGCAACTAGATTCTTGAAGACATTGATTGCGACCAGAGCCTCGGAAGCGTTCCTAGTGAAGCACTCAACGACATAGGTGATTGCAATGTTGGGCGCGAAGATTGTTCCGAAGGACACTGCAAGGGTCAGCGAAATCTAAAAGATGCTATAGAGACTTACCCATGCCAAAACCGAATGCGATTGCAACCCAGTGCAGCTTGTGAGCG
>Ga0265797_10012573_pt1 | contig 10349 bp, 6 predicted proteins | sample P2T30metagenome_FD_192433 | JGI IMG/M metagenome (GOLD analysis project Ga0265797, IMG submission 192433) | Plant litter microbial communities from East Loma Ridge, Irvine, California - P2 T30 | ecosystem: Environmental > Terrestrial > Plant litter > Unclassified | place: USA: California... | reverse complement strand
CTCCGAACCCGAGCGGGCGCAGCATATTCGTGCCCGCCGATTTCCTCTTCTTGGCCGGCAGCTTCTCCAAGCAATGCGGTCCAGCCAGTCTTGCTGTCGTCCGATCGCCACTTCGTGTAAGGCTCGATGCTAGGCCGAGGTGCCAAGTTCCGGTCGTCTAGCATGGGGTAGATGAGCATCTGGAATGCTATCGGTGGCGAGAGGCCTTTGTCGCGGGCCATGAGTGCCATGCCTGCTGCAAGGCCACCGCCGGCGCTTTCGCCCAGTACCATGATTCGGCTGCAGTCTACTCCTAGCTCACTGGCGTTCGCGTAGAGCCATCCAAGCCCGGCGTAGCAGTCGTTGACTGGCACAGGGTGTGGATGCTCAGGAGCAAGCCGGTACTCGATCGAGAATATAGGCATGCCGTACCTCTCCGCTCTAGCTGCGATTGCGGGAGTGAACGCTGCGACGCTGCCCAGGATCATTCCGCCGCCGTGCACATGGTAGATCGCTGGTGAAGCCGCGAGAGGTGCATTTCTGGGCCGGAATTCTTCGAGAGTAATGGTCGCCCCGTCTGGGGTACGGATCTTGTGGCTGCGCTGGGCGACGTTGGGTGTTGGTGGTGCCGTGGCGAGTGCTTTTTGGATGCGAGAGTCGAATCGCTGACGTCGCCCAACGATATCACCAACTGCTAGAGACGGCAGCAGGATCCCCGCCTCGCCGAGATCTGCAAGGCCTATGGCGTACTCGCGGTCGAGCCGGAGCCCGTGCAGCTGTTCCATTTCGTGATCTTACAGGACAGAGATGGCGAGTGATTGCGGATAATGTACCGAGGTGTTAAGAACGACTCTCCAGACCGAGTCAATGGATTCGCTCTCTACCAAGCTTTTGATGTGTATGAGAAGAGGAAAGCAAGCTTCAAAATCCGCTTCGAGACTAACTTCTGCGCGGGAAATCCGAAATATCTCAAGTCAGCAGCTCACTGACGGGACGCTGCACACTGGCTCCTATACACTTTGAGATAAGAAGCAGAACGTCATCCAACTTGATTGGTGGATTTTCACGCTTACGCTGCCCTAAAGCACGGCTCGATAATACTGAGTGATCTTGAGCAGTGCCGAGTTGTCTAGGGTCATGCTACTGGCTGCTAGAAACTCCAGCTGCAAGTAAAGGTAGAAGGACAGCACGAACTCGCATTATGGAAAAGAAGAACAAGTGTTACGCAGCGAGCTATGCCCTGAGATACTCTATAGACATGTCTCTACTGCCTGACCTCCTGGACACGCTCCACCTGCGTCTTTTCAGGAGAAAGACCACCCTTCTCGGCATGGTGTGCGTCGTCGATGCCCATGAGATTGCCGCCTTCGTTCACGTGGTTAGCACCACCAAACACGGCGTCCATCTCCTCCAGCATGACCCCCTTTGTCTCTGGGATGAAGAAGTAGACGAAGATAGCAAGCAGGACGTTGATGCCGGCGAACATGTAGAAGGCATAGAAACCACAGTTCTGCGAGGCGAGTTAGTTGGATCTAGCAGCAACGCGTATGCGTCGAGATTTCCGGACTTACTGTGAGGAAGGTTGGGAAGAATTGATTGACAATGAGATTGGCGATGTTCTGCGTCTGCGAGGCCATGCCGACCGCCTGGGCGCGGATGTTCATGGAGAACACCTCGGAGGTCCAGATCCAGACAGTGGCGCCCCAAGAGGGCTTGTAGAAGAAGATGAATAGGAAGAGCAGGAAGACGATCGAGACGGCGACCGAATGTGACTTGGAGCCTCCGGCGAGAGTCGGAGTCTGTGTTTCTACCGTTGCGACGACCAGCATGCAAAGCGCCATGCCGATGCCACCGACGATGAAGAGGAAGCGACGGCCGAAACGGTCGACGGTCCAGGTGGCGTTGAGCGTGAACAGGATTCCGAAAGTTGCGTTGAGGGCGTTGATCAACGCAATGGTAGAGGCGCTCTTGAAGACCTTCTGGTAGATCTTGGTTGAGTAGCTGTTGAGAGAGCCTTGACCAGTGATCTGTTGGCCGGCGTTGATGACGAGTGCGAGGACGAAACGCTTGCGCACGGAGCGATCCTTCCAGAGGGCAGAGTAAGACGACGAGATGGCCTCCTTTTCGAACTCGATTGCCTCGCGAATCATGAGAAGCTCGTCTGCAACATCTTGCTCGGTGTCTCGCACGCGGGAAAGCGACTCGCGTGCGCTTTCCAGCTTACCCTTCTTGACATACCACCGTGGAGACTCAGGGATGAACGGTGTCTGCGCAACGATGAGGATAGGCACAAGCAACTGGAATATGACGACCATCTTCCAGTCCCATTCGCCCAGGCTTCCGCTGCCGGCGATGTTCTTCTGGCAACCATAATTCACCCAGACTTGAATCTGTCAGCATTTGTTGCGGTGCAATCAGACATGTTGGTTGTTCTTACAGCAGATGAACGAGCCGACGCTGTAGAATGTCTGCCACAGAGACATGATCTTGCCACGAATTTCTTGGGGTGCTAACTCTCCGATATAGATGGATCCAGCGGCTGCATCAGTAGTTAGATGGGTTTCCTGGAAGTATTGGGTGGCGACTTACTCAAAGCAAGGCCTTGGCCCACACCGATAATGATTCTGCCTGCCATGAACATGCCGATGTTGCCCCTAGGTGAAAAGGTCTGCAGCAAAGTCGAGATGATGACAAGAATGGCGCCGATGCCCATGCCCGCACGACGACCTAAATAATCGGCGACAGGTCCACCGAAGAAGAAGCCAGAGATGATGGCGCCAACAGTGTAGACTGTATTGATGAGGCCTATCATATTGTCGTCTGGGTCGTTGAACCATGCGACCCAGTGCTTCGATCCTTGGACAGCGTTGTAGACGGAGGCGTCGTAACCGTACAACACCATGCAAGAGGCAGCGACAAGGGAGATGTACCTGTAAATTTCCTGTCAGACAGAGTTCGACGTTATATCGTCCAACTGCTCATACCAGTTGTACGCCCGAGTGGGCGACATTGTGAATTTGCTAGCCATGACTGTAGATCCCTGCCAGGGAGACGAGGTTTCGGTGACAAGAGTCGGCCTGTTCTTGCGGATGAACAATTCACAATGCCTCGAGGAGGGCGTGGATCACGGTATATAGACTGTCGAATGCATACCGCAGTGCTGCACCACCCGCAAAGGAAGCCACACATCTCCAGGATCAATCACATGTACCCTAGTAAGGTGTCGAACTTCCACCAGTGAGCTTGCAGCCAAGATTCAGCCTTAGGCCATGGAGGCGATGGCCAAGCGAGGCTCAAAGAGCTTGGTATCGCTTGGGATGGGAGTCAAGCCTCGCCACGGCGCCAATGTCGTTTTGGGTTGTACAACCGTAGTTGAACACGACCTGGATCATGATGTGCATGACTTGCGACTCATGTCGCGCTTTCTCTTGATAGCAGTACATGAGCTCGATATTCATTTCACTCTGCTCAGTCGTTAGGATGATTCGCGGAAGAATAGGACCCGCAGGCTAACCGATCAACCCGGATACACGTTGCCGGATAGCCCGAACACACGGCACACACGCTCTGGCGACCAGAGCTCGACCCCTCCCCAGAATCTCCACACGGAGAAAGAATTCCCCATGGGAGGCGAATCGATCATGTGGAGACGCTCGAGTCTCGATGAAAGTCGCAGAAATGTAGGGCGATCCTCGTGGATGTTGCCATTGCGGAAAAGGCAATGACGCGGACTTTCCCGTCAAGATGATTATACGGCCCATATATACGCATGGGGCCTAAGAACATCCTGCAACGAAAGTTATCAATCATTCCCAGTACGACTCTTAACCAGCAACGATGCTGAAATCACTGATCCTAGGATTTCTCCAAGCCTCGGGCACCTTCGCTACGTGGACTGCCTATCAAGAATATGTGCAAAGCCACAACACCAGCGTTCGCACGCACGAGAGTACCAGACCATCTTTGGTCTACTCGCCCAAACGTCCGTACAAGAAAATGCACACTTCGCCAAAACGTGACAAGAAGTGCGTTGTCAAAAGTCACAACGACTTCAAGACCGACGATTCGGCGTATGTCTTGCAGGCGGTGAACAAGTGCAACAATGGAGGGCACGTCTTGTTCCCTGAAGGGACTACCTATGTCATCGGTACCGCTCTGGATTTGACTGGATTGAAACATATCGACATTGGTAAGTCTTTGAGATGACTCATGACTGATGACTTGGACTCCACGAATGCAACTCAGAAGAATACCTCACTGACACATGACCTCTATTATCAGACATCCAAGGTTACGTCCAATTCACCAATGACACAAATTACTGGCAAGCCCACGCCTTCAACCAGACCTTCCAAAATGCCACCACCTTTTTCCAGCTCGGCGGTGAAGATGTGAACGTGTACGGCGGCGGCATGCTCGACGGCAACGGTCAAGTATGGTACGATCTCTACGCCAAGGACATCTACATTCTCCGACCTATCCTCTTCGGCGTCACTGGCATCAAGCAGGGCTCGATCTCCGATCTGGTACTTCGCTATTCACCCCAGTATTACAACTGGGTCGCCAACAGTTCGAGCGTCACCTTCGACAACATCAACATCGCAGGCACGAGCCAAAGCAAGAGTCCGGCCAAGAACACCGATGGCTGGGATACCTACCGCAGCTCCAACATTGTCATCCAGAACAGCGTGATCAACAACGGCGACGACTGCGTCAGCTTCAAGCCAAACAGCACCGAGATCATCGTCCAGAACCTGCACTGCAACGGCAGCCACGGCATCAGCGTCGGCTCCCTCGGCCAGTACAAAGGCGAGACCGACATTGTCGAAAACGTCTTTGTCACCAACATCACAATGGAAAACGCCTCCGACGGCGCTCGCATCAAGGTCTGGCCCGGAGCGCCCGCCGCTCTCTCGGGCGACCTGCAAGGCGGCGGAGGAGCCGGCCGCGTCAACAACATCACCTACGACGGCATGGTCATCAATAACGTCGACTACGCCATCGAGATCACCCAATGCTACGGCCAGAAGAACCTGACGCTCTGCAACCAGTCGCCCTCCAACCTCACGATCAGCAACGTCAAGATCTCAAACTTCTCGGGTTCCACTAGCAAGGCTCGGTCTCCGTACTCTGGATATGTTGTTTGCTCGAGTCCGAGTGTTTGCAAGAACATTGTGATCGATGAGATCGATGTCACGTCGCCGGCCGGTACGACGAACCAATTCCAGTGCGGCAATGTCGATACTGGACTGTTGCATGGAATCAACTGCACTTCCATTGTCTGAGAGAGTATTGTTAGCTTGGTGTTATAGAATTTTTGGGACCGATACGAGTTGGCAGCTTATTCGATGACGATTCGAGCCTCTGCAGCATTACGAGTGTAATCAATGATTATCTATTTTTCAATTCCAGGCCAGAGTAGCATTTGAAGCAAAGCACTCGATGCGTTTTACCTGGTCAACTCGTCGCTAGTCTGGAGGCGTTGAGTTAATTTTCTGATTTCACAGAGACATCTGAAGCCAAGTACAACGCACACAACCTTTTTTCTCCGTTTCCTGTGGTCAAGGCTCGATGTGTGCATGTATTGATCGACTCGACGGATTTCAACTCCAGTTTATACGACGTACGTCTGACGTCGAGCAACCCGCAACATGCATTACTGGCATTGCATTGTATGCTTCGCGCAGATTTCAGCTGATCAGCCAGGGGTTTCAAGATAGATTGGAAGAGTTCGCGCAGAATACTGCACGAGTTGACTGCTGACGTGTCGGGCTGCGACTCACGCATCCGCGCACTTCAAGCTCTGATCCAGTTCGCATCTCCCGCTGCTGCTCCCAGTAATTCGAACACACGCTTTGTTTATTGTCCTATGCCACAGCACTCATTCATCCTGTCGATTCATTCCAGACGCAACGAAGCGCAGAACCGTGGGTCCGACTCCTGAGAAAGAGTCAAGGTTTCATCAACTGCAAAAGAGAGGAAAGAGTGGTCAAAATCGTGAGTCGAAATCGGGATGAAGTCGGTGAAGTTGGATTCCAAAGATTGGAGTCCGAAATGAGGACGAAGCTTGAACGCCAACGACGAATGGATCTCGTAGTCGCGCTTGTGACTCGGCGTGTCCGAATCCGCATGCAGAGTTGCTGGCTAGCCGGATGCCACGTGTACCTGCATGTAGTGTGTGGTTAGTGGGAGATCGCGTGGCTTGTATGTCCGGCCACTGAGCAAGGGGTTTGGAAGAAGGATGGCACGGAGGATGAACTCTACCTGTAGGATTACCCGAATGTATTCGACTGCTCAGCCGACTACGTACCGGTGACACTTCGCTCGCTCCCCGGCTCCTACCTACTACTGAAACATCGCTTACAGTAGTACTTCCCGTTTCCGTTCGGCGATGTCTCGCTGGAGAGCCGTGATGAAGGCCTTTTCTGTGACCGACATCGGTGGGTTCAGGAAGGAGAAACGAAATGGATCTGCCGCGAATCTGTGGAGTAGTGCTAGAATTGTTTGTGGGTCTCGACTCCATCGTTTCGTACGAAAACTGACTTGCCCACTTCGTGCCTTTGTGAACTTCGGGTGATGGAAGAAGTTCGTGATTTGGTAGTACTGTTTTCTTGAAGACTATTTCACAGTCCCCAGGTAGGCGAGCGAGAAAATCCAGAGTCAGATTGAACTTCGACAAGAAGAAAGAATTGAGTCAAGATGGAATCGTAAAGCTCATGTTGTGCCGATCGGCCTCGGTTTACCGTAGCCTGGCTCGGCTTCGGCATAGCAGTTTCGGCATGAATAGGTGGCATCCGCATCCACCATCGGAAAGTGGGAAAAAAGACTTCCGGGAAACAGAAGTGCCGAAGGCCGACTCAAATGTTGTCCACAGTAGTCAAAATTGTTATGCATGGCTGACATCGGTACTGTCTTCTCTCCGTCTTCCGTAGAGAGGAAAAGAAAATATCGTATTCCAAGCCGAATACAAGAGAGGTCTCGCCCTTCGATAACGCCTCCGTGACGTGCCTGCGAACGACTATGGTTGATGCTTGTGTGCGGCCACGGCAACAGCTCCGAGCCGTTTGCTAGTGATTTGTGTTATGTGGTAGCATCAGGCAGTAGCAGCACCTTAGTCTTCGTCTGTCAAAACGCAGTATGTTAGTTGGCAGCCATCGACGGCAGCATAGCGGGAGCTCAGGCTGATGATGATGCTCTTGCTGCTGCCGTTGCTGCTGATGCGCTGTACGATAAGGCTAGCATGGATGTTTTCCAAATTGTCTTATTATCCCACAGGCGGTAAATACTCCATGTCTGCTTCAGCTTCGCCCGAGCTCGGAGGCAACAGAAGGGGGAACGTTACACGTCAGTAACGATTAGTTTAGTGCAAGGCCACGTGCGTCGTTGGTGGATTGAACGGTAGAAGTAGGGCACCGGACAGGTACGAGAAACAGGGCGTTTCACGTTGATGGGACTCGGCCTCCCCGCCTCGAGGTTATGAGTGGGTTTCTGGTAGTGTACCAGAAGTTGGGAAGGCGGTGGAGGTGGTTGTCAATGCGAGAATTCAGAGAGAAGTCAGAAGTGGTGGAATCGGGAGTTGTCGCGTCAGAATGACCCCGAAATCGAATGGCGATCAGCCCTTCAGAATCGCTCGCTCCCGGAATCGGAGCCTAGCCCCGATTGCATTCTCCCCTCTGTGCCGTCCGGGCAACCTCAGCCGCTTTGCCGGTTCATCATCAGAGTCGTCCGTTTTCCCCTTGCGGCGTAGCACAGGGCCCAGCACGGCGACAAACGTCGGCCGTGCCATGCTGATAGTTAACTGCTGAGGGGCGCAGCGCAGCTTTTGAGGTTCTACTGTTCGAAAAAAGCGTAGTCGCCAGTCACAAACGGTCGATTGGCGTGGGTTCATTGATGCTCCCAAATTTAGCCTTGCCAGTGCATGATATTACCGAACCTCATTTCAGGAGTGCGGTCTCGACGGCGAACCATCTGCGGTGAGCCAAGGCAGCCTGATATTTAGCATTGTGAGCAGCAAACCATGGGAGGTCGTAGTAAGATGCATTTGATGCTAGGTGGTAGTCTAGTGATTCGGAAGTCCAGGAGGTTAGGAGAGCTCGAGTCATGGTAGTGTCTGAAGGATGACAAGACCGGGACAACCTCCAGCTCGAACTTCTTGTTGCTTTCGCACGTAAGCTGTCCCGATCTGTTGGTGCGTTGTATACTGTAAGCAAAGCCGCCTGCTAAAGATTATTGACAGCCTCAGCCGGGCACACCAGGGTACTTGTGCAGATCATCATGGTTCACGTCGCCTGGCCGCCTGGCCGCCTGGCCGCCTGGCACAGGGTGTAGATAGAGGAAGGGAGCAAACTGCAGGCAGAGATCGTCATTGGCCCAACAAGACAAGACGATCGATCCAAGCTCTAAGACCTGCCTCATGCACTGCACTGCATAGCTGCACGGCACAGCTCTCTGCCCGGGCCGGTGCCTCTAGCTGCAGCGAGCTGCACAGGCATTCTCGACGTCGACCTGTTTTTCTCTTTAGACTTCGGTCCCACCGCAACACCGGTACAGTGGGCATTGGCAGCCAGCACGGGCAAGGGGCGAGGGAAGGAAGCGTCGATTACAAGAGCTAGACCGGGGTCGATTCAGATTGCCTGTCAATTGCCATGGAAAATACCCGGGCCTTCGGGATCCCGACGCTGTGGTTTAACTAACAATACGAGGCGCAAAGACCGGCAATCGAACTCGGTGGTTAGACAGCCCAAAAGTGGCAGGAAGCAAGGGAAAAAAAAGTGCTCCCCCACTCTTGTGTGTAGGTAGGTAGTTTGGGGATCGATTGTTCCGCCAGAGTCTGCTAGGAAGGATCCAGTCAGACGACAATAATAATGCTACTCACGCGGGCGACACAACGCAGCGTAATGCGAGAACGCCAATCAGGTTTTCGGCTCCTCGAAGCCAACGGCATAGAGGAGAGCGCGTGTCGCGCGTTTGTCTCGTCGAGCGAGATCAGCTTACACGCGTACCTGCAGCAAATCACGTCGCAGCAAGAATGTAGACGTTTGAGCAGACAGTGTCCTTTTAACCGCTTTGCCTAGCCTAGCCTTGCCTTGCCTGCGCCGGAGAGCTGGCAACTCTGTGTCCCTAGCGAACGATCGCCCGTGCATAGAGGGGCAGGCAGCTTGGGATGAGATTCCTTCGGACAGGCAAGCACGGCAGGGGAACAAGAGATCACAGATGCGTGGGTAAATGAGAAAGTGGGAGAGACGGGCGGGCGGGCGTGGTAAAGAGCTAGGCACGTGCAACAGATAGGTGGGTGGGCAGGTAGGGCGTCAGACTGACGAGACGAATGACAGACTCATGGGAAGGGTGAGGAGCACTCAGGAATGGTTTTTGGCGATCGCCCCCAGCGTGCGATCTTGGCCCGCCATCTGTAGCATGTTTTTTTTTGTTGTCGGTGTAGACACAAGACGATGTTTTGCTTTTGTTATCGTTAGGGCAGCAACAAAAAGAGGGTTAAAGCTATCTAGCCTTCACACGTTCATACAGGACAAAACCTTGGAGTCATTTTTCTCTAATCTTCACCTTTTGATTTTAACGTTTCCCGGGTCGGCAATTTTGACTCCAAGATACAGAGATTGAGTTCATGGAGGGGGGGCGAAGCCTCGGAAAACAGCGTTGTCAAGGTGGAAGAAGAATTAGCATTAGCATTAGGTTTTATTCTCCATTAGTCTACTAGTTGAGCGGCGCCAGCGCCGCTTTTGCTGCATTGTTGAAGAACAAAGTGTTGGTCAGGAAGAAAAAGTATGTCTCCTAAGTGGTATAGTAGTAACAACAACAGTGTCAGGTTCCCATGATGACGATGCTTTCCCAAAGTAATACCCGTCTTTTTGATTCCGTGCAACCAGGGGAGGGTTAGAAAATCCCGAAGTCCCTATGCAGACGCCAATTGATTTTTGTGTCGCCTTCTGTGGAGGCTGATAATCGTTTGCTTGAAGGAAAGATTATGCGTGATTGTGTTCAGAAAGAGGCAGGCGTTAGATTGATGGTTGTTCAGCTTGCTTCAGGGAATGACCGTGACAAGCCACCCGCAGCGAACCGGATGGGATCGGGTTGTGGGTGGGTGACTGAAGGCGACGAGGGCGGGAAAGCGCTCCTGTCAAAATACAACCGAGTGCCAGTGATGTGCGAAGTGTTGGAGTCGACCCAAAGTATCAGGCGTTCCAGGAAGCCGTCGAGGCCCAGAGCTGGCAGGCCCCCGCGGAGGCTGACCATGCGGGTGAGTCCCTGCATGTGTGTGTTGCATATCGTGCGGTCGCCGAACAGGGCTTCGTATGATGCCATTTTGGCGACGGCTGCGATGAGTTGGTCCGAGGTCCCACGGGTCTCGTCTC
>Ga0265797_10012572_pt1 | contig 10350 bp, 11 predicted proteins | sample P2T30metagenome_FD_192433 | JGI IMG/M metagenome (GOLD analysis project Ga0265797, IMG submission 192433) | Plant litter microbial communities from East Loma Ridge, Irvine, California - P2 T30 | ecosystem: Environmental > Terrestrial > Plant litter > Unclassified | place: USA: California... | reverse complement strand
CGAGGTTGATCGTGATGCGCCGCGCCGGTATTTCGAAGCCGACGTTCTGCAGGGCGGCGCGCACCCGGTCCTTGGCTTCGCGCACTTCGGCATCGGGAAGACCGACGATCGTAATGGTAGGATACAAAACACCTAAACAGTTTTCTGTCACCATGCAACCAACAGCTTTCAGCTACGTAAGATTTTCGCAACTATCCCAGTCGAGAGGCGGGAGCCTTGAGCGGCAAAGTATGTCGGCTCAGGAGTACGCCGAAAAGGCGGGATTGATCCTTGACACTACTTTGAAGTTGCAGGACTTGGGCGTATCAGCCTTCAAGGGCAAGAATGCTCGGCAAGGAGCGCTGAAGGAATTTATGGAAGCTGTAGAGTCTGGCAAGGTCAAGGCTGGATCGTATTTACTGATCGAGGATATGGATCGGCTGACACGGCTTCCCGTAATGGAAGGACTTGCAGTGTTCCAGCGCATTCTTGCTGGTGGCATCATTTTGGTGACCTTAAAGAACGGCATGAAGTACAGCCTGGAGTCGTTACGGGATGACTGGACTAAGCTTATGCCAGTGCTTTTCGACATGTCGCGTGGTAATGCAGAGAGCGAACGGAAGTCATACTTGCTATCGAGGGCTTGGAGAAAGAAGAAGGAAGCAGCAGAGAAGCTTAAGCCGATGGGCGACAACGCACCGCGTTGGCTAACTTACGTTGAGGACGAGGAAACAAAGGAAGGGAGGTACGAGCCGATCCCGGAACGTGTTGCGCTTGTTAACCGCATTTTCAACTTGTCAGCAGACGGGTACGGGCATAGCAGTATCACTGCCATGCTCAACGGTGAAGGCATCGCTCCTTTCAAACGGCCTGGAACCGACATCAAGGATGACAAGCGTGTTACCTGGGGGACTACGAGTGTATCCCGATTGCTGGGGAATCGTGCCGTACTCGGCGAGTATCAACCATGGTCTGTTGCGGGCAATGTCACCAAGCGCACCAAATCCGGGGCACCCGTCTCCGGCTACTTTCCCCAGATTGTGGAAACCGATCTGTTCAACCGGGTACAGGACGCGATTACTAGTAGGCGTACAACTACAGCAACGAAGCAAACCAAGCACTTTAACTTGTGGGCAGGTATCGGAGTCTGTGCAGGATGTGGCGCTACGCTGTGTTTGAACACCAAGGGTATCTCCCGACTCGATCCAAACACGCCGTTAACGTACCTTATTTGCTCGAACAGAGAAAAGGGGATGTGCAAGGAGACTGGCGTACGCTTGGATGCGTCTGAGGCTGTCTTCCTTGAAATTCTGGCTGTTACCGGGAACTTGTCCCTGGTACAGGATGACATGGCCTTACAAGAGAGCCAGCTACAGGCCGTACGAGGGAGACTGATTGCAAGTCAAACGAAGTACGACGAGCTTATGCGCGTCCTTGATGCCAGTCCTTCGCTTGCTGGCGCGACTTTGTTAACAAAGCAGGAGCAACGAGTGTTAGACGATAAAGCAGAGATTGCGCGGCTAGAAGCTCTGTTGGCAGCAAACACTGTGATTGATCGTCAGGCATTCTTCGAGCGAGTTAACCTGACCAATCGAGCAGCAAGGAATCAAGCTAACGCGTTACTGAAAAGGTTGGGGATAAAGGTAGCAATCAGGAAGGCAGGTAGTCGGAAGAAACTGGCTCACTACGCTGTGTACCAGAACGAGCGGCTCTTGATGAAGTTAAACGATGAAGCTGGAAAGATCGTCCCTGTCAGTTATAGCCAGGAAATGACGATGCGTCTACACAGCCAGGGAGAGCTTCAGGAACATGAACTTGAATACAGCATTGGCTTCGGCTCGAAGCTGTTACTGAAGCCCGGCCAGAGCTGATCTTCTCGCTTGACGTCGAGTACAGATACAAAGCACGCATAATGTTAGTGCTTACTAACCCGTAAGGTGCGGCCTTTTCGTTTGGCTCTACCTGTCAAGAGGCGCGCACCCAAAAAAAGCGAAAAATCGGCAATTAATTCTCTTGCCTGTGCATCTGTACAGCCCTACAATTTGTAGGTCTCTCAACGAAGGCACTAGATGTAGTAGTAGCGAAGGTGGGAGAGGTGGAAGTGGCAACGCTGGCAGGCGTTACCAACTTCCTGGTGTTGAACCCAGCCGCTTGGACGCGGAACCAGCAAATTGCTAGAAAGGCAGGGATCGGATATGGCTAAAACCCATATGACCTTATTAGAGGTATAGGGCTTAGACACGGCCTAAAGCTTGGCGAAGAACCGAGCTTTAGGTCTCCATTCTAAGCTACTGTGTGTAGAAAGCTCAACGTATATCGGTTGATCTCGACTAATCAAACCACAAGGAACAACAAGAATGGCTGACTATCAAATTACTTGTGTAACCATGTCATACAGCGGTCGTGAACATGAACACATCACCCATGTTGGCAACGGCAAACAATGGTACGACACTGTTAAGAACGTTATCGGCTTCATCAAGTCCGGACAACATACGTTCTACGTCCGCGACAGCTATGGCCGTCGTGCTAACGTAGGAGTCGTCGAACCCGCAGGACGGCCAGCGTATCTGCGAACGTATGCTGATGGGTATTACACGGATAACCTGCTGGCGTTGAACTCCTGTCCAGCGTAAGTACGATGAAGGCCCGCTAGTGCGGGCCTTTTTTCATTGCACGATCATCCTGTCAGATGCGAAGGCAGAGCTACCCAGCCATGGGAGAAGTGTAAGTCGTTGACACTTGACGCAAGCCACGCTGATCCTGTTACTCTACCAGCTGTCAATACAGAAGCAGGTGCTACTATTTTCAGCACTCTGTGATGCGCGAGGTGTGACACATGGGCTACCTTAAGCTGATGTACTGCATAGCGGGCAAGTCGTCGCCGGGGTTGGTTTATCTCGATCTGGCTCAGCGCTGGAGAGAGCGCACAGTGATGCATGCTATCGTGAAGTATGAGTTCCCAGCCTTCAAGGCAGAGAAGATGCGCGGTGAAGAGTGGACTGCGGAACGGGTAGCGGAGCGGTTTGGAATAACTAATCTACGTTACGCGTACGCGGCAGAGAAAGCCGAGGAAACGCAGTAGTATGACTCTGTTTAAAAAAATAAAAATTTTGCAACAGGGTGTCAGGGAGAAGCCTCGCGGAAATCCAGAAAACTATCCAGATCGAACAGGCGGCTCAACAAAAATGCCGGGCTGCGTAGAAAACCCGTGGCGGCGTTCAAAATATCTTTAGCTGGGTAGGTACTGTCGAGATACCGGTAAGTTCGCAGCGGGCCTGTAGCGTCTCCCTGCGGGCTGTCAGGCTGCTATTTCTATTCTGAGGAGGAGTCGCATCAACGGTGCATGATGGCTGTGAATGAAATGCAACAAAACCTACATGAGGTTGTCATTTCAGTTGCAAACATTACTATACTTTGGGCAACGATTGCAGCCTTCCTGACTGCCACGAGTCCAAGGGAATCACATGTTCCGTTTTATTTTCGGTTTGTTGTTCGCAGCTACGCTTTCTGGATGTGCTGCTCCTACGCCTGCGCCTGTTTATGCTGGCAAGTCATTGCCTTCATCTTCCTATGGCATTTCCCAGGGCGTACTAGCGCCAACATGCTTTGAAGTGTCGGCACATGTTAAGGACGATGACGATTCCGTTCCGGCTTCGTATCGCTGCCTTACTGTAGAGCCGATGGCGGGCGTGCCAGCAGGGATTTGTCAGGCCGTGTCCGGGTACTACCTGAAGGATGGTTCGTATGTGCCACCCCACCAGAGATGCGAGCTTGCAAGCTTCCGTTCTTTCCTTGATGCGTCAACGCGAAGTGCGTACAGCAGCGCCAGCGGTAGTGGCGATGCCCCATGCGTTACGAGTGTCTGCGGCCCGGTTAGCGTGAGAGGTTATACGCGAAAAGACGGCACCTACGTTCGACCGCACACGCGCAGCAGGCCCAGGAAGTAAAGGTTGTAACTGCATCAGGAACGGTAGTGCGAATCGGAGGCTTTGCTTAATGCTTACGTCTAACTGCTTAAACTCTTAACTACTCGGTAAGGAGAAAATGAAATGTCAGTATCCGGTGAATGGGATGACGAACTAAGCATGTACCCGCTACCGATGCAACCAGAATTGCGGGAAGCCATTACCACCTTGTCAAGAAAACTACAGGAGCTTCATATCATCTGGCAGCAGTATCGCCAACTCTACGGCGAAGAAAGCAGTGCTATTGATGTGTTGAACAGGACAGCGGGCTTGTTCTTCAAGATCGTTCAGGATGAACTATGGGATAGTGTCTTGCTGGGCATTTGCCGAATGACTGATCTAGCAGAGCATCCAAAGTGGAATGGTCGAAAGAACTTGACGATATGGTCGCTCCCGCCATTGATCGCGGACGAAGAACTGAGGGGGAAACTTGAAACGCTCTGTAAGGACGCTGTGAAAGCGGCGGAACCCGCGAGGGAGCATCGTCATAAGCGTATTGCACACCAAGACCACGGATACACGGTAGATCGTAAGGCGAATCCGCTAAGCGGAGTCAGCCGTGCATTAGTAGAGGATATGTTGAAGACGCTGCGGGACGTTATGAAGCTTGTTGAAGGCCACTACAATGGCCACGACGTACTGTACGAGAAGTTTGTTGATGCCAGCGGAGCGAGGGTGCTTGTGTCGAAACTTAGGCGGCTTGAGCACTTAATCAGTTCACAAGACTAACCGCTACTGTAGGGGCTTTCGGTAGCGCCGCCTAGAGCCTGTCAAGCTGCTGGCGCTACTTTGACAATGGACAAAATGGTGGCGCGACTTACGTTGTTCTCTCGGGCTAGTGCGCTTACCGTTTCGCCCGTGGCGTACTTGGCTTTAATCTTGTCTTTCTGTTCTGGTGTCGTCTTAGGGGTGCGGCCTAGCATCTTTCCTTCGGCTACGGCCCTTGCCAGTCCTGCTTGAGTGCGTTCCACTAGCAAGTCCCTTTCCATTTCAGCTACAGCGGCCAGCATCGTCATCATTAGCTTACCGGCGGGGCTAGTCAGGTCAAGCTTGCCCAGTTGCAGAACGATTACTTCGATCTTGCGTGCTTTCAGCATCTTGACCGTAGCCGCTACGTCCATGGCGTCACGCCCGATACGATCCAGCTTCGACACTACCAACGTTTCACCGTCACGAATCTGGCCCAGCATCTTAGCGAACTGCGGGCGCTGCATGGCCGATACCTTGCCGCTAACACCTTCGTCGGCGTACCAATAATCGACAGCATACCCAGCCGATTCAATCTCAAGGCGCTGATTCTCGGTGCTTTGGTCTGAACGGCTGACCCTTCCGTATGCAAAAATGCTCATGTGTTCCTTTCGCTAGGGGTGTTATCAATGGGTGTTAGAATATACTGCACTGTTGGGAATTGCAACTCCTAATTTTCCAACAGGGCGTAAGTAGCAACTGTGACGCTGTTGGAAATCGGTCGATTCCTGACAGACTTGCAGACATTACTGCTTCCGACTAGCATTGTTGTCTGTTTAACGAAACTGGAATAGGTAATGGCTGAGTCGTGGATTTGCCCTTTTTGCAATCGACATACTACTGTTGGGCATGACAACATAAGCGCTGGCAGCTTTCAGTTTAATGATGGCAATAAAGACGGACTTCTGTTCGTTGACTTCAAAGCTATTACGTGCCCTAACCCTGAGTGCAAGGAGTATGCAATCAGCTCGGCCCTGCATAATGCAAAGCACGCAGGGGGCTGGGTGCGTAACGAATTGTTGAGTACGTGGCAACTTCGCCCGCAGTCGAGTGCGAGACCATTTCCTGATTACATTCCTGCGCCGCTCTTAGACGACTATACGGAAGCGTGTCTTATCCGTGACCTTAGCCCGAAGGCGTCCGCTACTCTGTCTCGTCGCTGCTTGCAGGGGATGATCCGCGACTTCTGGAAAGTCAAGAAACCGAATCTGTTTGAAGAGATCAACGCAATCGAGGATAAGGTTGATCCTGCAACTTGGCAGGCAATTGACGCTGTGCGCAGCATCGGCAACATCGGTGCGCATATGGAAAAGGACATCAATCTAGTCATCGATGTAGACCCTGACGAAGCCCAGACCTTGATCCAGCTAATCGAATTACTGTTTGAGGACTGGTACATTAGGCGTAAGCAGCGTGAAGACAATCTTGCTGCTATCGTTGCTATAGCAGAGGCCAAGAAAGCGGCGAAGGCCGCTAAGGCTGCTGAGGGCGATAAAGCTGCGTGACAATTGAGTATTTCGCTTTGCGTCGTAATAGTGTCGTTGCTACACCTGCGGCCTACTAGAAGGGCGATATTCCTGCGGCGAAGTCGACGGAGTTTTCTGCCTCCTGTGCGGCGGTGACGGCTTTGGTGTCGGCAACGGTGGCTAGGAAATGGCTGCGGGATTCGCTGGCGCTGTCTGTGCCGGGGCGCTAAAAATGATCCGCCCCGGCTGGCGAAGCTGGATGGACGTTCACTCGTGGCTTTCAAGGTCGAGGTGCTTTGGAGTAAAGCAGACCGGAGCAGCATGTTCTGTATGGCTGCAAAGTCGCTATGGTAGGCGCAAGACTCTGTTACGACGGTTGGTTTGTCTCTGCCTTCAGCATCTTGTGCTCAAGCCGATGGCAATTAGCGCATAGGCACTGGAGAGAGTCGAGGGTGGTACGATGGTTCGCTGTCATGTCCTGTACTTGAACATGCCGATGATGGACTTCAATGCACGATTCTGCGTGAGTTGTTCCATAGTACTCGACTGGAGCGAACTTACACTTCTCGCAGAAGAGCTTCCCATGTAACGCTTTGAACTGACTTTTCTTCGCTCTGCTGGCAGCAGGGGATCGTTCCCTCTTCATGTGGGCAATCAGCTTCTTGTTACCTTCTGTCCAGTACTGGTCTTCAGGAATAAGCAGCGGGGATTCAACTGGAGACTCGTTTTTTCGTACGATTCGATACCCCGCATGTTCGATGCGTCTGAAGCATGAAGAAGAAACCCCTGCCGTAAAGTCGTTAGGGCCTACCTCACGTCCCAGCGCCAGCTTAGCTGCGATTCCGAAGACAGCCTTCGGCGGTAGCCTGCTGCCTTCATCAGTAACGACATCGTAATCAATCGACGGTGCAAACGGATGCTCTGCATAGCCCGCTACCAGCAGTTGAACCGCTTCCCACACGTGCTCCGGCCGAACTTTGTTGAGTTCCGATGCAGGTAGCCGTTTCTTTTGCGTTGGCGGAAGCGGTGGAACATTGAATGCACTTAGTTGCCAGCGGATGCGGACAGGAACTTCGTCAGTAATTTCTACAGCTTTACCTACCCCACCGTAGGTGAACGGATCACGTCCATCGGTACGCCAGAACACATGCACTTCCGAGCCAGGAGTTGTCATGCGTTGAATCGAGAGATGATTCCTGCGGCTATCTGTCCGCCCTCGCCAGATCAGATCAGGTCCATCGAAGTAGTTGTCGTAATCGTGTCCGGTTTGTCCAGGATTACCAACGGTGCAGAAGATGAAAGTTACTCCGTTCTTATGCGGATAACCCGTACCCCAGTTGCCACTAATGTCGCCTCCGTCGCCTGCCTGCTGGCTAACGTACTCCCGCTTGTACTTCTGTCCGACCGTAAAGCTGTACTGTGCCATAACTCGCCCGATTGATTGACTTGTCCCCTTTCCCTAGCAAGCATTCGTTGTTACTGGAAGGGAAAGGGCTTCAGAATACCCTCGGTAGTGGATGAAATCTACAGATTTGAAGCTATCCGCCAGAACAGTGCAGGCATCGGTGTAGTTAAATCCCCGCTTCGATCTGTATCTGCGCCCATGCGTCGTTCAGCTTAGCGGCGTAGCTCTGGTATTCCGCTTCACGCTGACCCATCGACTTAACGGTGCTCATCGGGAACGTGTTGATCGCGGCTGTCCATACCTTCATGTACTCCTTCACTGCGGCAGTGGCTTCGGCATTGCCTGCTACGGATGCCAGCGCTGCTTTGTAGAGCGGCTGAACTTCTTCCCGGTAGCTTTTCGTTTTCGCCATCACTGCTTCGACGGCGCTCGGAATCCTATTCTGGTACTCCTCTTCGCGTAGAAGAACTACGTCAGTCTTTGCCTGAACCAGGGCGATGCTCGCTCGCTGGCTGAACTTCAAGCAGACATCATCTGCACAAAGCTGCTTGGATGCTTGAGCGGCTGGTTTCTGCTTTGGTGCAGCGATGGCAGGAACAGAAAGAATGGCAAGTGTCAGGACAACAGCTAGTTTTTTCATGATGTGTTAAGAAGTGTGAGGGATGAGTTGCGGTTCATGAACCGTCGTTAAGTCTATCACACGATGCCACGATGGTTCGATGCCAAATCTTTCACCGAACCGCCATGATCCTGCCTTGGTCGCTCTGGGCAGCGCAATTCGTCGCTTGAGAACAGCAAAGGGGTTAAGCCAGGAAAAGCTGGCGCTGATGGCTGGAGTGGATCGAAGCCACTTCGGAAGGATCGAGCGTGGGGACAACGAGATTGCGTTCCTGCTGCTGGTGCGGCTAGCAGGTGCTCTTGGTGTAACGGTAGAGAAGCTGATGAGTGAAGCTGGACTCTAGCTCTAACTTTTAAGAACGTGCTGCGCGTAATGATATTGCTGATGGCAGTATGCTTGTCCCACTACCACAACCTACGATCACTACTAACTACTTACCACCCTAGCTGCTTCTACCCCTTTTGTACATGTGCGATACCTTTGTATGTACAGTCAGTTCCACTGTGTCAAGTCACATGTTGACGATTGTTTACTATATGGCTACGCCATGTTGGGTACAGGGAAAACCCGTAAGGGTTTGGTGGTGAAAGTAGTTTGTCGATGGTGGTGCATGGAATGCGGCAGTGCTGACTGTCCAGTGCAGCGGTACTACCGCCTTCCGGCAGACCTGTACTACTGTCAATGTCTACGATTACTGCCAGCCTCGCTAACGCACGGCTCTTTTATAGGTGGCGTTTAATCGATCACCTCGCTAACGCACTGGATATGTATAGCTCGACGGTACACGAGCCTCGCTGACGCACGGCTCTTTTATAGGTGGCGTTTAATCCAAGTCCAACCAGACACTTTCGCTTGGTGCGTGCCAGCGTTGTTGCGCTACCTTGAACCCGGCTTGTTCGATGACTCGCAGGTACTGGGCAAGCCGTTGGGCGTGGCGTAACGAACATTGAACGGCTTCTTGAATGGCTTCCGTCGTCACTTCGTCCAGTATTTGAAGCAACGACACCATCATTGTTTTCGACATTGGCCTAGTGTTCCCGCCTGCATCAAGCTTGACCGCTCCAGTAACGATGTCATCGAACATCGGCAGTTCTGCAAGAGCATCCCTTGGGAAGATGAAGTTTGTAAGGAAAGGCTTTAGTCTGTTTGTGACGGATTTTTTTGGACGGCCGCGTGCCTTTTGCACTACCGGCGGAGCCACTTGAGCGGTGCCTGTCGCATCTGTGGGCATGTGACACAGTGGACGAAGCGCTATCGCTGCGCTACTGCTGGCGGTCGCTACGTGATTCTCGTAGCACAGGTGAAGGTTGTCGAGCCAGCCATGGATTTCTTCCGCACTTGCTTTGCGCTCGTATTCAGCTTTACGTCCTGCTGGACGGTTCTGCCGCGCACATGCAACGGTTACAGTACTCGCCTGTGTTCTCGCGCCGAGAGTACTGGAGACGGATTCCTGGGGTTGCTCAATCGCCGCTGTTGGACGGTATGTAATGTACTGCGGTGCAGCATAGAAGTTGTTTGGCAAGAATGGCGAATGCTCACCAGTCTGGCGGATGTGAAGTGCGCTGATCATGTGTTTCCTTTCGGGTTATGCCGCGTACGGCAGTGCTTGTCTTGTGCATTTGCTAGCTTTCAAGGCGATAAAAAACCGAACCGTCCAGCAAAGGAAGCAGTTCGGGCTGTGCGTGGGAATGGAGGGAACGGATGAGCGCTCCAACTTCCAGGCGATCAATTTTCGCATCCACGGATGAACCTGTCAAATTTCTCTTGACGCGGCGGGAAGTATGTGCATCAACAAGCCAAACGTCCGTTTGGCCTATGGATGTGCCGAAGTCTACGACTCTGTGTTGCATACAAACGCGGGTTATCCCTGCGACGATAGGCTCGAAAACGTACGTGTTTTTTAAGCAAAACAAGGATTTTCTGTAAGCGTTACAGACGCCTAGGAACCTGGGTCGCTCAACAGTCGAAGCTATGGTGACGGAGCTGTCTCTTGTCTTAAACAAGATTATTTGCACATAGGTGTTTTCGTGCCACCGATGGTGAAACTCGGGAGCCCATTGGCCAGGTGGACTTCGACGCTGACAGGCAGCGCTTCCATGCCGGCCAGGGCGCGGCTTCGCAAGACGGCGAGACTCATGGGATTTCCGGGAAGTAGAGACTCGCAGG